>Ga0209992_10001926_pt1 | contig 20230 bp, 24 predicted proteins | sample 2SBtaG_2_FD_182564 | JGI IMG/M metagenome (GOLD analysis project Ga0209992, IMG submission 182564) | Deep subsurface microbial communities from Kolumbo volcano to uncover new lineages of life (NeLLi) - 2SBTROV12_ACTIVE470 metaG (SPAdes)... | ecosystem: Environmental > Aquatic > Marine >... | reverse complement strand
ATAACAATTAACTATAGTATATTGATGCAAAATATCATGCCAATGAGAAAGAAAAACAAGCACAAACGTAATGCTGATCAAAGAGCTGAAACACGTAAAAAAAAGAAAGCAAAATCTGGAAAGCCTAGATCTTAATCAAATCAACCTTTTTACATTCAGAGTATACGAAAAGAAATATTGGATCCGTTAGTGCGTTTTAAAGATGCACATTCTAAAGGTATTATTCCTGATGACATGTATGACCTTGTAGTCAAACGTTTTCCTATTGTAGTTGCAGGCATAAATCGTATTGAAAAGGCATCTGGAATCCGATATCCTGTGGCATATGTGGAACCATCACTTGTAATATCCTCCCCCAACCCCAATTCTTATGAATATGGAATATTATTTGCAAGAACAATTCCTGTTGTTTTTGATGAAAAATTTCAGGTTGTAATTCAAATTTCTGCACCATTAATTGCATATGGACTAAAAGGTACCATTCATGCAATATTGGCACATGAATTTTTACATTTTATAGAATTAATACGAAAAATCTCAAAGATGGATTTACTTTCTGATGAGGTTTCTGGAAATCTCTTTGAAAATATTTTCAGTGATGAAACTAGATTGTTTGAACCCCGTGTGGTTTTCAAAGATCGTACATTGTTAAATCATATTACAAAAAAATTTCCTGCAGGTTTTCGTGATTACAAACTTGAAGATAAAGTAACAAAATTTTGGACTGATAAAAATCTCCCAAAATCAAATATTTCTTTGGATGCAAATACTGTAAAATTATCTGCTGAATCCCTTTCTAAAATTAAATTGTCTCCTGCATTTATTTCAAAAATTGAATTATTGCATGAAAAAAGTCAAAAAATCCATAAAAAAAAATTATATTAAAATTATTTTAAAATAATATTTAGAAATTCTATTGATTAAATTCTGTTAATCCACATTTACCACAAGTGTGTCTGTCTTTGTGTTCAGACATGTATACTCCTTTACCACATCTTGAGCAAATTTTCTTAATTCTTGTAACTTTGTCTCCATCTATTTTGAAATATTTGTAAACATTAGGACTAGACCCTTTTTTTCCTGCCATTATTCTGTTTTCTCCTCTTTTGATGCTTCTTCAACTGGTTTTTCTTCTGCCTTTACTTCTGCATCACTTGATGCTTCTTCATCTGGAGCTTCCTCTTTTGCTGATGCTTCTTGTGCAGCAGCTTCAGCCTCTGCTACCTTTGCTTTCGATTTATCTAATCTTGAGAAAATTGTTGGATTAACATGTTTTTTTGCTAATGCTTCATCTTCATAAACATAGAAAATTCCAGTCACTAGATGTTTTCCTACGTGCGTTTTTAATCTCATTGGAATCACTACTTTACCATCTAACTTGAATTCTTTAGTAACCATGTCTACTGCTTCTAATTTTTTGAGTTTTCCGCCCAAACCTGCAAAATTGCAAGTTAATTCTCTTCTCGATAGAAATGAATTATCTACGTCTGTAATGGTCTCAATCATGGACATGTATCCAAAATCCTTTGGATATTTCATATAAATCTTGATTGAATAACGAGAAGAAATTTAAGAAATCAATAGAAATTATCTTTATGGAACGATACATGCTTCATTTTAAAAATAATGGATTTTCCCCTAAAGATTCCCGCGAATTGATCTATAGGGCAAGAGATCTTGCATCTGATATGAATGCATCAGTACGAGTTGTTAGAATTGCTAGAAAATTTATAGAGTTTGATGTAGGTGTAGAAAAAGAAGATCTCGATACACTTGTTGAAAAACTATCTCCACTCGGAGATATTGATAATATTCGACATGTGTTAGAAGAAGAAATAGAAAAAGAAAAAGGAATTACAGATGGTATTTTTTATTTTAACAATGAACGATACTGGGAATGTCATGAAGCATTTGAAGGAGTTTGGAAACAATGTTTTGGAAAAGAAAAAGAAATTCTTCAAGGAATAATTTTGTTTGCAGTAGCATTTGCTCATGCTCAAGAAGATGATTTACGAATTGGAATTGGAATGCTTAGAAGAGTATTAGACAAATTAGGAACATCACCTTCGGAGTATCATTCTATTGATATTGATAGATTAAGACAAAAAGCAACTGAAATGCAACAAGAAAAAAAATTAACTATTTTTGAGATTTAATTAATTCTAAAGATTTTGTAACAACTTCTGCACCTTGAATTAACCCTATACTTCCTTTCTTTGCTTGTTCTTCAGTCATTCTAGTTGTTCCATCATTTTTGATAAAGTCTCCTGAAACTATTACTGGTACTGGATCATCACTATGTCCTTTGTTAATACATGGTGTTGAATGATCAGCTGATATTATTATTGCAACTTTGCTTGAATCAATGTTTTCAACAAGTGTTTTGAAGAATCTTTGATCAATTTCCTCTATATTTTTCATCTTTCCTATTGCATCTCCGTCATGACCAAATTCATCTGGTCCTTTGAGGTGAACATAAATTGAATTTTGAGTCTCCATTGCTTTTGCAGCAACTCTAGCTTTTTCTTCATAATCTGTCAATCCTCCAGCTTCAAAGGCTTTCATTTTGAGAACATCTGCAATTCCCAATTCAACTGGCATATCTACAATACATGAAAATTTCATTTCATGTTTCTCATTAATTGGAATCACATCTGGAAATTTATTTCCAGCATCTCTGAGTAAAATACAACTAAGTTGTTTTTTGTCTTGTTCTTGACGTTTTTTATTAATTGAACTTTCTCTTAAAATACTAATTGCTTGCTCAGAAAATTCATTTACCAAATTTGCAGTTAATTTAGAATCTTCATTGTCATCAATTGGTAAACATTTTTCTATTTTCAAAAAATCTCCGACAGCTTTTGCTACTCCCATTCCTCCAATGTTACTATATGCAGGATCTGTATTGGTGATTTGTGATGATAATTTTTTAGATTCTGTTCTAATTCTTACTATCACTCTGTGTCCAATTGTTGGTGAAACAACTACTGATGTGTTTGGAACTGAAAATTTTATTTTTTCTTCAATCTCTTTTGCAACTCCATCTGCATCTTCTTTTTCAATATGTCTTCCTGCTCTCCTATCAATAATTACTTCCTCTTTGTTTAATGTTGAAAAATTTCCTCTTAGTGCTAAATCACCATCCTTAAAATCAACGCCAACTCCAATTGATTCTATTACTCCTCTTCCCGCATAATCTGCATGTTTGAATTTATATCCTAACATATTGAAAACTGCAATATCTGATTCTGGAGCAATACCTTTTCCAACAGAAATAACTTCACCAATTACACCATTGCTGGATATTTTATCGAGTATGGGTGTATTTGCTGCCTCCAGAGGTGTTTTTCCATCTAAATCTGGATGTGGCAAGTCTCCTACCCCATCTAAAAGAACGTATATCATATGAACATCAGAATTATCCATACTATCCCCTGTTTATCCAAAATCAAATGCTGTGCTTTAAATCTTGCAACACAAATTGCGATCAAAATAAACATTCTAAGAAATAATTTTAATTTTTAAAAAATTTATTTTTAATTATTGTATTACTTTCATAATTTTAAAAAAATTATTTTTAAATCATTTTGAATTGTATTTTTTATAGATCTCAGTAAACGTTTTAACATACATTTACTTTCAATTACCATTATGGGGGAGATGCGCAAAGATTATGTTTCTGAGCGTTTTATGATTGTCTCAAAAAAAGATGATAAATCAATTGATCCTAAAAAATTACCTTTTGCTCCTGGACATGAAGCAATGACTAATCCATCTGTCTTATCACTTGTTGCAAGAGAAGGAATGTTGCAACGACTTCAAGATAATGATGATGAATATGTTGAAAATTGGTCAATTCGAGTATTTGAAAGTAAAAATCCTATCGTTTCAATTGATGCTGAAAACTCTTACAGTGATAAACCGTTCTACAGCGAACCTGCATATGGATATCATTACATTGTTGTAGCATCGCCAAACCAAAAAGATACTTTTGCTAGCATCGATATTGAACAATGGTCAAATGTTTTAGTTGTTGTTCAAGATAGATTGAGATGGCTCTATACTCAAAAAGGTGTTACATATGTTTCAATTTATGGCGACCATGGTGAACTAGCTGGAAATAATAATCCTCATCCTCATCTGAATCTTTTAACATTGTCAACTATTCCTCCGATAATTGAAGAAGAATCAGAAGCATCTCACAAAATTCTTAATGAAAAAGGTGTTTGTCATATGTGCCAAACTGTAAATGAGGAAATTGGAGGTCCTAGACAGGTTCTTCAAACAGAAGGTTTTATTGCATTTTGTCCATGGGCTCCATCATATCCATATGAATTTTGGATATCTCCAAAAAAACACACTACCCATTTCTCAAAAATTACTCAAAAAGAAATTAATGATTTGGCCTTAATTCTACGTTCTACATTAGGTGGGTTAACCAAGACTGTCAAAAATGTGTCATATAATTTAGTATTTCATCTCTCTCCTGAAAAGAAAAATAGTCGACAAATTCATTGGCACATTGAAATTTATCCCGTTACAAAATCATGGTCGGGATTAGAACGTGGATATGGAATTTTCTTAAATGATATTTCTCCTGAACAAGCTGCAGAAAAACTTGGTATTGCATGTAGAAAGGAATTAGCCACCCTTGTTGGAATTGTATGATTTTTTGAATGATTTATTTATTAATTAAAATCTGATAAAATTATGGCAATTGAAAAATGGCTTGCAATTACTAGTACTGCTTTGTTTGCAATGTTTGCAGGTGAAATGATTTCAATTTATAATTTTATGTCTAATGTTCCTGAATCTTTTGAATTTGGATTAGCATTTGTAGCAGATCCAAAAATATTTCAATTCATTTCAATTGGCGTTGCTCCTGCTGGAATTTTAGCTGCCGTTCCTTTCATTATGACAAAGCGTTATGGTTCAAAACCTATTGGTAGATTGATCATGGCTGGTGGTGTGATTTTGTTATTGGGGATGCTTGTTTGTTATTTCATGATTGACAATCTAGATCCAGTGTATGTTACAGATATTGTAAAATATGTTCCAGTTTTGTTTATTATTTTATCATTTCCTGTGATGGGTTTTGGAGCGTATTTGACTAAACTCAAAAAAATGCGCCCTAAAAAAGAATATTTCTAAATGTGATCAAATCTTAATTCATTTGCAACATGTGTAAACCCCAGTTTTTCATAAAATGGTTTCACATCATCAGTACAATCTAAAATTGTTTTGTAACAACCTTTCTTATTTGCAATATCTAATAGAAACTTCATAATTTTCTCACCTATTTTTTGCCCTTGATGATTTTTATCTACAACCACATCTTCTATGTGGCCTACTAGTCCTCCTTCATGAATAAACTTCTGTTCAATTAGTAATGTCGTAGTTCCTACCACTTTACCCTCTAATTCTGCAATTGCAATTGTGTACTCTGTATTAGAATTGATTTTTTCAAAAATTTCTTCAGCTTTTTTTGGTTCAATATTACTTGCTTGTTTTAAGGAATCCAGTGTGGTGAGAAATCCATTTTGAAGATCTTCTTTTTTTAATTCCCTTATTATTGGTTCAGTCATTTCAATTATCTATTATTTCCAATTTTTTTAGTGTATTCTTGACTAGCCAGTTTGTATGATTCTTTATTTCCAATATCTGTAAAACCTTTTTTTGTAATAAAACCACTAACTAGATTCTTTTTCATGGCTTTTTTAATCACATCATCCATCCCATATGGTTTATTTTTTGGAATGTATTTGAAAATATCTGGTTCCATTACATAACATCCCATATTGATATTTGCTTTAATTTCTGGTTTTTCTTCCCATCTTAACACTTTGTTTGTTTTTGAAGTGTTAATTACTCCGTATTCCAGATTTGTTTTGTATTCATTTAACCCCATGGTGACAAATGCTTTTTTTATTTTGTGTTGTTTTATCATGTTTCTGAGATTGAAATTAAATATTGAATCTCCATACACACAGACAAACGTATCATCGATAAATTCTTCTGCAGTTTTTAGTTGACCTGCAGTAGCTAGTGGTTTATTTGAAATTGCATATTCTATATTGACTCCAAACTTTTCTCCATCTCCAAAATAATCCTTAATTGTTTTTCTAAGATAACTAACACACAATACAAATGATTTGACACCATTTTTTTTATTCCACTCTATGAGATGTTCTAAAATTGGCTTCTTCCCTAATCGCAACATTGGTTTTGGAGTCTTTAATGTTAATGGGCGTAATCTTGTACCTAATCCTCCTGCTAAAATTACTGCTTTCACAAATCCTATTTGATTTGTTGACTATTTATGTTCAAGGATGATTTTAGACTAGAATTTCATCCTGCAATTTTTAATATTTTTTTTAAAATATTTTTTGGTGTGTCTCCAAAAATTATTATCATTGGTTCTTTTCCAAAATCTCCTTTATGAAAAATGATATCTGGTGATTCTTTCAAATTTTTGATTGCACTTTTAATTCCCCATTCTATTGTTGACCCTTTATTTTTTACATTATTTGGTTCTTGATTTCTGTCGTATTTTGAAACAATAAATTTTGATTTTTTTATTTTTGAAATAGTTGTGTTTTGATATTTGATATTTATTGCAGATTGTATTTGTGGGAATTTTTTATTCACTGTTAGCAATGCTGTTGCAACATGTTTTGATCCTCCATATTCTAAATCCCCTGCAACTATGACCTTTTCCCCTGCTTTGACAATTCTTCCTGAAATTCCTAGAATATCTTTTATTGATTTTGGTTTTTCTTTGGAATATACAAAATTTGTTTGACATTCTGGAATATTTTTAAATATATTTTTAATTTCTATGAATTTTTGAATTGATTCAGACAATTCTACTTCTGTACTATCTTTTTTATCAAAATCTGTAATAACAATCCCTTTTCCTATTTTTTTTGCATTTTTAATTGAATTATACGTATATTGTTTGGCAAATTTGAGTGATTCTTTGATTGATCTTTTTTTTGCCAATGATACCAAAATTGCTGATGCATAATTTCCTCCACTACCATGATTGATTTTTGAAATTTTCTCTCCTGAAATAACGTATTTTTTATTTTTCTCTAAAATGAAATCTAATATTTTATTTCCCTTTGTTTGAATTCCTGTAATTGATACATTTTTTGCACCCATTTCCTGAATTGCCTTTGCAGTTTTTTCAGGTATAGTTTTTGAATTAATTTTAGTTTTAGATAAAATTTCTGCCTCGTATTTGTTTGGAGTTATAATTGTAGCAAGAGGAATTATGTATTTTTGATAATCTTTGATAGCTGATTTTTTTAACAATTCTCCTCCTGTTGTTGATTTAATTACCGGATCAACTACTATTGGAATTTTTAATTTCTTTATTTGTTGATGAATTGTTTTAATTATTTGTGAATTGTAAACCATCCCAATTTTTATTCCATCTATTTTAAAATCTGATAACACCAGTTGTAATTGATTTTTTAAAATATTGATTGATACTGGTTCAACTTTTCCAAATTTCAAAGTATTTTGTCCTGTAATTGCTGTAATTATTGTTAACCAATACACGTTATCTTTTGAAAATATTCTAAGATCACTTTGAATACCTGCCCCTGATGATGGATCAGACCCTCCAATTGAAAGTAAATTCACGATTTCTACTTGTATTGTGCACTAATTTATTTTTCCTTTATTTTTTTATTTTTTGTAATAGGAATTTTATACTTTGATGATTTACTTTACCTTGTGACTAAAATTCCTTTAATTGATGATTCGGCTCCTGAGGAATTGAAATGCACAACTTGTTTGTTACCCATGCAATATCAAACAAAAAAAGATGGGAAATTTTTATGGCAATGCTTCAAGTGTGGAAAACAATACCTTGTATCTGATTCAACTTCTGATGTTGAAGAATCTTGGAGTCCTCCTAGGTAGAATACATGTCTGAAATTAAATCTCTCAAATTGGAAATTCAAAAACTCCGAAATTATATTTCATTGGAGGAATCTGAAATTGAATTTACTAATAGAGTTGATGAAATAAAACAAAATTTTCAAAATTCGCCTGATTTGGAAAGATTAATTGTGCCTATTTTGGACCGAATTGAAAAAATCAAATCTGAAAAATTATCTATTGCATCTGAATTAAATTTAATATAATTTTTAAGATGATGATTGACTTACACAATCATTAGAACAAAACTCATCTTTCATGCTTTGAAATTCTCGTCCACAATGCCTACATTCCCTAATCAATCGCATAATACTATAACGTGATTATTCTATATAAGATCGATCAGATCTATTATAATAATATTAAAAAATTAATCATTTTTTACTTTTCATGATTGTTTAAATCAGGTAATTGTCTATAGTTTGTTATGGCGACTCAGATGACTGCTGCACGACGTGGAGTAGCTACTGATGAAATGAAACAAGTTGCAAAAGATGAAGATGTATCCATAGATTGGTTAATTCCAAAAATTGCACGTGGTTCAATTATCATTCCAAGTAATAACACTCGACCTCAAAAAATCCATAATGTTGGAATTGGTAAAGGTCTTAAAACTAAAGTTAATGTAAATATTGGAACTTCTACTCTAAATGTTGATTTAGATTCTGAAATCGAAAAAGCTAAAGTTGCTTTAAAATATCATGCTGATACAATTATGGATCTTAGTGATGGAGGAGATGTAAAACAAATAAGACGCACTCTCTTAGAAAATGCACCAATCACTTTTGGAACAGTTCCAATTTATGAGGCTTACAATTATGGAATTGAAGTTCATAAAAATCCTTTAAACTTAACTGAAGATGATTATCTAAATGCATTTGAAAATAATGCTAAAGATGGAGTTGATTATACTACTATACATTGTGGGATTACAAAAGATATTGCAAAGAGAATTCTAAAAGTTCAGAGATATGGTGGAGTTGTAAGTAAAGGTGGAACAATTACTGCTGCATGGATGTTAAAACATGATAAAGAAAATCCTTACTTGACTCATTATGATTATCTAATTGAAGTTGCAAAAAAATATGATGTGACATTTAGTCTTGGAGATGCACTTAGACCAGGCTCAATTTTGGATTCTCATGATGAATTACAAGTCCAAGAAATGATCAATATTTCGCAATTAACAAAACGTGCTCATGAACAGGATATTCAAGTGATGGTTGAGGGTCCTGGACATGTTCCATTAAATGAGGTTGCAGCAAATGTTCGTTTAGCAAAATCTCTAATTGGTGATGTTCCATATTATGTTCTTGGTCCTTTGGTTACTGATATTGCATCAGGTCATGATCATATTGCTAGTGCAATTGGAGCTGCAGTTTCTGCAAGTGAAGGTGTTGATCTATTATGTTACCTTACTCCTTCAGAACATTTAGCTTTACCAAATGCTGAAGAAGTAAAAGCTGGATTAATTGCATATAGAATAGCTGCACATGCAGGCGATCTTGTAAAAATTCGTGAGAAAGTAATCAAATGGGATATGGAGATGACTGAAGCTCGACGAACTTTGGATTGGGAAAAACAACTTGCATTATCTATTGATCCTGAAGAAGCAGCAAAAATTCATAGTAGAACTGGACAACATCCTGGAAATAACGTCCCTTGTACTATGTGTGGAGGTGCATGTGTTTACATGATGTTACCACAACAAAAGAAATACGATAAAGAAAATGATAATTTACAACAAATTGAATAATACTTTTTGAAGACTGGGTACTGTTTCATAATTTTCTAATTCTTCAACGTTTATCCATTTGAATTCTGAATTTTCCCAATTGAGTTTGATTGTTGGATTTTTTGATTCAAATAAAAATGGAAATAATTCCCATTCGTGGTTTTCATATTGAGGTGAATTAATTCTCATTTCTTCTGCAGATTTAATCAACGTGATATCTTTTTCTATAATTCCAGCTTCTTCAAAAATTTCAATTTTTGCTCTTTGCAAGGGTGGTTCATTATTTTCAATGATTCCGCTAATCCCTGCCCATAATCCTTTCATTGATTTTACTTTATTGCTTCTTTTTAGGATTAATAATTTCTCATTATCTTTAATGAATGATGTAACAATTTTTGTTGAACGCATATCCGTTATTTTTCAACGGCTTTAACCATTTTTGTTAGCTTTTTGTAGGATTCATTGATATCTGAATGTTTTTCCAGCCTTTCTTGACATTCTTTGATGTAATTTACTACTTCTTCAGTTTTTGATTCTTGAACTGCTGTGAGCAATCGTCCAATATCTTTCCAAAGATCTTCAGCTACTCTACGAATTTCTGGATTTGCAATAATTGTTTCAATTAATTCTGGAGATTCCGTCATGATACTTTCTGCTAATGTTTTTTGCACTCTGAAAGTAGTTCCTGACATTTTTTCAGTTAAAATTGATTTTTCATCTTTTGAAATGATATTTGCAAAAACTAAATTCATTAAATGAGTTAATCCTAGTATTACTGCAATTTTTTTGTCATGTTCTGCTGCATCAATTGTAACAAAATTTGCTCCTGCAAATAATGTCTTGGCCATTGTTAATTCTTTTTTAGCGTCTTTGATTGGAACTGAAATGATATTTTGTCCTTTAATTGTTTTAATTCCTGGACCAAACATTGGATGAATACAAATTGGATTGATCTTTGTTGGCATTTTTGATAAGGATGATACCACTTTAGATTTTTCTGATGAAATTTCAATCAGATAAGTTCCTCTTTTCATCTCTTTTGCAATTAGTCTAATAATTTCAGGAGTTCTTCTAGTTGGAGTACATAATATTACAAAATCTGCTTGTAAAATTGCCCCTACTAGAGATTCTGTTACTATGACATCTTTTCCTATAATTTTATTTTCTGAATCATGACCTGTTACTTCATAATCTCCATTTGAAAAATATTTAGTAAACCATTGTCCCATTTGACCTCCGGCACCAATTACTGTGATTTTCTTTTTCATTATTTATCTTTGATATTCTCCCTAAGTATATTCATTCCTTCAATCAAAGTCTCTTCATTTTGACATGCAGATATTCTGATGAAATTTTTATAATCTCCAAATCCCTCTCCTGGAGCAACTGCGAGACCTTTTTCAAGCATAGAATTTGCAAATTGGACTCCGTCAAATCCTTCTTTATTGAGTCGTGCAAAAATGTACATGGCACCATCTGGCATGACAAAATCTAACCCTAATTCATTTGATTTTTGTGACAACACTTCTAATCTACTTTGAACTGTATTAGTATTGTTGGATGTGTCTGCCTCAAGTGCCTTCATGGCAACATATTGAATGGGTTCTGAGACATTTGTAAGGCATAATGCTTCAAGTTTAGCCATTTTTTCAATAATTTTTGTATTAGCTATTCCATATCCAATTCTAAATCCTGTCATTGCATGTGATTTTGAAAATGATTGAGTGATGATGCTTTTTTCATAATTGTAACTCAGAACGCTTTTCCAATTGGATTTTGCATATTGTGAATAAATCTCATCACTGAGTACGTAGAGTTGATTTTCTTTTGCAATTTTTATAATCTCATCTTGTAATTTTTCAGGAAGAATTTTACCTGTTGGATTGTTTGGGTAGTTAAGTACGATCATTTTTGTATTTGCATTTATTGCATTTTTGATTTGTTCTATTGATGGTTCCCACTTTTGCTCAAATGTTGTATTAATTGTTCTAACTTTAATTCCTGCATTTAGTGCACAGTCTTTGTATGCTGGCCATGCAGGCTCAATTACAATCATTTCATCTCCTGGATTCAAAAGTGTTGTAATGGCAGTAAAAATAGAAAATCTTGCACCCGGACTTACAATGATATTATCTTGTGTTACATTTGTGTTAAATTTTTTTGAAACATATTTTGCAAGTGCATCTCGAAAAACTGGCATTCCTCTTGCTTGACCATATTTCACAAACCCTTTGTCAAATACTTCATTTAATGCATCTTTTACAATTTTTGGTGGTAAAAAGTCTGGTTCCCCTACTTCCATATGAATAATTTTTTTACCTTGTTGTTCTAGTGATTTTGCTTTTAGGAAAATTGAGAGGTGTGTTTGTTTGTTATTTGATTGAACCTTTATTGATTCATTTAAAAGAAAATTTAGAAATTTTGTTGCAATTGTTTCATCAAGTTGTAATTCATTACATAATGAAATTACTTTGTCTCTTAAATTATCCTCTCGTAATTCGTCTGTCACTCCCTTGCCTATGCTTTTCTTAACTTCTCCAATCTTTTTTGCAACATCTGTTCTTGTTTTTAATAATTTTATCATCTCTAAGGTGATCTCATCCATCCTATTTCGGAGATCATTGATATCTGACATTTCCTTATAATGTTGGTTTGATTGAACCTGAGAGAAGTGCATGATCTGCTATTGTTAGAGCAACCAATGAATCTACTACTGGAGGAGCTCTTGGAACTACACAGGGATCATGTCTTCCTTTAACTTGTAGTGTGGATTCTTTTTTTGTTTTAATATCAACAGTAGATTGTTTTTGTGCAATCGATGATGCAGGTTTGAATGCAATTCTCATAGTAATTGGCATTCCATTTGAAATTCCTCCTAGAATTCCACCAGAATTATTTGTTTTTGTAATTATTTTTCCTTTCTTAATTGTGTACAAATCGTTATTTTCAGAACCATAAAGCTCTGAACCTCTAAATCCTGAACCAAATTCTACTCCTTTAACTGATGGAATTGAAAAAATTGCTTTACTCAAGTCTGATTCTAATGAACTAAAAATTGGTTCACCTAATCCTACTGGTATCTTTGTTGTAACTGATTCAATAATCCCGCCAAGTGAATCTCCTTTTTTCTTTGCATCCAAAATACTGGTTTTCATTTTTTTTGCTGTTTTAATTTCAGGACATCTTACATCATTTTTATAAATTGATTTTATCATTTTTTCATTAAATTGATTTTCCATTTTTATTTTACCGATTTGTGATGTAAATGAATGAGTTTCAATTCCTAATGTTACTTTGAGTAATTTTCTTGCAATAGCTCCTCCCATAACATGTGTTGCAGTTAACCTTCCAGAAAATCTACCGCCCCCCCTATGATCATTGTAATAATTATATTTCATCATTGCAGGATAATCTGAATGACCTGGTCTTAGCTTTGTTTTCAAATTTTCATAATCTTTTGATTTTTGATCACTGTTCCAAATTAACATCGTTATTGGAGCTCCTGTGGTATGTCCTCTAAACACTCCTGAAATAATTTCAACAATATCTCCTTCTTTTCTTTGAGTAGAGATTAAATTTTGACCTGGTCTTCTTTGGTCAAGCATTTTTTGAATATCTTTTTCATCAAGTTCTAATCCTGCAGGGCATCCATCTAATATGGCACCAATGGACTTTCCATGACTTTCCCCAAAACTTGTTAAAACAAGACGCTGACCAATAGAACTTCCCGGCAACATACTAACAATGTTAAATGATGTTTATAATCGTGTTTGAGTCCTAATTTTTAGGCATATGCTGTAAAATTGGTTCAAAAATAACCATTTTTTCTCTTTTGAAGCATTATTCTGAAAATTCAAAAATTCTTTAGATTCTCCTAATTGAGGTTATCGAATAACTTCTCTTACTGAATATTCCATGTCTTTAGAAATTTCAATTCCTAATGACTCAGCTGTTTTTAAATTTATTATGCTATACGCAATCGATGGTCCTTTAGTTTTCATATTTCTGACATCTTTACCTTCTAAAATTTTATGTGCCATTGAACCTGATTCTTGACCAATATCTTCAAAATTAGCTACTTTTCCAGCTAAGGCCCCTTCCCTTACTCCATCTAAATTACATGAAAAAGTTGGTTTATTATTTTCTGTTGCTATTCTTATTGCAATCTCTTCTCCCCCACTTTGAACCAAAGTATCACAAGCTTGGTACAATGCATCAACATTTGATATATTTCCATTAATTTTATTCTCTAAATTTTCTAAAGATGTTGCTGAAATATCTATGATTTCTATTCCATGTTTATTTCCATATTCTATAGCTTCATTAATTTGAATCATGGAATTGGACTCATTTTCTCTATGGATAAACCCAATTTTGTTTACTTGGGAAATTTCTAAAAAGAAATCAAATTGTTCTTCTATTGAAATATAATTTCTTGTTCCAACAATGTTGTTTCCTGATTGCTCCAAGTCATTAATTATTCCAGCTTCAACTGGATACGTTACAACTGAAAAAACAATTGGTATTTTTTGAGTCATTTCTTTTACAGCTAAAGTTCCAGATGTTGTTTGAGTAAAAATCAGATCTACTTTCTCATCGATAAATTCTTGAACAATCTCTTGATGTTTTGATTTATCTGCATTGGAAATTCTTTCTATAAATTGAAGATTATTTTCATTAAAATGATCATCTAGTTGCACATATTTTTTAAATGAAATAATATTTTTTTCAAATTCTTCATTTGTTACCCATGAAACTATTCCAATTTTGAAAGAATCTTTTGATGGATCTTTTTCAATCCTAGTTGATGAATCAAATGATAAAATGCCCCCAATAATTATAATTACTATAACTGCAAAAAGTATAATTATTTTTTTCATATTTTATTTTATTACAATATGATAAAACCAGTTCTGTGACTTATTGAACACATTTTCTTCATTTAGGCATCAATCTATGACTGAAATGGATTTTTTTACTTAATTTATGGAGGATTCATAAGTATATTTTCTGAAAACTCATTTTATTGAATTTTGATTTTTGCACCAATAGAATTCATTTCTTCAATGAAGTTTGGATATGATACATTTACTGATTCTGGATCAGATACTGTACAATCACCAACATACATACCTGCAATACAAAATGCCATGAATAATCTATGATCATTTTCAGAATTTAATTCTGCACCTTTTAGATTGTCACCTCTCTCTAAAATCAATCCATCTTCTTTTTCTTGAATTTTAATTCCAAGTTTAACTAATTCTCTTGAAACAATTGCAATTCTATCTGTTTCTTTTAATCTTGCATGTTTTACATTTGTTATTTCTATTGGCTTTGATGTGTTTAATGATAAAATTGCTAGTGGTGGTAAAAGATCAGGTGAATTACTTAGATCAAATTTTCCACCATTTAATTTTTCAGGTGATTTAATTTTTATTTCATCATCATTGATTATTACTGTAACTCCCAACTGTTCTAATATATCTAGAAAAACTTCATCTCCTTGTGGAAGAGTCCCTAAATCTCCTTTTATTTTAATTTCATCTCCATTTAAAACAGAAGCTGACAACAATAAAGCAAGACTAGAAAAATCTATTGGAACTGTAAATGATGTATTTTTGTATATTTGTGGAGTAATGTTGTATCTTTTGTATGGAATTAATGTTGAAACCGTCACTCCAAATTTTCTCATAGTTGCAATTGTCGCATCAAGGTATGGTTTTGAAACTAAATTTCCTTCAATGTTAAGATTGATTCCTTTTTCTGTTAGAGGGGCGCAAATTAATAATGCTGAAACAAATTGACTAGATAGATTTCCAGGAATTATCACCTCTCCTCCTAAAATTTTTCCTTTGATATTGATTGGTGGTTTCCCATCTGTTGATTGGCACTGTGCACCTATACTTTCTAATGCATCTAAGAGTGGTTGCATTGGTCTTTTTTTGAGACTTTCATCACCTGTTAAAATAATTTCATTTGAAAACAAACTAGCTATACCTGATGCAATTCTAATTGTAGTTCCTGAATTTTCTGTGTTGATTTCAGGAACATTTGTGCCTAGATTGATAGGCTTTTTGATAATTATTGATGAATTTTGTATTTCAATTTCTGCTCCAAATTTTTTACATGTCTCAATTGTTGCAGTAATATCTGCTGAATCCAAAACATTTTCGACTTTACTATTGTTTCCAGCAAGAGATGCAAGAAAAATTGCTCTATGTGAATAACTTTTGTTTGAAGGACAAACTAGTTGTCCTGAAATTCTTGATTTTTCAATATTACATTTCATGTACTTCAGCCTTTTTATTACTTATTTTTGAAACAATTATTCTACCTTCAAGATTTGAAAACACTTTTTTGATATTTGTTTCATTTTCTTTTTTTGTAATTGCTGCAATTGATGGTCCGTTTCCAGATACTGATGCAGCTAGTGCTCCCTTTTCAATTAAATTTGTAATCACTTTAGGATCTGAATTTAAAATCAATGTTGTTGCTAATCCATTAATTATCATTGCTTCCCAATAATTTGATTTTCTTGCCAATTCCCATGCATTCTCAAATACTGATGAAAGTAATTTTAGATTTTTCAAATTACCTCGTTTTCTATTTTTTGGAATAAATATAACTGCAATTAGATTTGATGGTCCTTTTTCAAAATGAATTCTTTTCCTCTTTGCATTATCTGTAATGTTAAATCCTCCATAGAAACATGAACATGCATCATCATATGCTCCGGTGATACTTACCTTGGTTTCAATTGATGCATCTACTCCTGCAATTAGAATTTGTTGATCTGTAAATTTTGGTTTGAAAACTTTTGCACAAACAAGTGCTACAGCTGATGATATTGCACTGGAACTTTTCAATCCATACCCTGTTGGAATCTCCGAATCCAAAGTAATCATTATTTTATTTTTTTCTAAATCTTTTTTGGAGGCAATTTTTTCAATTGTTTTGTTTATTAGACGTGAACTTAGACTTTTATTTTCTGATTTTATTGTGATTCCTTTTCCTGGACTTGTCTCGATTTCTGCAACTACCTTCAAATCTATTCCTAAAGTGGCTCCTTTTTGATTTGCAATCGCATTTACAAGAGAAACTGCCCCATGAACTGTAGCTTTTGCTTTTGCCATCAGAATCCTCCTAACAATGCTTTTTTCATGGCATTATAAGGTGCTTCCATATTGTGCCAAATTTCAAATGCCCGTGTTGCTTGTCCTAAAAGCATTTCATATCCATAAATCACAACTGCGCCATTCTCTTTTGCTTTTTTGATAAAATCTGTGTTCATTGGCATGTATACAATATCATACACTATTGTTTTTTCATTTACTCCGTCTAGTGAAATTATACTTTGTTCATTTTTCAATCCTATTGATGTTGCATTTACTATAATGTCATAATTTTTTGCAGAATCCTTTACATTTTCAATTTTTATTACATCTGCTGATAATCCAATTTTTTCTGCAAACTCTGATAATTTTTCTGCATTTTCAAGTGTTCTGTTTGCAATGGTGATGCTTTTTGCTTTTGCTTTTGCAAATCCTGCAACAATTGCTCTTGCTGCTCCTCCTGCACCTAACAACAATACTTTTGAATTTATAATCTTTAATCCTTTTTTCTTAAATGGTTCTAGAAATCCATCCATGTCTGTGTTGTATCCTTTTAGAATTCCATCTGTGTTGACAATGGTATTTGCTGCTCCAATCAAACTACATGATTCATCAATTTTATCTAGATACTTCATTATCTTAATTTTATGTGGTATGGTTACATTGAATCCTGTTATTTTGATTTTTTTCAAACCTTCAATTCCTTCTTCTAACTCTTCTTTGGGAATTCTATATCCTATGTATGAGCAATCCAAATTCAATTCTCTAAATGCTGCGCTGTGAATATTTGGAGATAGTGAGTGATTAATTGGATCTCCAATAACTGCAAATGTTTTACTCATCTTATTTTTCAGAGTATGATGATTGATTTAAACTCTCAATTGATTCTTTGATTATTTTTTTAGATTTGTGATCTTCTTTATTTCATCTACACTAAACTGGCCTGGAGCAATTGCTTTACCTAGAGAAACATAGGTGTAAGGACTACCTAGATACAGGCACAAAATTCTTGAAATTCTACCAAAATCTCCCATTGCAAACGATATCAGATTGTTTTTTCCTTTCTTATTGTATAATTCTAGCATTCTAGTGGAATCATTTGTTGATTTTGCAGTACTTACAATTTTTACATTTGATGAGAATTTAGCCATCTGTTTTAATTTCTTTTTTAATTCTGGTGTGCTTGGTGTTTTTTTAAAATCATGCCATGATACTAGTAATTTTGTTTTTGTTGATTTTAGGTATTTTACCAATGATGTATTTTTCTTTAATGTATTGTATTCTACATCTAACAAAAATGGAGAATATTCTGCAATCAATTTTAGAATTGCAATTCTTTCTTTTTCATTTCCAGAAAATTTACCTCCTTCTGTTTTAGGTCTTAATGTACATACTATTTTGTTTAGATCATTTTTGATAATTTCTAATGCTTCAGGAATTTGTTCAATTTTTAAAAAATCAAATCTTACTTCCACATAATCTGATTTTTTTAAAGCAATTTTTAATACTTTTTTTATTTTAGTTGGTGTTTTTTCTGCAACTGATACACATGTTTTGTATTTCATTTTTCTAGAATGTACTCATCTGAAACTTCCATTCCAAAATGTCTACCTGTGGCAGGTTTTGAATGAACCATTACAACATCTCCTTTCTTTAGGTGTGTAACTGAGACTAGTTGTCCATTTGATTTTACAAATCTAATTGTTTCTGCATCTTGTGCAATTATTCCTCCTACTTCCCCATTTACTGAAGCTTTAATCATTAACATAGGCCTTCTTTCAATTTTTGATCGTCCTACTGTGGCTCTTCTTGCTTTGCCTTTAGAGTTGAGAATTAATACCTCTGATCCTGTTTCCACTTCTGAGAGATAGTTAGTTGTGCCATCTGGTGATAATGTGTAACAATGAACAGCTCCTGCATTAACTCTGAATGGTCTTGGTGATGTAAATGATGATCCTACTGATTCATTATGAACAAGAAACAAAAAGTTTGATCTACTCCCAATTAACATTCCTTCACCTTTGTGAAGCATTGATGCTGTATCTACACAAACTCGTTCACCGTCTCCTACTTCTTTAATCTCTGTAATCTTTGCAGGCTTCATTTCAAAATTCTTGGTTCCTAGGTATACCATAACTTCTCTTACCTCGTTAATTGAAGAGGTAGCAAAGATTACTCCATCTACTCCTACTTCTAAAATTGAAAACATTTTTCTTACTTCTTCAGGTGTACTGGCAATTGCAAAAATTTTGGTATGTATTTTATGAAGTTTGGCAATAATATTCTCTAATGGGATAATTTTCCAATCTTTGACTTCTACAACAACAAAGTCTAATCCTTTTTTTGCAATACTAAGAACATTGTCAATATCTGAATTTGATAATACTTTGAATTTTCTTCCAACTTTCTTTCCTTTTGGTTTAACTGCGCCATCTTTTTCAAGTACTACATATTTTGCAGAATTTGATGGAAAAACTGTTTGTAATTTTGTTTTTTTCTTGCCTAATTTTTTTGGATCCAAGTAAACCATTTTGATTCCTTCTTCTTCTAATTGTGGAAGAAGTTTTGATATTTGAGCCTGTGAACCTTTAGGCGAAACAATGAGTTCTCTTGTTTTACTCAATTTTTTTCATTGCTTCCTTTGCTGTTCCTTTTCTAAAAATAATATCAGCTAATGCTGCAACTATTTTTTCAGGTGCTTTATGTGCAAAGATATTCCTACCATATGTTACTCCTTTAGCTCCTGCAGTTATTGCATCTTCAGTCATTTGAAGAATATCTAAATCTGTTTTTGCTTTTGGTCCACCTGCAATTACAATAGGAACTGGTGTACTTTTTACAATTTTTGTAAATGAATCAATGTCTCCTGTGTAAAGTGTTTTAACAATATCTGCACCACACTCTGCTCCAATCCTTGCAACATGTGCAACTATTTCTGGATCATGTGGATCTTTGATGTTTTCTCCTCTAGGATACATCATTGCTAAAAGTGGCATTCCCCATTTGTGACATTGGTTTGCAGTCATTCCGAGTTGCTCTAACATTTCTGGTTCTTCTTTTCCTCCAATGTTGATATGCAATGAAACCCCATCTGCTCCCATTGCAGCTGCTTCTTTTACAGTACCTGTTAACATTTTACGATTAGGTGATAATGACAATATTGTACTACTTGAAAAATGAACTAAAACTCCAATTTTAGGTGGTTTTGGTAATGTTTTAAGAATTCCTTTGTTGATAATTACACTTGTGAGTCCATGTCCTTCACATTTGTAAATTGTAGATGCTGGATCTTCAAGACCTTCAATAGGTCCATTTGAAATTCCGTGATCCATTGGAATACAAAGCATTCTCCCTTTTCTGAGAATTCGATTAAGTCTAATTTGATTTCCTGATACCATGTGTTGATCTCATTTTTGTGCCCTACTTAAAA
>Ga0209992_10001923_pt1 | contig 20251 bp, 10 predicted proteins | sample 2SBtaG_2_FD_182564 | JGI IMG/M metagenome (GOLD analysis project Ga0209992, IMG submission 182564) | Deep subsurface microbial communities from Kolumbo volcano to uncover new lineages of life (NeLLi) - 2SBTROV12_ACTIVE470 metaG (SPAdes)... | ecosystem: Environmental > Aquatic > Marine >... | reverse complement strand
ACCGTGCCGTGGATGGGCAGCTCTTCGTCGGCTCCGCCGAACAGCTCGTGGTTGCGCCGGTACTGCTTGCGCACATCGCGCAGCGCATCGAGAGAGCCCCGTTTGTCGAACTTGTTGATGGCGATCACGTCGGCGAAGTCGAGCATGTCGATCTTCTCGAGCTGGGTCGCCGCGCCGTACTCCGCGGTCATCACGTAGAGCGACACGTCGCAGTGCTCGACGATCTCGGTGTCTGACTGCCCGATGCCCGAGGTCTCGACGATGATCAGGTCGAAGCCCGCCACCTTGCAGATGTCTATGGACTCTTGCACGTGGCGGCTCAGGGCCAGGTTCGACTGCCGTGTGGCCAACGAGCGCATGTACACCCGCGGGTCATCGATGGCGTTCATGCGAATGCGATCGCCGAGCAGGGCGCCCCCCGAGCGCCGCTTCGACGGGTCGATCGAGATGACGGCGATGGTCTTGCCCGGACAGGCCACCAGAAAGCGCCGCACCAGCTCATCGACAAGAGACGACTTGCCCGACCCTCCCGTGCCGGTGATGCCCAGCACGGGCACCACGGCGCCGTCGAGGGCCGTCTTCAGCTGGTCGGTGAGCTCGTCCGCCAGCTCGGGGTGGTTCTCTGCCAGGGTGATCAGCTGGGCGATGGTGCCCGGGTCGGGGGCGGCCTTGTTCGCGGTGTCTGCCAGTCTGCCCACCTGCCCGTTGAGCTGCCCTGTGCCTGCGGGGTAGTCGCACAGCTCCAGCACCTCGTTGATCATGCCCTGCAGCCCGAGGCGACGGCCGTCGTCCGGGGAGAAGACCCGAGCGATGCCGTAGCCGTGCAGCTCGTCGATCTCGCTGGGCAGGATCGTGCCGCCACCGCCACCCACGATGCGAATCTGCTCGGCGCCGCGCTCCTTGAGCAGATCGAACATGTAGCGCAGGTACTCGATGTGCCCGCCCTGGTACGACGTGATGGCGATGCCTTGCGCGTCCTCTTGGATGGCGCAGTCGACGATCTCTGCCACGGAGCGGTTGTGGCCGAGGTGAATGACCTCGGCACCCGAACTCTGCAGGATGCGGCGCATCACGTTGATGGCCGCGTCGTGCCCGTCGAACAGCGAGGCTGCGGTGACGATGCGGATGGGGTGCTTGGGCTGGTAGGCAGCGACGCTCTCAGCGGTCATCGGCAATGGGTCCCGAAAGGCGTGGGCCAGAGGGCTGGTCGGGTGCCCGAGCGCTGCCATCAGCGCTGTCCAGGCTCCCGGTCACGGGCGGCCCATGATAGCGATTGGAGCGGGTGTCAGCCCTCTTCGGCGGCTCGAGCGACCAGGGCCTGGAGCACGATGGCCGGGTGGTCGCCTGGCTTCGAGATGCGCTTCCAGTGCTTGATCACCTTGCCGTCCGGCCCGATCCAGAATGTGGACCGAATCACCCCTACGGTGCTCTTGCCGTACATCATCTTCTCGCCGAACGCGCCGTAGGAGGTCATGACCTTGCGGTCCGGGTCACTCAGCAGGGTGAAGGGCAGCTTGAACTTCTTGATGAATTTCTTGTGCGTGCGGGTGTCATCGGGGGAGATGCCCACCACCACGGCGTCGAGCTTGGCCAGCTTGCGGCTCACATCGCGAAAGCCACAGGCCTCCTTGCTGCAGCCCGGGGAGTCGTCCCGGGGGTAGAAGTACAGGATCACGTGCTGGCCGGCGAAATCGTCCAGGGAGACCTCTGCCCCTGACTTGTCCTCGAGCGTGAATCCCGGCGTGAGCTGGCCTACCTCGATGGACATGAAACCTCTCCGTGACGCGCTGGGGTGAACCGGACGAGTGTGGCTCGCTGCGTCCTTCGACGCAAGCTCAGCGCTGCTGGTCGATCCAGGCGGCGGCTGCCGAGCTGCGCAATCGCAGGGCTGAGCTGCCCACGAGCGCGTAGACCGCCACGCGCCCGGCCTGATCGCCGTCCAGGTCCAGGGCGACGGTGAACCCGGCGGATCGCAGCCCGGGGGCGTCAAAGGTCGAGACCAGGTCAGGCCGCTCTACGCTGGGGTCGGTCACCGCCAACACAGTGCCGTCCCGGACCACGACCACGTGGGGCGCAGCCGTGAGCGCTTCGAGATCGATGGCCCAGCCATGCAGGGTGAGCTGGCCGCCTTCGACCAGGGCGCTGTCGATGGCGCCATCGATGAGGGGGCTGCTGAGCGGGTCGGCGAGCCGCCAGAGCTGTCCCGTCCCGCTGGCCAGGCCCGTGTCGACCAGGGTCATGGTCTCGGGGTCGAGGGGCGCGTCGGGCGTGAGCGCTGGCACGAGGGGCTCTGTGGCTGGGGTCGTCGCACCCGGCTCGGGGGCTGGGGGATCGTCTGTTGGCTGCAACCACTGCGCGCCCGCGCCGAAGGGCAGCTCCATGGCCAGCGCTCCCGCCACGGCGACCACGGACAGGCGCCCGGGCAGGTCGCCGCTCAGGGCAGCGCGAGGCAAGACCAGCTGGAAGCCGCAGGGGAGCAGTCCCTCATCGCCCAGGGTCTCGGCCACGTCGGAGCGTTCGAGCCAGGGTGTGGCGGCGACCAGGTGCTGGCCGTCGAGCAGCACGACGATGTGGTCGGCGGGGCGGCCGCCCATGGTGTCCACGGCCCAGCCGAGCAGGCGCAGGGTCTGGCCGTCGTCGACCGCAGCGTCGAGGGCTCCCCCCAAAGACCAGGGGGTGAGCTCGGCGGCCCAGCCATCGCTGGCGTTGAAGGTCACCGTGCCCAGCTCACTCACGCTGTCGCCCATGACCCAGGTGACAGCGCTCGCATCACGGGGGTCGAGTTGCAGCTGATCGGGGATCGACTGGGGCGTCACCCAGCGCGCGTTCTCGGTGGGCCTGAGCTCGACGGCGTGGTCGCCGTTCACGGCAAAGACCTGCACCCGGCCGTCAGGAGGGCCGCCGAACCAATCGAGCGGCAGCTTGTGATGGAAGCCCGCGTGGTGCAGGGCCGGGTCGCCCAGGTCGTCGGCGAGGGAGGCACGCTCCAGCCAGATGCGGCCGCTGTAGACCTGACGCCCGTCGACCAGCACCAGCAGCAGCTCGGCGTTCCGGCTGCCCTCGAGGTCGGCGGCCCAGCCCAGCAGGTTCAAGCGGTCGTCCTCGATGAGGGCCGTGTCGAGGACGCCATCGAGGGGGCCGACCCGGGGCGTCCGGCGGCTGCCGTCGCTGCCCACCAGCACGCCGTCGTCCAGATGATGTTGCACCACGGAGACCCAGCCAGCGTCATGGGCGTAGGTCAACTCGGCGGCCGCGTCGCCGCTGGTGGCGAAGACGCGCAGGGGAGCCCGGCTGAGGTCGCCCACCGACGACATGGGCAGCTCGAGCTCGAAGCCCGACTGCGCGGCGGCGCCATCGCCGCTGATTTCGCCGGCGTCGCTGCGCTCGTGACCGGTGTGACCTGCAAAGACGCATTCGCCGTCCACGAAGACCAGCACGTTGTCTGCGGGCTCGCCGTTGTCGAGGTTGATGGCCCAGCCGGAGAGGCGCAGCACGCCGTGGGCTGCCTCGGCCCGATCGAGGGCTCCGCGCACGGCGGTGCGATCGACGTTGAGCGCTCGATCGTCACCAGCGGACAGGGTCTCGACTCCTGCAGGGCTCACTCTCAGGCGCCAGTCGTCGCCGCCTACGGTCCACCACAGGCCCGCTGCGTCTTGCTCGAGCAGGGTGATGATGTTGCGTCCGTCGACGAAAGCGCCTTCGGGGATGATGACGGTGAACAGGGGGCCTGCGCCTTCGTCGTCGCTTGCGTCAGGCAGCAAGGGCACGGTGGCGATGACCGTGCCGTTCACCGCCACGGTGAGCTCGCTCGGCGCCGGGGCACGCTCGGGGGACACGATCAGCTGCCCGGCCAGGTAGGCCGGCAAGCTGTCGCCGTCGAGGTCGATCATGGGCCGGGAGCCCGTCCCTGCCAGCACCACATGGTGGGGGGAGCTGCCCGCCGCCTTCAACGAGGAGACGTCACGCCCCACCAAGGCCGGTCGCAGGCCCAGGGCTTCGATGCCCGCCCAGCTCAAGGGCTCACCGAAGACCGCGCCCAGCTGTTCGCGCAGGGGCCGCACGGCGGGCAGGGCGGCGTCGACCACCAGGGCCTCGCCCGACCGCCTGGCCAAGGTCTTCTGGGGCCGGGATGAGTCGGTCTTGCCGAACGCTGACACGCCATCGACGCGCCAGGGCAGGGGCACTCCGAGCAGATCGGCGATGGTGGGCAGCACATCGATGGACTCGACGTTGCGGTCGAGGGTCAGCCCCTGCCGCTGCCCGGGACGGCCCACGAACAGGGGCACGTAGAGCAGGTCGTCGAGGTTGTCCTCTGAGGCCCGGCGTCGGTCGCCGCCGGGCTGGAAGCTCACCCCGTGATCGGCGGTGACCACCAGCACAGCGGTCTCGGACAGGCCGGTCTCGTCCATGCGATCGAGCAGGTCGTTGATCAGGCCGTCGACCATGGCCAGCTGCAACATGAAGCGCTGCATGGCCTGCTGCGACCACCACGGCTGCGTCGGCCAGGACTCGAACTCGTGGGGGTCGACCACCGCGTCCGGGTGGGTGTACTGCTTGCCCGAAGGCAGGTAGGCATAGGGGATATGCGGCAGCAGAACGTGAAGAAAATGCAGTCCGGGTCGGGCGTCGGTGGTGTCGTCGGCGAGCTCGAACAGAAAACGATCGACCGCATCGACCCGCTCTCGTTGGCTGGTGACGTCCCGCCAGAAGCTGCCCCAGTTGCCCGTGACCGAGGGCAGGTGAGCCACCAGCGACTGAGGCGCGATGACATGAGCCAGCACCAACGACAGGTCTTTGGAGAGCGACTCGAGCCTGGCCAGCAGGGGCTGCACCTCACCGGCCTCGCCCGAGAGGCTGGCCGGGCAGATGTCGGTGATCGACTCGATCACGGCCATGCGGTGGCTGTCCCCGAGCAAGGTGAACAGGCTGCGGGGATGGTCGTGGGCGATGGGCAGCTCGTCGTCGCCGCCGGGCAGACGGCCGCTGAGCAGGCTGGGCACCACCCAGGTGGTCGACTCGTGGGAGGCGCTGGCGTTGCGCAGCCAGGTGGTGCGAGCGGACAGGCGGGCGAAACCGGGGAACAGCTCTTCGTCCAGGTCGCCCTCGCGATCGAGCAGGGCCGCCAGGGGCAACTCGTCGAGCACCAGCATGACCACGTCGGCCGTGGCTCCCTCGGCTCCGCTGACGATCTCGGTCTCGGGAGGCGAGACCACCTTGCGGATCGAAGGGGTCAGCAGGAACGCCGCAGCGAAGAGCAGGGGCGCCGGGGCCATGACCGTGAGAAAGGTGCGCGCCCAGTGCACGCGCACGTAGATGGCCAGGGCCATCAAGCCGCTGAGAGCCGCCAGCACCAGCAAGGCCTCGTCGGACGTCTGCAGAAACGCCCGCTTGAGCGGGGGCAGCGCGATGATCGCACCCAGCGCAGCCACCAAGAGGTTGTGTGCCACCGTGCCCAGAGGCTTCCAGAGCAGATGCAGCAAGAAGGGCACGATGGCCAGCCCGAGCGGCAGCACCACGACCATGACCAGCGCGGTGAGCACCAGGTCGAGGGGCTCTGAACGACGCACCACGAAGAAGGCTGCGTCCCGGGCCAGCACGTCGAACAGGGGCTGGGCCACGGCGAAGGCCCAGAGCACGCCCAGGTGCAGGGTGCGGACCAACGGCCGGCGATCGTCGAGGGTCTCCGTCACTTGTCGTCGGTCACCGGGGTACGGCTGGGGTCACGGATCCAGGCGGCGAGAGGGCCGTAGTGCAGCTCGGTGGCGTGGCCGCCGACCCGAGCGAAGAGGCGCAGTTGTCCCGCGCCCGTCTCGGTGAGCCAACGGCGGGGGACCATGACCGAGAAGCCCGGGGTCACCGACGGGGCGAGCCCCAGGATCGAGTTCACCTTCGGGTCGGCCCTGTCGGGGACAAAGGCGTGGGCATGGGCGCCGTCGATCAGCACTTCGATCTCTTCGACATCTCGGTTGTGGCGCAGGTCGGCGGCCCAGCCCCTGAGCACGATGCGGTTGTCCTCGAGGATGGCTGAGGTCACCTCGCCGATGGCCGCGCCGGGCGTGACGGCCACGGCCTTGCCGTCCGTGCCCCACAGCGTGGTCTCGTTGACCAGCCGGTGCTCTACATGAGAGAGCCATCGTGCGTTGGGGGAGGGCCGGGCCTCCACGGCCAGGTCATCCACCAAGGTGAAGACGCGCACGTGAGAGCTGTAGTCTTCTCCCAGCAGCTCGACCGGCAGCTCGAAGTCGAAGCCACAGCGCATGAGCCGGGGGATGCCCAGCTGGGCCGCCACCTCGGGCCGGGGGCTGCCGCACAACCCGGCCCGCACGAAGCGCTCGTCCCTGAAAACCAGCACGATGTCTGCGACCCTTGCGCTGAGCGCGTCAGCGGACCAGCCGGTGAGGCGCAGGCGCTGCCCTTCGAGGATGGTCTGGTCAATGAAGGCGTCGAAGGCTCCGGTCATCACCGGCATGACCCGGCCGAAGCTGTCGATGATGGCCTCGGGCTCGGTGGCCGTGGCAGCCCGCAGCTCGTAGCTCACCAGATCGATGGCCGAGAGTCGGGGGGTGTCGTCGTCCCCCTCGACCGCGTAGACCGCGAGCCTGTGATTGCCGCCGCTCAGGGCAGCTTCGGGCACCAGCGCCGAGAACGAGACCTTCGACGCCACCTCGGTGCGGGTGGGGGCGGTGACGGCGATCACGTCGTCGACCGTGACGGCGATGCGCTCTGGCAACAGGTCGCGATCGCTGGCAGACAGAAAGCCCTCGATGTGCACGGGGACCACGTCGTCCGTGGCGTGGGCGACGCCGATGCCGGTGACGTAACCGTCGATGGGCAGCATGCCCGCGATGCCCACGTCTGCCAGGCTGCGCCCGGCCAGCCCGCGACTGCTGGCCATGCTGTAGATGTCGGCCCACTCTGCACGGGGCCCGAAGAGGTCGAGCTTGTGTTCGAGCCCGGGCCAGGTCTGGGGGACATCACTCGAGAGGCGGGTCACCTCGCCGTCGACATGCTGAATGATCTTGGCCCCGGGTCTGCGCCGCGTGTCGTCGAGCAGCGAGTGCCCGTCGATGATCCAGTCGATGGTCAGGCCCAGGTGGTCGGCGATGGTAGGCATCACGTCGACCAGCTCGGCGTTGCGGTCGTCGATGGCGCCCCTCTCCTGCCCGGGCAGCTTGATGAACAGGGGGACACGGGCCACGTCGGCGGCGTTGTCCGGCTCGATGCGCCGGTAGAGCAGGCCCGGCTCGAAGCAAAGACCCCGGCTCGAGGTGACCACGAGCATGAGCCGGTCCCAGAGGCCGAGGGCTTGCAACTCGTCGATCAGTTCTCCCAGCAGGCGGTCGGCCAGCCCGAGCTGGAGCAGGTGCCGTTGCAGGCCCCGGTCGGCGGGCATCTGATCGTCAGACCAGCGGCCCGCGGTCACGGCGGTGAGCGGATCGTCGGCGATGTAGCGCTTGCCCGAGGGCAGGCGCTCCCAGGGCTCGCGAGGCAGGCGCGTGTGCAAGAACCACAGGGCCGGCGCGCTGTCCCCGTCGACCTCGTCGATGAACGATCGAAAGCGGCCGATGCGCGCCTCGGGGGAGGGCGGCGGGGGCACCTTGGTGGTCTGGGCGGGCTCGCCCTGCTGGCGCGAGTCCGGGGTGCTGGCTGCGGGGTCGTCGAGCAGGGAGGGCTGGCGGCTCGAGCCGTCGGCCAGGGCGCTGGCAAAGGGCTCGGGCAGGACGTTCTGGCCGGTGAGCCGGGCCAGGTCGCCGATCAGGCTGAGCAGGCGGCCCGAGGGCTCGGCGTCGAGGGCGCTGTCGTCGTCGGCGGGGTGCAAGGCGGTGACCGCTTCTCTGGCCACGATGCGATGGGTCCCCGACACGAGCGAGAAGAGGTTGAGCGGGTTCTCTTCGGGGACGGGCAGGGAGCCGGGAGCCGGTCGGCTGGCGGTGAGCAGCGAGGACACGCTGAGCGAGGTGTCTTCGTGTCCGGCGCTGGCGTTGCGGTACCACGTCGAATGCCCTGCCAATCGGGCGAAGTTGGGGAAGAGATGGGCGTCCAATCCCTCGGCGCTGGCCATGAGCGAGGTGAGCGGCAGCTCATCGAAGACCACCACCATGACCGGCGTGGTGGCGGGGATGGCGGCCACCCGCTCAGTAGGGCTGGCCGAACTGGAGAGCAGGGGCGAGACGCCGTCGTTGGTGGCGAAGAGGACGATCAGCACCAGGGGTGCGGGGGCCAGGCAGGTGACCAGCTTGCGCACCAGGGCCCAGCGGGCGTAGGCGCCGGTGAGGGCACCGGCGCCGGCCACCGCCAGCACCATGCTCACATCCCCCGAGGCTGACAGATCGAAGCTGGCCAGCAGGAGTTCGCTCAGGGGAGCCAGCAAGAGCAGCAGCAGGGGGCCGAGGACCACCAGGGTCAGGCTGTCCGCCAGTCGCCCGTCGAAGCGGGCCAGCAGCAGGATGGGCGCGGAGAGCAGCAGGGGCAGGCCCACGAGCAGGAGCGTGAGCACGCCCCAGAGTTCGCCGGGCTCGACCTGCCGCCAGACCAGGTAGGCGGGGTCGTCCGCCAGGGCCGAGAGCAGGGGCCGGGCCAGGGCGAGAGAGCAGATCGCGGCCACGTGCAGCAGCTGCACCATGGCCGGGCGGGGGCGTTCAGGGCTGGCTGGAGCGTCGGCTGCGCTCATGTGGTGTGCTCTCGCCCCTCTCGGCTCCGGGATTGTCGGACCACCAGCACCATCGCTGGGGCGATTCCGTATCATGGGCGGCATTATGACCTTCGCCTGGGGGCGACGTCACCAGCCCCTCAAAAGGTCTGCCACAGTCGTCGTCAGCTCCCTGCTGCGGCGCTCGAATCGCCGAGTCTTGTAGCGAGTCCGTCAGCCCCTCAAGATGGCCCCATGAGTCCACAAGACCTGCTGCCCCACGGCACCACCGTGCTGCTCTACATGGACCCCATGTCCGGCTCCATGCTGCTGCAGATGATCGCCGCGGGGGTCGCCGGGTCGTGGCTGGTGATCAAACTCTGGGGCAAGCGCTTCCTCACGTTGTTCAAGCGCGGCAGCGACGATCACGGTGGTGACGGCGACCAGTAGCCCGAACGGGCTGGCGGGGGGCGGGGTGCAAGACGGCAGCGGTCAGCTGGAGCCCGGGTCGTTCCGAGATCGGGATAGCCGTGTGGTGATGCGCGAGGGCGAGGTGCTGCGGGCCCTGAGCGCCGTGGCCCTGGCCGACTGGGAGCGACTCTCCGCCAGCAAGGTCTGGGAGCGCTTCTCGGAGAACGGGCGACTGGTGGCCACCGAGCAGGTGGCCGACCCGGGCCCGGTGTTGGCTGAACTGGCCGACCTGGCCGGGTCGGGGGGGCAGCCCTGGGTGGCCCTGTTGCGCCACGAGGCCGTCCCCTTCGTGAGCTACCCCTACGAGTGGTGCTTCTCCATGTTGCGAGATGCGGCGCTGCTGCATCTTGAGCTGCTCTCGGCGGCCCTGTCCGAAGACATGATCCTGAAGGACGCCACGCCCTTCAATGTGCAGTTCGTGGGCACCCGGACCGTGTTCATCGACGTGCCCTCGTTCATCGACCTGAAGCCCGGCGATGTGTGGGTGGGCTACCGGCAGTTCTGCGAGCTGTTCCTCTACCCGCTCATGCTCATGGCCTACAAGGGTGTGCCGTTTCACTCGTGGCTGCGGGGCTCCCTCGAAGGTCTGTCGCCGCTCGAGTTTCGGGGCTTGATGAGCTGGCGCGACTGGTTGCGCAAGGGTGTCCTGGTGCATGTGGTGTTGCACGCCGCGTTGGGCGAGCAGCACAAGGACGACGACGTGGACATGCGCAAGCAGATCAAGCAGGCGGGCTTCAAGAAGGAGATGATCGCCATCAACCTTCGCAAGCTGACCAAGTTGGTGGGTCGGCTGCAGTGGCGTGCCAAGGCCTCCACCTGGTCTGACTACGCCGGCGATTGTCACTACGAAGCAGATCGCCGCGAAGCCAAGCGGGCGTTCGTGTCAGCGGTGGCGGGCGCCCGTCCCCGCAAGCTGGTCTGGGACCTGGGCTGCAACACCGGCGAGTACTCGCGGCTGGCGGCCGAGCACGCCGAGCGGGTGGTGGCCATGGACGGCGATCACCTGGCCATCGAGCGGCTCTACAGCGCGCTGAAGAGCGAGGGCGAAGAACGCATCCTGCCCCTGGTGATCAACCTGGCCGCGCCCTCACCGGGTTTGGGTTGGGCAGGCAAGGAGCGTCAGGCTCTGTCCGACCGGGGACAGCCCGAATTGATCCTGGCCCTGGCGCTCATGCACCACATGATCATCGCCTGCCACATCCCCCTCGACGACTGGATCGACTGGCTGGCCAGCCTGGGCGGCGAGCTGGTGCTGGAGTGGGTGGGCAAAGGCGATCCCATGGTGAAGAAGCTGCTGCGCAACAAAGACGACCGCTACGCCGACTACACCCGGGAGAACCTGGAGCGGGCGTTGCGTCGGCACTGGCGCATCGCGGGGCAGCAAGAGCTGGCTGGAGGCACGCGAGTGCTCTACCACGCGACCCGAGACGTCTAGGCGTCTCGCCATGGGGCACCGCAAGACCAGCGATCTGTGGCGCTGACGTCTAGCCAGCCAAGATCTCGGTGATCACTGCAGAGCTCTGCGCGAACACCTCGTCGATGGTCTGCTGGGCGTCGATGTCTCGCACGAGGGCCGGGTCGTAGTGGCCCAGCACGGGCGCGGTCTCGCGGTCGTAGACCACGAAGCGGTTGCGTACGATGGTCTCGTCGGCGTCGTCCGCACGGCCCTGGGTTTCGGCCCGGTGCTTCATGCGCGCCACCATGGCGTCGAGGTCGCTGACCACGAGGTGGATGATCGCTGCAGGACGAATCAGGCTCTCCATCATGGAGGCCTGCCCTTCGCTGCGGGGGATGCCGTCGAGCAGCAGCACGTCAGCGGCCGGGTCGTACTCGCCGCGAGAGACCATGCCGGCCACGTGGGACTTCCAGAGTTCGACGGTGACTTCGTCGGGGACCAGCTCGCCCTTGCTGGAGAAACTGGCCACCTGCTGACCCAGGTCTGAGGCCTTGTCGAGCCCCCTGAACATGTCACCGGTGGCCAGATGGACGCAGCGATCGAGCGCGCCCAGCCGCGCACCCTGAGTGCCCTTGCCAGCACCGGGAGGACCGAAGAGCAGCACGCAGCGATAGGCATCCGACATCGATCAAGACTCCGTTGGCGGGGGGAGTCGGACAGCCTATCGCGCCGGCTGCCGCGCTGCGAGGGTTGGGTGGTGGGAGAGGGGCTGGAGATCTGCTGAAGATGTGGATCGGCCGCTATCGGCTGCGCGCGCTCGGCTGATGACCCCGCCCCGCGCCGAACCCGCGCCGCACCGAACCCGCCCTTCACCGCCGGGCAGGCGCACCTGGCTCGGGCGTGGCCTCGGCGATGAAGGCGCGGATGTCGTCGTTGGCGGCCTTCAGGTCTTCGGCGCGGAGGTACATCATGTGCCCGGAGCGGTAGCCCTTCCAGGTCATGCGATCTTGAAAGCGGCCCGAGGGGTCCATGTTCCACATGGTGTATTTGGCGTTGAAGTAATCGGTGGCGCCGTCGTAGTAGCCCGACTGCACCAGCACGTGCAGGTAGGGATTCTCGCCCATGGCCTGCTGCAGCTGCATGCCGGTGCGGTCGCCGTCGCGATTCCAGGGGTGCACGGGGCCGAAGACCCAGTACTGCAGGTCGGTGTCGTAGCCCAGCACGTCCCGCAGGTAGTGGTTGATGGCCGGGGCGAAGGCGTGGTTCCACGATGAGAGCGCCGGGTCGAAGTCGGGCGATGTGCCCGCGTCCTCACGATCGAAGCCCTGGTAGCGCGAGTCGAGGCGGCCCACGGTGAGGCCTTCGTCCCGCAGCAGCTCTTTCCAGAAGAACGAGGTGGAGACGGCCATGTTGTGCTGACGGACGAGGGTGTCATCCAGGCCCGAGTAGCGCGCGTACTCCAGCACGAGCTGCGCCCGCTCGGCGTCGGGGAGTGAGCCGCCCCGAGCCAGGCCTGGGATCAGCTTGTTCATGGTGAAGGCCTCGACCTCTGGAAGCAGCTCGTCGAGATCAAGGGCCTGCAGGTCGGCGCTGAGCTTGTCGTGAAACCACGCCGTGGCCGCGTAGTACGGCAGGGGCAAGGCCGCTCGCACGGGACCGTCCCGGTCGACGCCCAGGCCCGTGGGCGAGACCAGGATGACGCCGTTGAGGAACATCCACTGGGAGCCTTGCAGCCGCGCCGCCAGACCCGAGACCCGGGTGGTGCCGTACGACTCGCCGATCAAGAACTTGGGGCTGGTCCAGCGGCCCTGGCGGGTGACGAAGGTGTCGAGCCAGCGAGCCAGGTAGCTCACGTCTTCGTTGACGCCAAAGAACTGGCTGCGGTCTGCGTCGTTCAAGATGCGTGAGAAGCCCGTGTTCACCGGGTCGACGTAGAGGATGTCCGCCACATCGAGGATCGAGTGGGGGTTGTCGCGGATGCCATAGGGCTGCACCGGGTAGCCCTCGTCGTCGATCTGCAGCAGCCGAGGCCCGGTGTAGGCGATGTGCATCCAGAGCGACGCGGAGCCCGGGCCGCCGTTGAACGAGATGACCAGAGGGCGGGCAGAGCGGTCGTCGACGTCGCTGCGCTCGTAGTAGGTGTAGAACATCGAGGCGATGGGCTCGCCGTCGCCGTCCCACACGGGCTGGGTGCCCACGGTCACGCGGTAGGGCACGTCCACGCCGCCGATGGTGACCGTGTCTTCGCTGGTGACCGCTTCATCCGCAGGAACCTCGACGTTGTCACTGTCGCGAGACGGCGCGCCGTCTTCGCCTGTGTCGTCTTGAGCGGCGAGGTTCGGCGGCAGCGCGAAGGCCAGCGCGCAGAGGACGGTCAGGAGGCCAGACGTGCTGCAAGTGATCATTGTGTGTTCCGCGACGGGGGCGAGGGCCCGTGGAATCTAAGGCCGATCGTCAGCCACCGCAACGGTGGGCACCAAGCCCCGCCGTTTGTGTTCTGATGACAAGATGTCCAGCGTCACAAGTCGTGGAGTGAGCGGAGCATGCTCTCTCGCAGGCCAAACCTGATCTTGCGCACGAAGCCGACCCTTTTGCTCTTGGTCTTGTCGGCCATGCTGTTCGGCTGCCGGGCTGCTGCTGGTGATCGATCGGTCGCCGCGACGAAGGTCGAGCCAGCGCAGCCAAGCGAACCCTGGGCGGTGGTCTGTGACTGGCTGCGCGGCCAGGCTGAACAGCTCGGAGCCGACCTGGAGAGTGCCCGCCTACAGCTCTTGGAGCGGGCACAGCGAGAGGCGCCAGAGCTGGCAGCCCGGCTCACCGTTCTCGTCGCCCAGCCCCAGCGGGCCGGATGGGGGCTGCTTCCCGATGTGGTGGAGAGTGGACCCCATCGATCGCAGCAGGCGCGGCAACGGACCTACTCGCTCGAGGTCATCTCGCGCAGCTTCGTGAAGAGTTTCCGCGATGGCCGCCTTCTGGCAGGGCACACCGCAGTCGCCGGCGAGACAGCCCTTGTCGAGGCCGTCGCGACGTACGAGCGGCTGACCATCGACCTGAAGAACCTCGTGGAACACCTGTCCTATCACGAGGGCTGGCAGCAGTCCGTGCAAGAGCACGAGGCGTTCTTCGCCAGACAGAACGCGATCCTTGCGGATGTTCGCGAGTGGCAGGACCTCCTGGCGCAGAGTGGCGACGCTGGCCGCACTCTTGAGCTTGAGCACCGCGTCCGGGCCGCCATGTCCCCGTTCGTTCGAGCGGAGGGGTTGACCGTTGAGACCCAGTCCGATGGAGCGCGGGTGCTGGCCGTGCAGATTCACACCGACGTGGAGGACGAGCCGTGGCTGAACGTCTTTCGCCAAGCGGTTGACGACGAATGGAACCGTTGCGAGGCGTCCCTGTCACAGAACTTCAGGGTGGAGCTGGAGTTCGTTCCCGTCGACTTCGACGACCTCTACCCCGACGGCGCCCCGCTTCCAGGTGCAGCGCTGGACGTCCGCGACCATCTCTCACGCTTCCCCGAGAACGCCCTCGTGCTCACCACCGGCGCGGCGAGCACCTACGCCTTGCCTGCCCGCGCCCTGATCCTGGGGCCAGGCACTCTCTCCCGGCGCTCCCTGGCCCACGAGTTCGGGCATCTGCTCGGCTTCAAGGACGCCTACCTGCGGGCCTTCGACACTCCAGCCGACCGCTCCTTCGGCGTGGTGCTGGTCGAGTGGACAGGCCTGCGTGACGACCTGATGGGACATCCCGCTGGAGGCCGGGTCGACTCCGTGCTGATAGACCGCCTCTTGCTTGCCTACACTGACGCCCAGAATCGCGAGCCTGCCGGCGTCTCCCATGACCATCCCTGAGCCTCCTCCCCCGCGAACGGCCCGCCCGGGCTTCGTTCTCGGTGTGCTCGTCGCCCTGTTCGCCCTGCTGCAGTGCTGGGACTACAGCAAGGCCTACCCCGGCGATGACCTGCTGATCTACTGGGCCGCCGGGCGCCAGCTCACCGAGACAGAGGACATCTACAGCGCCGACGGTTGGCGACAGGTCGAAGAGGCGATCGCTGTGCAAACCGGCGAGGCGGGAGACCAGCGTTCCGGGGCCGTACGTCCAGCCTGGCCCAAGCTGACCGGGACTCCGTTTCTGTACGCGGTCTTTCGCGCGGCGTCCACGGGAGACTACAGCCACGATCAGTTCTGGTTTCGGTTGTTTCAGCTGATCGCCATGGGCTTGGGCCTCTACGTCTGGGCCCGTGTCTTCGGTCATGGACGCACCCTCGCGCTGCTGGCGGTGGCGCTGTTCACCGTGGGCTTCGAGCCCCTGCGGTCGTCGCTGCGCGCTGGCAATCTTGGTCAGCTGCAGTTGTTGATCCTGGCGGTGTGCGCCGTGATCCCCCGGCGCAGAAGCGGCGGTCTCGGCGAGGTGGCCGTGGGCTGCTTGCTGGGCCTGGCCGTCATGTTCAAGCCGAATCTCGCTGCCTGTGCGCTGATGTTCCTGGTGGTCCGGGTCGTCGACCAGCGCTGGCGGGCCCTGGCTCACCTCGCGGGCGGCCTGGCCATGGGCGCTGTGTTCGCCGCGTTGTTCACGTCGGTGGTCGCAGGGTCCCACGCCACCTGGCCGCACTGGTTGGCACTGCTCGGCCAGTTCTTGGACAGCCCGCCGACCATCGCCCAAGGCAACTACTCCCTGGCTGGCATGCTCGCTCCCTGGCTCGGTGATGCCACCAGCCCGCTCCTGCTCCTGGTGGGTGTGTCCGCCTGCACTCTGCTCCTGGGCTGGCGTGCGCGGAGCGCGCCGGATGCAGACCCGCGGCGCTGCGATGCCCTGGCCTTGGCTCTGGGCTGCGTCATCACCTTGCTCTCCGCACCTGTGGCCTGGCTGCACTACTACCAGCTGGCCGTCCCCGTGGCGCTCTTCTGCCTGGCCGCACGACGGCATCGAAACGGCGGGACCGACGGACCCGCCTGGATGGTCTCGGTGGGAGCCGCGGTGGTCATGCTCTCCCTGCGGCCGATCCTCCTCCTGGGCGACCCGGGCGGCCCAGAAGCCTACGCCGCCCTGACCATCGGGGGCACGGGGTTGCTGGGCTTGTTGGCATGGGTCGTCGTGATCAGGGCGCCAGCGCTGGCAGGGGGCGACGAGCCTCGCCCCGGAGTCCCGCTCGGTGAGTGGTGGGTTCTCCCCTGGCGCCCAGGCCTGCTGCTCCTGGTGGTCGCGGCGCTGGTCTACACCTCCGCTCTGGACGGCGGCTTTCATCTCGACGACCCATACCGGGTGGTCGAGAACCCGGCCATCCGCCACGTTTCATTGAGCCAGGACCTGACCGACCCTGGCACGTCGTCGAGCAATCCACGGATCGTGCAGTTCAGGCCGCTCATGCCCTGGAGCTTCTCGCTCAACTTCGCCGCCCACGGGCTGTCCACGTTCGGCTACCACCTGGTCAACCTGGCCTTCCATCTGATCTCGGCCTGGCTGGTCTTCGCCCTGGCCTGCGAGCTGCTGCTGCACTGGAGCGGGCGTCGGCTGAAAGAGCGCAGAGCTCGGCTGTGGGCCCTGGCTGCAGCGCTCCTGTTCTGCGTCCACCCGGTGTCCGGTCTGGTGGTCAACTACATCTCCGCCAGGGACCTGGTGATGATGCAGTGCTTCTCCCTGGCCGCGCTGCTGACCTACGTGCGCATGCGCCGGCTGGGAGAGTCTCCTCGTCGCTGGGCCCTGGTGCTGGTCTGCTTCGGGGCTGCGCTGCTGTCCAAGACCAACGCCGCGGTCTTCCCCGTGATCGTGCTGCTGTTCGAGATCGTCCTGGCTCGCGGGCGACTTCGTGATCGTCGTCTGTGGACCGGCGTGGCGATTCCCGCGCTGCTCGTGGCAGCGTACGTGGGCTACGGCGCGTTCGTCCTCGGCTTCGTCGAGTCGGCCACGGCTCAAGGTCCCGAGAGCTCGCTGGTCTACGGTCTGACTCAGCTGAGAGTCCACCTGACCCACTACCTGGCCAACTGGGTCTGGCCCTGGAAGCTGGGCGCTGCGCCCGCCGTCGATGTGGCCCACTCCCTCACCAGCCTGTCGGTCTGGTCGGGCTTGCTGCTGATCGTGGCCAGCCTCGTCGCAGCGTTCGTCTGGCGCCGTCGCCAGCCCCTGTTGACGTTTTCGATTCTGTCCTACTGGGTGATGTTGGCGCCGACCTCTTCGGTGCTCCCGCTGCACCACTTCGTGGCTCACTATCGACCCTACCCTGGCAGCCCTTTTCTGTTGATCGGTGTGGTCGTGTCGGCCGCGACGCTGCTCCATCGTCGTGCGCGGTGGGCTGTGGCTGTCACGGCGATCTCAGCATGTTCCTTGGCCTCCGTGGCCCAGAACACCGTCTGGAAGACCGAGCAGTCCCTGTGGAAGCACAGCGTGGCCATCGGCGGCGATCACATCGCTCATCTGAACTACGCGATGAGCATCAAGGACCGCACGGACCCTCGGGTGCGTGAACATCTTGAGCAGGCGCTCGAGCTGTATCCCGAGTACGTCCTGGCCCACATCAACCTGGCCATTCAGCGCATCGGCATGGGGGAGGTCGATGGGGGGCTGGCAGCACTGCGCGCGGCCGAGAGTCGCTACCCGCTCTGGCCCGAAGTGCCTTACTGGCTAGGCCAGATGTTGTCTCGACTGGCCAGGCACGGTGAGGCGGCTCAGGCGTTTGCACGGGCCGTGCAGATCGACCCTGAACAGCTGTCCTTGCAGTACGCGGCAGCCCGTGAGCATCAGGTGGCTGGGCTGGTCGCCGAGAGCCTGCCCTATCTTGACGTGTGTGAGCGACTGCAGTCGGGCTACAAGGACATCGATTTCCTACGAGGCTTCGCGTTGCAGGACGCCGGGCTGAATGCAGAGGCGATCGCCAGCTACCGCAAGCACCTCGCCGCTCACCCCGACCATGGGCAGACCCATTTCAACCTGGGCTACGCCTTGATGAAGACCGCGCGGCCCGGCGAGGCCATCCCGCACTTTGTCCGCGTGCTCGAACTCACGCCGGACTCCCAGGCCGCAGCGCTGCACCTCGCTCATTGCAGAGAGCTGGTCGCAGAAGAGGATGAGATCGGGGCTGCCGTGGGGGCGTCGTCCAACGACGTTCCTGGATCACGCGGCGCAGCGGCGGTGCCGTCAGCCGTGCCGGCGGGGACCATGCGCTGGCAGGCCCCCGCGCCGGGCGACGCGCTCTCAGAGGCGCTCAGCGACGACCTGGCTCGGCTGGCAGAGATCGGCTACGTGACCGGCGTCACCGAGGCGGGGGAGGTGGCGGGCGTGTCGCGCTACGACCCGCTTGCCGCGTCTCCGGGCCTCAACCTGTACCTCTCCGGGGACGCCCCGGCTGCGTACTTGATGACCATGGAGGGGGACGTGGTCCACGAGTGGCGGCTGCCCTTTGACGAGGCCTTTCCCGCGGCAGATCCCAGCCTGCTGCGCTTGGACGGCACCCAGTACTGGCGTCGGGTTCACCTCTTCGAGAACGGCGATCTGCTGGTGATCTTCGACTACCTGGGGCTGGTGCGCATCGACCGAGACTCGCAGCTGCTCTGGGCCGTCCCTCTGCCGGCACACCACGACCTCTTCGTCACGGACGAGCGCATCCATGTGCTGTCCGAGCGGCTGGGTGTGGTCGCTGCCGTGCGAGAAGAGTCACCGGTACGCGAGGACTTCATCACCACGTTGGATCACGGCGGCAACGTGTTGAGTCAGGTGTCGATCCTGCGAGCGTTTCTGGACACGCCCTTCGCGGCGGTGCTGAACGCCTTGCCAGGGCACGACGACATCTTTCACACGAACACGATCCAGGTCTTCGACGGCTCACAAGCTGGCCGATCAACGGTCTTCGCTGCAGGCAACGTGCTGGTCAGCCTGCGCAACCTGAACCGCATCGCGATCGTCGACCCCGGTCAAGAGGCCGTGGTCTGGTCGATGGCCGGTGGGTGGCAAGAGCAGCACGATCCCCTGCTGCTCGAGAACGGAAACATGCTGATCTTCGACAACCGCACGGGAGGCGCTCCGTCGCAGGTGGTCGAGTTCGATCCGCTCGATGAAGACGTGGCCTGGGTCTTCGACGGCACACCCGAACAGTCGTTTTACAGCGAACGTATGGGCACGGTTCAGCGGCTGCCCAATGGCAACACGCTCATCGCCGAGTCGTTCGTCGGCCGCGCACTCGAGGTCACCGCCGATCAGCGCATCGTGTGGCAGTTCGACAACCCGGCGCGCACAGGGGACGAGACCCCGTTGGTGGCGATCCTGCCCGAGATCGTGCGAGTGGACTCAGCCTACACGTCGTCATGGTTGGACCGTTGACGGCGTTGTGATCCCGCAGGGACGTGCGTTGCCCGCATGCCTGGCATGAGCGCGCAGGCATACGGGCGTCACGAACGATGGCGCGAGTAGACTACCCGTCGTTGTTGACGATGAAGTCCCGGGGGGTGAGCCCCATGTCCTCGAACAGGGTGGCCCCGGCGTCCTTGAACAACAGCCCGCCGTAGATGGTCTGGGCGGTGGTACTGGCGGCGAAGCGGATGACCATGTAGTTGGCCTGATTGCCCGTGGTGAAATCAGTGATGTCGAGGAGCGTGCCCACGGTCCCCGAACCCAGCAGGGTCGAGGTGCCGGTGGCCACGGCGACGCTGTAAACCGAGAAGGTCACCGCGCTGTCCTCGCCATACACCAAGACCTGGGTCACCGTCGCACCCGTCTTGATCCGGGGGATGGCGATCAGGTCCTCGATGGCATCGATGGGGTCGATACCCCAGCCACCGGCTCCGTCATCCGCGAACCGAGCAGCGCCCAGTCCTTGCGGGCCCTGAGGACCTGTGGCACCCGTAGCACCGGCAGCACCATCGGCGCCGTCAGCACCGTTGAGGCCCGCAGCACCCTGGGGCCCGGTGGGACCCGTCGCGCCAGCAGGCCCGGTCGGACCCGTCGCGCCGTCGAGGCCGTCCGCACCGGCAGTACCCTGTGCACCAGCAGGTCCGGTCGGCCCGGTTGCGCCGTCCGCACCGGCGGCACCTTGCGGCCCGGCAGGTCCTGTGGGACCCGTCGCGCCGTCGAGGCCGTCAGCACCGGCAGTACCTTGAGCGCCGGCAGGCCCAGTCGGGCCCGTCGCGCCGTCCGCACCGGTGGCACCTTGCGGCCCAGCAGGCCCAGTCGGGCCCGTGGTGCCGTCGGCGCCAGCAGTACCCTGTGGCCCGGCAGGTCCTGTGGGACCCGTCGCGCCGTCGAGGCCGTCAGCGCCAGCGGCACCTTGTGCACCGGCGGGCCCAGTCGGACCCGTCGCGCCGTCCGCACCGGCGGCACCTTGCGGCCCAGCAGGCCCAGTCGGGCCCGTGGCGCCGTCGGCGCCAGCAGTACCCTGTGGCCCGGCAGGTCCTGTGGGACCCGTCGCGCCGTCGAGGCCGTCAGCACCAGCGGCCCCTTGTGCGCCAGCGGCACCTTGCGGCCCAGCAGGCCCAGTCGGACCCGTCGCGCCGTCGAGGCCGTCAGCGCCAGCAGCACCTTGTGCACCAGCAGGTCCCGTGGGCCCCATCGCGCCGTCCGTGCCGTCGGCACCAGCAGCACCTTGCGGCCCGGCAGGCCCAGTCGGACCCGTCGCGCCGTCGAGGCCGTCGGCACCAGCAGCACCTTGTGAACCAGCAGGCCCTGTCGGACCCGTCGCGCCGTCGAGGCCGTCAGCACCAGCGGCCCCTTGTGCGCCAGCGGCACCTTGCGGCCCAGCAGGCCCGGTCGGACCCGTCGCGCCGTCGGCGCCA
>Ga0209992_10001922_pt1 | contig 20258 bp, 17 predicted proteins | sample 2SBtaG_2_FD_182564 | JGI IMG/M metagenome (GOLD analysis project Ga0209992, IMG submission 182564) | Deep subsurface microbial communities from Kolumbo volcano to uncover new lineages of life (NeLLi) - 2SBTROV12_ACTIVE470 metaG (SPAdes)... | ecosystem: Environmental > Aquatic > Marine >... | reverse complement strand
GGCCGTCGCGTGGGTCAACCGCGCCGGCTCGACGGTCGGGACGCCTTGGACTTCGCCCATGGCACGAAGGGCCAAGGCGGCCCCCGCCGCGCTGGAGAAGCGGTCCGCCGGGGCCTTGGCCAACAGGCGACAGAGCCAGGCCTCGATGCCGTCGGGCACCGGCACGGCCGGGCGGAGGGGCGGCACGTCGGCGAAGCGATGGAGGGCCTGGAGCTCGGAGCGCGTTCCGGCGACGAACGGCGGCGAGCCCTGGACGAGCTCGGTGGCCAGGCACCCCAGCGCATACAGGTCGGTCCAAGGTCCCTGGTCCCGCCAGGCGGCCTGGAATTGTTCCGGCGCCATGTACCCGGGCGTGCCGGCGGCCGTGTGCCCCAGACCCTCCCCACCGCCGGCCACAGCGAGCCCGAAGTCCACCAGCCGGACCTGCTCGCCCAGGGTCGGGCCGTCTCCCAGCATGACGTTCGCCGGCTTGAGGTCACGGTGCAGCACCCCCCGTCCGTGGGCGTGGGCCAGGCCCCCCAGGAGCGCGGTCAGCAGTGCCCGGATCTCGGTCCACGTGAGCTTGCCCGCCAGTCCGACCAGGCTGCCCCCCCCGGCGAACTCCAGGGCCAGGTAGGGGCTGCCGGCCACCAGGAGACCGCCGGAGGCCCAAGCCGCCGGAGGCTCCACCACCCCCTGGCCCAGGATCCACGCCACGGCCGGGTGATCCAGGCCCGCCAAGGCGCGGACCTCGGTCCGGAAGCCCGCCAGGACCCTGGGGTCCCGGGCCCGGGACCCTCGCAGCACCTTGACCGCCGCAGGCTCGCCGCTGGCCCGGTGCCGAGCCGCCCAGACCGTGCCCATCGCGCCCTGCCCGACGACTTCGATCAGGTCGAATTCGCCCAGCGGCGTGGGTCCAGCTTCCGCACCCAGGGCCTCGATCGCCCCGACCACGCGGGCCACGTCGCCCTCTCGCCCCAGCCCGGACCAGGTCCGCCACGCGAGCCCCAGCGCACGGGTGGCCCTGGAGCGGGCTGCTGGATCCCGCCCATCTCGCCAGCACTGAGCGGCCCATTGGCCGGAGCGCTCCGCACCGTGGGCCACGTCGACGTCGTCGGTCCGGGTGTCGTGGAGCAAGCGCTTGGCGAGGGCGTGGTGACTCTCCCAGTCGGCCACGTGGCCCGACACCTCCAGGCTCTCCAGCAACACGCCGTGCAGACAGCCCTTGATGGCGTCGCCGAGCCCGGGATCGGCCAGCACGGTCTCGAACAGCGCGATGGCCTCGGCGTGGTGGCCCTGTCGCTGGAGCACCTGGGCCAGGTTCAGCCTGGGAAACCAGACCTCCCGGGCCAGTCCGGCCGCGGCCGCCGTCTCGAGGGCCCGCCGGTAGGCGCACTCGGCCTCCTCGAGCTCCCCGCGCTGGCGGTGCAGCTCCCCGACCAGGTTGAGACAACGGGAGAGCCCCGCTGGGCTGCCGGCGCGCTCCTGAAGCGCCAGGGCCTCGTCGACCAGGACGGCGGCCCCGGTCAAGTCGCCACGCTGCTGGGCGAGCACGGCCAGCGCCTGCCGGGTCTCGGCACCGCCAAAGGCATGGCCCAGCCCGTCAAAGGCCTCCCGGGCCCGGACCAGGTGCGCGTGTCCTCCGGCGCGATCCCCCCGGCGCTTGAGGCTCATGCCCAGCTGGTTGTCGGACATCGCCTCCCAGAGCGGGTCCCCACCCCCCGCCTCCAGGCGAGACCGCGCCTGGAGGGCCAGCTCGTGCCCCAGGTCCGCGTCCCCGCCCAACAGCACGCCCCGGGCCTGGGTCCACAGCACCCGTCCCTCCTCCAGGGGGTCCTGGGCCTCCGCGGCGAGCGTGCGCGCCCGGGCCAGCAGGGGCCGCGCCCGGTCGCGATCCCCCCCGTTGATGCAGCACAGCGCCAGCAGCCGGAGCGCGGGCGGGAGTGCCCCGGTCCAGCCGTGCTGCTCCGCCTGGTGCACCAGATCCTCGGCCACCGGCATCGCCGACCGGGGTCCAGAGGTGGCTTCGGCGAAGCGCACCCGAAGCAGCAACACCGGCGCCCGTCGGGGATCCCAAGGCGGCGCGACCGCGGCGTCCAGGGCGGCCTCGTGGGCGTCGGCCCGGGAGCGTGCCAGATCCAGGTCTCCCGCCCAGAGCGCAGCCCACGCCCCGTCCAGCGGTCCGCCCACCTCAGTCCCTCACGTTGCGGTACGTGCGTGCACGGCAGCTCGTGCACACGAAGTGCACCCGACCCCCGTCCTGGGCTGGCGGCTGACCCAGCCACGCCCGCAGGCCCTGGAGCGGGTGCCAGGTCCTGCAGCGATCGCAGCGAAAGGTCGGGCGCCAGGGTCTCGCCGGGGGCATGGCCCCAGGATCACACGTCCCGCGGAATGGGGCCTGGATCCTGGGGGTCGTCAGGCCCGGCGATGCCGGGCCCCCACGCGGCCCGAAGAGGCCGGTCCAGCCGTGTTGACCCCTAGGACCCCTCGTGATACCTCGGCGCCCCCTCCGGGGAAGGGCCACGAAACGGCCCTGCTCGTGGAACGGAGGGCGGAGGCGCTGTGGCGATCCTTCCCGACCCCTTCCTGATGCTGATTCAGGCCATTCCCTTTGCGATCACGCTGATCGTGCTGAACCAGCTGATCTTCAAGCCGATGATCAGCTACCTGAACGATCGCGACGTCGCGATCGTCGGCAGCCGCGAAGACGCGCTGAAGCTCCAGGACAACGCCGCCGACAAGCTCGGCGCCTACGAGGCCCGGGTCGCCGACGCCCGCGCCGAGGTCGCCGGCGAGCGCAACGCCGCTCGCACCACTGCCCTCGAGGCCCGCGAGGCCAAGATCGCCGCAGCCCGGGCCCAGGCCGACCAAAAGGTCAGCGAAGCCCTGGCCGTCATCACCGGAGAGCGGGCCCTGGCCAGCGAAGAGCTGGACCGCCTGTCCCGGACGATGGCCGGCGACATCACCACCGCCATCCTGGGCCCCGAGGTCGCAGCCAAGTGACACGCGCACTCCTGATCCTCTCCGCTCTCCTGGTGCCCGGCACAGCGCTCGCCGCCGGCGGCCAGCCCGAAGGCTGGTGGGCCAGCCTGGGCTTCCACGCCTTCAACCTGGCCGTCTTCGTCGGGCTGATCGCCTGGCTGACACGCCGGGTCATCCCCGAGTCCCTGAAGAACCGGGCCGCGACCGTCGAGAAGCAGCTGGACGAGTCCAACCGCCTCCGCCGCGAAGCCCAGGCCCGCTACGACGAGCTCGAAGCCCGCCTCAACCGCTTCGAGGCCGAGTTCGAGGACATGCGGGCCGACGCCATGCGGGCCAGCGAGCGCGAGGTCGCCCTCATCGGCGACCGGGCCGAGCAAGAGGTCGCCCAGATCGCCGCGGGGGCCGAGAAGGCCATCCGGGACGAGGTCTCCGCCGCCCGCACCGCCTTGCACCAGCAGGCCGTGAACCTGGCCATCCAGGTCGCCGAGGAACAGCTCCGCGGCCGGATCAGCGCCACCGACCAGGACCGCCTGGCCCAGGACCTGCTGGGCACCGTCAAGGAGGCCAACGGACATGGCTGATGAGATCGCCATCGCTCGGCGCTACGCCCGGGCGCTGATGGCCCTGGCCCAGGACGCCGGCGCCGCCGACACCTACGCCGCAGACCTGGACAAGCTCTCCGGCGTGCTCGCCGCAGACGACAGCAAGCTCGACGTGGTGCTGAGCCACCCCGCCTTCCTGCCCAGCGAGCGCCGGGGCGTGCTCGAGGCGGTCCTGGAGCGCATCCAGGTCAACGCCCACGTGGCCAACACCGCCCGCCTGATGTTCGACAAGGGCCGGGTGGGCATGCTGCCGGACCTCATCCGGGAGTACGGCGTGCTGGCCGACGCCCAGGCCGGCCGCGTCCGCGCCCACGTGATCACCGCCACCGCCCTGAGCGCCGGCATGGTCGACGAGGTCAAGAAGACTCTGGAAGCGTCGACCGGCAAGACCGTCCTGGTCGACAGCAGCGTCGACGCCGACCTGATCGGCGGCATGGTCGTCCAGGTCGCGGGCGTCGTCTACGACGCGTCCGTCCGGAACCGTCTGGAACAGCTCAAGCAGAACCTCCTCAACTCCCCTCTCACCGTCGTGGGCGAGGCCTGAAGCAGCCCCTGGCTGACCGCCTCCCCGACCCCTTCTGGAGCCGCAGAACATGGACATCCGCGCTGAAGAGATCTCCCAGATCCTCAAGAGCCAGATCGCGAACTACGAGACCAAGGTCTCCGTCGCCGAGACCGGCACCATCCTCAACGTCGGCGACGGCATCGCCCGCGTCTACGGCCTCGAGAACGCCCTGGCGGGCGAGCTCCTCGAGTTCCCCGGCGGCGTCATGGGCATGGTCCTGAACCTCGAGGAAGGCAACGTAGGCTGCGCCCTGTTCGGCTCGGACACCGACATCAAGGAAGGCGACACGGTCAAGCGGACCGGCGAGATCGTCTCCATCCCGGTCGGTCCGGCCACCCTGGGCCGCGTGGTCGACGCACTGGGCAACGCCATCGACGGCGGCGACCCCATCCCCCGCGACATCATGCGCCGGGTCGAGCTCAAGGCGCCCGGCATCGTGGCCCGTCAGTCGGTCCACGAGCCCATGCAGACCGGTCTCAAGGCCGTCGACACCATGATCCCCGTCGGCCGTGGCCAGCGGGAGCTCATCATCGGCGACCGCCAGACCGGCAAGACCGCGGTCGCCATCGACTGCATCATCAACCAGAAGAAGTTCGCCAACGACGAGAAGCGCAAGCTGCACTGCATCTACGTGGCCATCGGCCAGAAGCAGTCCACCGTCGCCCAGGTCGTCGAGAAGCTCAAGCGTCACGGCGCCATGGAGTACACCACCGTCGTCTCCGCCCCCGCAGCCACGGCGGCCCCGCTGCAGTTCCTGGCCCCGTACACCGGCGCCACTCTGGGCGAGTACTACCGGGACAACGGCATGCACGGCCTGGTGGTCTACGACGACCTGTCCAAGCAGGCGGTCGCCTACCGGCAGATGTCCCTGCTGCTCCGTCGGCCTCCCGGTCGCGAGGCCTACCCCGGCGACGTCTTCTACCTCCACTCCCGGCTGCTCGAGCGTGCCGCCAAGATGAGCGACGCCGAAGGCGGCGGCTCCCTGACCGCGCTGCCCATCATCGAGACCCAGGCCGGCGACGTCTCCGCGTACATCCCGACCAACGTGATCTCCATCACCGACGGCCAGATCTTCCTGGAGACGGACCTGTTCTACCAGGGCGTCCGTCCGGCGGTGAACGTCGGCATCTCCGTCTCCCGGGTCGGTGGTTCCGCCCAGATCAAGGCCATGAAGGAGGTCGCCGGTACCCTGCGGCTCGACCTGGCCCAGTACCGTGAGCTCGCCGCGTTCGCCCAGTTCGGCTCCGACCTCGACGCCGCGACCCAGCGCCAGCTGACCCGGGGTGCCCGCCTGGTCGAGATCCTGAAGCAGGACCAGTACGAGCCCATGAGCGTCGAGATGCAGGTCGTCCAGGTCGTGGCCGGCACCAACGGCGCCTGCGACGACATCGCGCTGAACCAGGTCGTGTCCTTCATGAAGGCCCTGGCGTCCCACATGGAGGCCAACGAGGCCGCCCTGCTCGCCGAGATCATCGACAAGGGCACCTTCAAGAAGAGCGACCTCAAGGACCGCCTCCTGGCCGCGGTCAACGGCTTCAAGGCCACCTGGAACGGCTGAGCACCCCCACCTGAGGAGCTGCTGAGATGGCGAATCTCCGCGACATCCGGCGCCGCATCGGCTCGGTCAAGAACACCAAGCAGATCACCAGCGCCATGAAGCTGGTGGCAGCCGCCAAGCTGCGCAAGGCCACCGAAAAGGCGCTCGCCGCCCGTCCCTACCAGGACGCCCTGTCCGGCGTGTTGCAGAGCGTCGGCGGTCGTGCAGGCGACGTCTCCAACCCCCTGCTCGAGTCCCACGACACCGTGACCAACGTGGTCGTGGTCGTGTTCGGCTCGGACAAGGGCCTGTGCGGCGGGTTCAACAACGGGCTGTTCCGGGACGCCGAGAAGTTCATCAAGGGCGTCGAGGCCGACGGCAAGACCGTCACCCTGCGGACCTATGGCAAGAAGGCCCGCAGCTACTTCAACGCCCGGGGCTACACGCTGACCAGCTCGGAGATCGAGCTGGACCCCAAGGCGTACATGGACCACGTGCACGCCCTGGCGGACCACCTGGTCGGCGACTTCAACACCGAGAGCGTCGACGAGGTCTACCTGGCCTTCAACGCCTTCAAGTCCGTGATGACCCAGTCGCCGAGCTACTCCAAGGTCCTGCCCCTGGCCCTCGAAGATGCCGAGGACGCGAGCGACAGCGCGGCCCAGGCCGACTTCGCCTTCGAGCCCAACGGCCAGGAGCTCATCAACACGCTCCTGCCGCTCTACCTCCAGGGCATCCTGCTGCAGGCCTTCCTGGAGACCGAGGCCGGTGAGCACGCGTCGCGCATGACCGCGATGGACAGCGCCAGCCGCAACGCCTCCGACCTCATCGACTCCCTCACCCTCCAGTTCAACCGGGCTCGTCAGGCCGCCATCACGACCGAGATCATCGAAGTCGTGTCCGGCGCTGCTGCCCTGTAGACCCTCTCTTCTCCCCCGGAGACATCCCCATGAGCGCCACCGGCATCGTCAAGCAGGTCATCGGCCCCGTCCTGGACGTCGAGTTCCCCCCGGGCAACCTGCCCAACATCCTCAACGCCCTGACCCTGACGAACAAGTTCATCGACGATCGGGAGAACAACCTGACCGTCGAGGTCGCCCAGCACCTGGGCGAGAACACCGTCCGCTGCATCGCGATGGACACCACCGACGGCCTCAAGCGCGGTGACACCGTCTCCGACACCGGCAAGCCGATCTCGATGCCCGTGGGCCGCCAGACCCTGGGCCGGATCATGAACGTCATCGGCGAGCCCATCGACGAGCTGGGCCCCGTCGGCGAGGAGTCCAAGCTCCCCATCCACCGCGAGCCCCCCGCCTTCATCGACCAGAGCGTCGAGGTCGAGATGTTCGAGACCGGCATCAAGGTCGTCGACCTGCTGGCCCCCTACTCCCGCGGCGGAAAGATCGGCCTGTTCGGCGGCGCCGGGGTCGGCAAGACCGTGCTCATCATGGAGCTCATCAACAACGTCGCCAAGGCCCACGGTGGCTTCTCGGTGTTCGCCGGCGTCGGTGAGCGCACCCGCGAAGGCAACGACTTGTGGCACGAGATGGCCGAGTCGGGCGTCATCAAGCCGGGCAACTGGCAGGACTCCAAGGCCGCGCTGATCTACGGCCAGATGAACGAGCCGCCGGGTGCCCGCGCCCGGGTCGCCCTGTCCGCCCTGACCGTCGCCGAGTACTTCCGGGACAACGAGGGCCAGGACGTGCTCCTGTTCGTCGACAACATCTTCCGGTTCACCCAGGCCGGCTCCGAGGTCTCCGCGCTGCTCGGTCGTATGCCTTCCGCGGTCGGCTACCAGCCCACCCTGGGCACCGAGATGGGCTACCTCCAGGAGCGCATCACCACGACCACCAAGGGCTCCATCACGTCGGTCCAGGCCATCTACGTGCCCGCCGACGACCTGACCGACCCCGCGCCTGCCACCGCGTTCGCCCACCTGGACGCGACCACCGTGCTCAGCCGGAAGATCTCCGAGCTCGGCATCTACCCGGCCGTGGACCCGCTGGACTCCACCAGCCGGATCCTCGACCCGCGCATCATCGGCGACGAGCACTACCAGGTCGCCACCGGCGTGCAGCGGGTGCTGCAGCGCTACAAGGACCTCCAGGACATCATCGCCATCCTGGGCATGGACGAGCTCTCCGACGAGGACAAGATGGCCGTCGAGCGGGCCCGCAAGATCCAGAAGTTCCTGTCCCAGCCGTTCTTCGTGGCCGAGCAGTTCACGGGTCTCGAGGGCCGCCTGGTCTCCAAGGACGACACCGTGAAGTCCTTCAAGGAGATCCTCGAAGGCAAGTGGGACCACCTCCCAGAGCAAGCCTTCTACCTGGTCGGCACCATCGAGGAAGCCCAGCAGAAGGCCGAGAAGCTGGCCGCCGAAGCCTAGGAGCCGCCATGAGCATCCACGTCGAGATCGTCACGCCCACCGCGACCGCCTGGTCGGGAGACGTGACCGAGGTCCAGGCTCCCGGCTTCTACGGGGAGTTCGGGGTGCTGCCGGATCACGCGCCGCTGCTCAGCGTCGTGCGCGCCGGCGTCGTCACACTGCACAGCAGCGAAGGCGAGCAGCGCTTCGTGGTCGGAAACGGCTTCGTCGAGGCCGGCCCCGACAAGCTGACCCTGCTCACCGAGCTGTGCGAGTCGGCGGACAACGTCGACAAGGCGGCGGCGACCACCCTGCTGGCCGAGAGCGAGGCCGCCTTGGCCGCGGCTGAAGCCGGCAGCGGCGAAGCGGTCAACGCAGAGCGCAACGCGGACCTGGCCCGGGCTCGGCTGTCGATCTGACCGACGCCCTGGTCCTTGAGGGCCACGGTCCACGAGGCCTGGCCGCCGAGACCACAGGCCCGGCCCGAACGCGACAACCGCCGCACAGGTCCTGCCCGAACGCGACAAATGGCCCTGCGAGTGCGCCTTTGGGGCCCGATCAGGCCGTCCGAGGGCCTTGCGGGCCTAAACGAGCGGGCACTCGGACCTGATCTGTCGCGTTCAAGTGGGACCTGTGCGGCGCTTGTCGCGTTGAGGTGGGACCTGCGCTGCAACAACCTACGGACCCAGCTCCAGCGACAGCCCACTCAAGATCCCGTAGCCGTCGCCGCTCTCGGCACCCTGGACCACCACCGTCAGCTGGTCGCCGGTGGCGGTGCCCTCGAGGGAGTAGACGATGCCCGCCGTCTGGGACGACGTGCTGGCGTCCAGGTCGTGCACCACGCGCTCTCCGTCGACGGTGATGTCGAGCTTCCGGTAGCCCTGGGTCGTGTAGTAGGGCTCGAAGAACAACAGCTGCAGGCGGTAGTCCGTGCCGGCCGGCACGGTCAGCGGGATGCGCAGGACGTCGCCGATGTCTGAGTAGACGCCGCTGTAGGCCACGGTCTCGATCGGGTTCATGGTCGCCGCGTCGGCGTCGAAGTCCGGCGGATTGTAAATGTAGGGGATGCCCGGTGTCGCCACCCCGGCGAAGTCCACAGCGTCGACCTGGATCGAGTCTCCACCGTGGTTCAGGGCGGCGATCGCGCTGCCCTCCAGGTCCAGATCCGCCGTCGAGCGGAGCAGAGAGAGCTCCCCCGCCGCGACATCGCCCACCCGCACGAAGGGCTCCGGCGCACCCACGCTGTAGAGCGCGAAGAACACGCACATCTCCTCGTTGGTGTTCAGCCCGGCGGGAATGTCGATGGGCGGCTCGTAGAGCTGGTAGCGGTTGGACGCGGTGTTGTTCCAGGTGCAGGTGTAGCTCAGGGTCGAGCCCTGCCTGGAGATGTAGGGCTCTCGGTAGATGTACTGGTACTGGTTCTCGAAGTCGTACTGGTCGGACTGAACCAGGCAGTCGCTCTGGCCCTCGAAGTCCGTGGAGTCCATCGCAAAGCCACTGCCCAGCACGTGCATGTGGGGCCACATGGCGTAGAGGGTCAGGTCCTGGCCCCAGCCCACGCTGGCGCTGCCGCTCATCGACCAGGCCTCGACACCGGCGGGCACGGTGAAGCCGCTCAGGCTCCAGCCGCCTGCCACCGCGGGGATCTCCACGGTCTCGGCGATGCGCAAGGCATAGCCCGAGCGGTCCGAGGCGCCGGGCTCCAGCGTGCCCGGGTCGTAGTAGTGGAACTCCAGCAGCAGCGGGTCGGCGCCGGACATCTGGATGCCCACGCCCTCGGGCATCTCGAACGGCAACATGCCCGGGGCCCAGACGCCGAGCTGGGCCTTGGTGATGCCGTACTGCTCGCCGCCGTAGCAGTCGAAGCCCGACGGATCGGTGGTTGCCGCGCTGAGCTTGGCCGGGTCCACCGAATGCAGCACCAGGTGGTGGACCATCTCCCAGTTTCCGATGACCGGGTGCATCGCCGTGATGAAGTAGTCGTCGTCGGGCACATCCTGGACCACGAAGCAGCGGTACTCGTTGCCGTCCTTGGAGAATGCCGGGGCGTAGGGCTCGTCCAGCTGGACGATCAGGTCAGGGTCCTCGAGCTGGTCCGCCGGGCCTTCTTCCGGGGTCACGCCGGCGGGGTCTCCCTCCAGCAGGCCCCCGTCGATCCACGCGGCGATGACGTCGCGGTCGGCTGGGTCGATGCGGATGTACTCGGAGCCCAGGTAGTCCCTGCAGTCGGGATCCGAGGACGGCGGTGGCATCAGGCCCAGGTCGATGTCCACCAGCATGAGCTCGGCCATCGCCGCAGCGGTGCCGAAGTCCGTGAAGTCCCCGGTGCCCAGGCCACCCGTGACGTGGCAGCGGGTGCAGTTCCGCTCCAGGATGGGCGCGACGTCCCGGTGGTAGTTGATGCCCACCGCCTCGAGGGTGTCGGTGTCCTGGGTGCCCGCAGTCGTGGACGGGCCCTCACCCACAGGGGTGACCTGTTCGATGTCGGGCTGCGCGCAGCCGAGTGTCAGAAAGAGAACGACCAAGGCGGTTTCCAGGCCAGCGGTCAAGGCCCGAGTCTACCCTCCGGCCAGGCGCTCCCGCTGCCGTTGCTCCCTGGCCTGCCACTTGGCCCGGGCCTTGGCGGCCTCGGCGTCGCGGTCCTTGGGGGGCTGGCTGGTCTGGAGCTCGGACAGCAGCTGCATCGTGCGGGCGTGGATATCGGCGACGGCGTCGTCGAAGGCCTGGCTGTTGACCGCGGACGGCTTGCGCATCCCGCTGACCTTTCGCACGAACTGGAGAGACGCCGCCCGGACCTCGTCGGCGGTGGCCGGGGGCTCGAAATTGTAGAGGGTCTTGATGCTGCGGCACATCAGGCACCCCCGATCATCGCCGCCCGGGCCGCCTGGAGCCGCTCCAGGTCGCCGTCGGCGAGCTGCTGCCTGTGGGCGTGGTCCAGGGCCTCGAGGTGGGAGTTGGCCAGCCGCAGCTGGCCCGACAGCGCCTCGATCACCGCCCGCCGCAGCACGCGGCTGGCCGCGACGTCCAGGCTGGCGATCTCACGGAACATGTCGCCGGACACCCGCAGCAACCAGCATGGGGTCGAGGCCACACAGGTGGCGGTGCGAGACTGGCCATCGATCAGGGCCGCGAGCCCAAAGAGGGCGCCATCGGAGAGGGTCGCGAGCTTCTCGTAGCGGGCGTCCCGGGTGGCCCGGTACACCGCGACGCTGCCCTCGCCGATGATGAAAGCGTCCCCGCCCAGGGTGCCCTCCTCGAGGATGCGACTGCCCTCGGCGACCGCGACCACGTCCAGGTGCTGGGCGAGCTCGGCGGTGGCTTCCTGGGACTGGTGGCGGAAGGCGATGGCGTTGGCCAGGACCGTCGCAGGGTCGGGAGCGGCGGTCTTGGGGCCTGCGCCCTGACCCGTGAAGGCCGCCGCGAGCCTGGCCCACAGGCCCTGGGGGCGGCCCAGCTGAAGCGCTGTGCCCTTGGCCAGCTCGGCGATCCTGCGGTCGGTCTCGCGGAGCCGGGAGGCCAGAGTGCGCAGCGCGGACAGCTCCAGCCGAGCGACCACAGGATTGCCGCCCATGCGCAGGTGCTTGAGCCCCGCCGCGTCCAGGATCAGCAGCCGGGTGGCCTCGGTGGTGCGCACGGTGGCAGCCCGGCGGTTCAAGATGCCCAGCAGGGTCATCTCTCCAACCACCTCGCCCCGGCCCAGTCGGGCCAGCTCGGTGGCCGGGTCTCCGACCGAGACGGCGATCTGGCCCTCCAGGACCAGGATCATCGAGCGATCGGACTCGCCCTCGACCAGCAGCAGCTCATCGGGACCGACCTGGGCCGGCACGAAGGCGGCCAGCGCTTCGTCTGCGGCTCGGCCACCGATGCCTTGGAACAGGGGAAGCCGAAGGACCTCCTGAAGCTCAACGACCATGTTCGATCCTCGACGCGTCGGTCAGGTCCACGCCCCAACCGACGGTGTAGAAGGTGGGGGAGGTGTGGGTGTGCCAGCTGTCCCACGCCCGGGCCGACTGGGTCAGGCCGTATGCTTCGAGCTCGAGCTGGTGCAAGCGGGAGCCGTCCAGGGCCGACGCGAACCAAGCGGCTGCCGTGAACGCCACGGTGCCTGCTGAGATCAGTCGCCAGGTCAGGTACAGGTCGTCGTTGCCCGCGTTGGCGTAGCCATAGGACCGGAACGTCGCGACGGTGCTGGCGGACAGGCCCGCGAGCTGCAGGCCTCCGTAGAGCAGACCGCGCTTGCGCTTCTTGTGGACGAATTGGGGCACGCCAAAGGGCACCACCAGGGTCCAGGCCGGGCCAGCCTGGGCCGGTGTGGCGAGCAACCAGAGAGACAGCAGCAAGAGAAGTGCTCCGGGTTCAGCGTTCGGGGACGGCCTTGACCCTTGCCTTGCCGTTCACGACGGTAACGCGCAGCTTGACCTTGGAGCACTTGTACTCGGTCTTGATGGCTTCGACCTGGGCACGCAGGGCCTTGCGCACCTTCTTGAACTCCAGGTCCGACTGGCCGCACTGCTTTCGGGCCGACATGAAGTCCTGGTAGACGTCCCGAAAGCCGATCTCCTCCTGCTTCTGTCGGTTCACGGTCTCGCGGCGGCGCTTCCGGGCCCGGTCGAGCTCGCTCCGGCGCTTGTCCCGCAGATCCGCCCGGAACTTGAACTTGGGGTGGGTTCCGCGCTCGATGAGCAGCAGGTTTCGCGTCAGGTACTGCTCCAGCGACGTGTAGCGGGCCTGCATGGACTTGAACTTGTAGCGCTGGACCGAGTTGGTGATGTCCATCTTGGTCATCTCCCGCATCAGGCGCAGCACCCCCTCGCGGTCTCGGGTGGGCTCCTGGGACTCGATCCCGTTGAAGTACTTGTCGTACTGGATCTTGAGCAGGAAGATCTTCTGCTCGAGGTCATCGAGCTCCAGCTTCAGCTGTCGATCGATCTTTCCCTTCCGGGCCACGCGCCCTCCTGGAGCCCGCCCACCTTATCATTGGATCGTGGCACCCCGACTCCAGGCGCAGCGCCCTGACCAGGGCAAGGTGACGATCCTCGTGGTGGACGACGAGGCCTCGATCCTCGAGCTGCTCGGCGAATACCTGCGAGCCCGCGGACACCGCGTCCACACCGCGCCGGACGGTGAACGCGCGCTGGAGATCCTGGCCGAGTCGACGCCGGACGTCGTGCTGTCGGACATGAAAATGCCCGGCATGGGGGGGCTGGAGCTCCTGGCGCGGATCCAGGAACGGCCGGTGCCGATCGCGACCATCCTCATGACCGGGTACGGCACCATCGACTCGGCCATCCGGTCCATGAAGGACGGCGCCCACGACTACCTCCTCAAGCCGTTCAAGCTACGCGAGGTCCACGCCGCCATCACCCGCGCGGTGGACCGGATCCGCCTGGAGCGGGAGACCGTCAGGCTCCGGCAGGTCGTGGCGCTGTACCAGGGTGTTCACGCCCTCAAGGCGCCCAGCGGTCTGGGAGACATCTACGCCCTGTTGTGCGAACTGGCCCAACAGGAATTCGGCGGAAAGGGCGCCCTGCTCGCCTTTCACGAGCGCACGGCCGGCGAGTGGGTCGAATACCATCGGACCGCTCGCGAGCCCTTTGCCGGCCTGGACCTGCAGACCCTGGGTGAGCGGCTGCACGAACCCGAGGCCACCGAGGGCTGCTGGTTCGGCGACCTCGATCGTCCGCTGTTGGTGGCCCCCGTGCGCGCCCAGGACTCCGCCGACGCCCCCCCGCGAATCGTCGGGCTGGTCGCCGTCGCCGGGCCCCAGATGACGTCGCCCGAGGCCGCCCAGGCCCTCGAGGTCTACGGCTCGATCGTGGGGGACGCCCTGTCGCGCCAGATCCTGGCCTCCCGCCTCCAGGCCAACCAGTCCGGGGCCCCCGGCACCATCGGCAGCCCTGTCCCCGAAGGCCCCTCCGCCCACGCCGCCCGCGTCGCCGAACTGGTCACCCAGACCGCCCAGGTCGTCGGTCTGAGTCCGGACCAGGTCCAGATCGCCGGGGCCGCGGCCCGCCTGCATGACCACGAGCGGCTGGGCGTCTCCCTGGCCGACCTGCTGGGCGGGGCCGACCTGGACGGCCAGTCCATCGGCGAGCGCGACGTGGCCACAGAGCTGCTGGCCGACCTGACCCCGATCCTGGTGGAGCTACGGGAACACCACGACGGACACGGCTCTCCCCGTGGCAACGCCGGTGACGCCATCCACCCCATCGCCCAGCTCATCGCGGTGGCCGATCGCTGGGACCTGCTGACCCGGACCCGGAGCTACGGCCCCCTGCTCGGTGTGCCCGACGCCCAGGAAGCCCTGCGCAGCCTGGGCGGCTCGGTCTTCCGACCCGACGTGGTGGAGAGCTTCCTGGAGGCCGTCAGCGCCGGGGACTGAAGCCCAGGCCCTGCCGGAGCGCTTGCCCGGCTCGGCGCAGTGCGTCCCGATCGAGCGCCTCCAGGTGGGCACAGGCGACGACCGGCACACCGGGCAGGAGCTCGCGCAGGTCCGCCAGGTTGAACCTTCGGGCGTCCAGGTCATCGGCCCCTGGCTGGGCGGGTGTGTTCAACACCACCCCCGCCACCGGCAGCCCTGCGGCGCGGACGGCACGCACGGTCAGCAGGGTGTGGTTGAGGACCCCCAGCCGATCCGCAGCGACGATCAGGACCGGTGCGACCAGGGCGGCCGCCAGGTCAGCCACCGAGAGCGTCCACGAGAGGGGGACCGCCCAGCCACCGACGCCCTCGACCAGCAGGTGGTCCGCGTCGAAGGTGTCGACCCAGTCCACCAGGTCCGTCAGGTCGACCGCCCTGTCGGCTTCGGCCGCTGCCCGGTGGGGGGAGACGGGGAGCGGCAACGCCACCCGAACCCGCGGCTCGTGCCCGGCGCCGAGCCCCAGCAGCTCGGCGTCGGCCCCCGAAGTGCCGGGGGCCACCCCCGACGCCACCGGTTTGAGCGCCGCGACGGTGCCGGGCGCCGACGCCGCGAGGGCGGCCGTGACCACGGTCTTGCCGACGCCGGTGTCGGTGCCGGTCACGAAGAGACGGCTCACGCCGTGTCGTCTCCGGGCGCTTCCGACGGGTCCGAGTCGGGCGGATGCTTGCCCTGCAAGCCTCCCAGGAGGTCCGCCGCCAAGGCCCCCAGGCCCCGGCTCAACGAGCGGGCCCCGTGGACCAGGGGCGTTGTGTCTTCGGTCGCGCCCTGGGGCTCGTCGCCGGCGGTGCGCTGCAGGTGGTCACCCGCCGCGAGCAGGACCTGCCCCACCGCACCGCCCAGGTCCTGGATCGCCTGGTCGACGTCGTCGCTGATGACCGGTCGCCCGGGCTCCGGGGACTCGGCGTCGCCGGTGCGTCCCAGGAGCAGACCCGCCACCCCCTCGACCACGCGGCTCAGATCCTCGACGCCATCCTCCAGGACGGAACGGGGGGCACGTTCATCACTCACAGGACCTCCCAGGTCTCGCCGTCAGAGCTGCACACCTCGCCCCGGGCGGCAAGGTACTGCAGGTGGCACAGCACCTGGCGCGCGGCCAGTCCCAGGAAGACGGGGGGCAGCTCGGTGTAGATGCGCCCGGCGAGCTCTAGCGGCGTGGCGGCGTTCAAGGCACGCAGGGCTTCTCTCAGCTGGTCGGTGCGCCCGTTCCGGTGGCGGATGTAGTGGTCCAGGATCGCGGCGGGATCGGTGAGCGGAGGCCCGTGTGCCGGCAGCAGGACGCCGGCGTCGAGGGTCCGGAGCCGCGCCAGGGAAGCCAGGTAGAGGGCCAGGTCGCCCTCGGGAGGGTCCAGCACGATGGTGCCTTCTCCCGCGACCATGTCCCCAGCGACCACCGCGTGGCCGTCGTCGTGCTGCAGGCACAGGTGTCCGGACGCGTGGCCCGGGGTGAAGAGACAGGTCCAGCCCCCCCGATCGGTCTCGACCCGGTCGCCGTCTCGCAGCAGCTCCTGGACGTCGACCTCGCCAGCCAGGAGCTCCGCCGTTCGGGGGTGCGCTGCGACCGGCACGTCCAGGGCGGTGGCCAGGGCCTGGGCGCCTCCGACGTGGTCCCAGTGGTGGTGGGTGAGCAGGACGCGTTCGACCCGGCCGCTGAGGCCCTGTAGGTGGGCCAGCAACCGGGCCTGCTCGTCCGGATAGGGGCTGGCTGGGTCCACCACCGTCAGGACCTGGTCGCCCAACAGGTAGACATTGGTGTGGGTCGCCGGCGGCAGCGTGGGCGTGCGGACCGGAAGGGTCGTGTAGGCCATGGGGGCGTCTAACGACCTGGACACGCGACTCAGCCCACGTAGACCAGCACCCAGAGAGTCAAGCAGCTCAGCACCGACGCGGCCATGAAGAGCCCCCACTGGATGCGCTCCGTGCCCAGCAGCGGCGCGGGCGCGGCGAACTCCGGCAAGGGCTCGGCCTCGGTGATCGGGGGCCTCTCCAGGCCGAAGGCGCCCTGGGGCACCTGGAGATCCGTGGGCGGATCGCTGAGTGCGCCCCCGGAGAAGCCCACCCCAGGGTCCGTGGGGGACTCGGCGGCCCACTCCTGTTGGATGAGCACCTGCTTGCGCCCGGAGATCAGCGCCGTCGGCTCCAGGTCGGCAGGACGCCTGGCGAACACCGTCGGCATCAGGTCCGGAGACAGGGGCAGATCATGGGCAGAGGCCGCGTCCAGGGTGTCTTCCTGGTCGGCGAGGGTGGGCTGACTGAGCCGGACGGGTGGCTGGGTGCCCTCGGGCTCCACCCGGAGCAAGGAGAGCTTCACGCTGGCCCCGGCGCGCGGCGCTGGCGGCGGCCCGGCCCCCAGGATGGACCGCAGATCGTCCACACGCGCCTCGGGCAGATCGTCGGCCGTGCGGACGGTGACCGCATCGGCCCTCAGGCTCAGGTTGTCCACGACCTGGATGCCGGGCGACACCACCGGCTCCGGGGCCGCCGATGCCGCAAGCATCGGCGCCGCGCGGCGCACGGGTGCACGAGGGCGGTTGATCGGTGGCGGCGGTGGGGCGCGCCTAGGGGCCTGGGGAACGCGGACCTGGGCGGGCTTGGGCCGCGCAAACAAGTCCGGCAGTGGGGTCCTGTCGTGCTCGGGCAGGTCGACCCAGGCCATGCCGGGACGATCGGCGTCCGTGGCGTTCTGTTCTGCGAGCTCGTAGTCGGACTGCTCGCCCGTGTCGCCGGGATCGAACACGACCGGTCCGCCGGACTCGGCCGAGGCGCCTACTCTCGACCAGCCTGCTTCGGCTGGCTCTTGGGTCACCGCTGGCCGCATCACGGGCTCTATGCGGGAGGCCTCGGCGCCCAGACCCCGCCGACGACTCTTGCCCGACACCGAGCGCGAAGCCGTCAGGAGCGCCCGCAGGAAGGTGCTCTCGACCTGGTACCGACCGGAGGGTTGGGTCGCCAGCACCTTGCGCAGGACCTGGGTCAGGGCCGGGTACCGGCTCTCCAGACGATCCAGCGCCGGCGCGACGTCGCCTTGGGTCGCTGCGCGCCAGGCCTCGCTGTAGGCACCCTTGTAGAGCGGCTGTCGGGTGATGAGCTCGTACAGCAGCGCCCCGATCTGCCACTGGTCCGTGCGCTCGTCCCGGCCTGTGCGGTTGGCCAGCTCCTGGGGCATGTAGCGGGGATCGATGTCGTCGGGGGTGGCACCCACGCCCAGGATCCGGACATCGCCATCGGCCGTGAGCACCACCCGGTCGGGGCCCAGGTGGCCGTGTACGATCTTGCCTTCGGGACGCACGATCGAGTGGGCGTGGCGCAGGGCGTGGGCCACCTCGAGGATCAGGTCCACGGCGGTGGTGGCGTCCATCAACAGCTCGCCATGGGTGACCGCCTGGAGCACCAGGTCCAAGGAAGTTCCCGGAGAGTCCTCGAGCACCAGCGCACCCTGGGACTCGTAGAAGCCCAGGACCTTGGGGATGCGGGAGTCACCCAGGACGCGAAGGTCCTGATGCTCCCGCCGCACCCGGTCCAGCGCGGTGCTGTCGTCGGGGTCCTCGATGCACCGGATGCACACCACGGTCGGGCCGGACAGGTCCGGATCCACCCTACGCGCCCGCCACAGCTGCGTGCCGTGGAAGGCCTCGAGCCGTTCCTCGAGCTTGTAGGCCCCGATGCGGCGGCCGACCTCAGGCATTCGCGAACCAGGCAGAGACGTTCATCAGTTTAGCGTCAACCACGGGTCAAGGAAGGAGAATTACAAGTTCCGGCGGTACCGTCCGCCCACCTCGTAGAGCGCCTGGGTGATCTGACCCAGGGTCGCCACCCGCACGGTCGACATGAGCTCGGCGAACAGGTTGCCGCCGTCGAGCGCGACCTGCTTGAGGCGCGCGAGGGCCTGGGCGGACTCGTCGGCGTGGGCGTCCTGGAAGCCCGCGACGCTCGCGACCTGGGCGTCCTTTTCGGCGGGCGTGCTGCGGCGCAACTCGATGGGTTCGGGCTCCCAGTCGTCGGCCAGGGTGGCCGGATCCTCGAAGGTGTTGATGCCGATCAGGGGCAGCTCACCGCTGTGCTTCAGGTGCTCGTAGTGCATCGACTCCTCCTGGATGCGGCTGCGCTGGTACTGCCGCTCCATGGCGCCCAGGACGCCCCCGCGGCTGTCGATGCGTTCGAACTCCTGGAGCACGGCCTCCTCGACCAGATCGGTGAGCTCGTCGACGATGTAGCTGCCCTGGAGGGGGTTCTCGTTCTTCAGCAGCCCCATCTCCTTGGCCAGGATGAGCTGGATGGCCATTGCCCGCCGGACGGACTCCTCGGTCGGGGTGGTGACGGCCTCGTCGTAGGCGTTCGTGTGCAGGCTGTTGCAGTTGTCCTGGAGGGCGAGCAGAGCCTGGATGGTGGTGCGGATGTCGTTGAACTGGATCTCGCGGCTGTGCAGTGAACGGCCACTGGTCTGGATGTGGTACTTCAGCTTCTGGGCCCGCTCGCCCGCGCCGTAGCGCTCGCGCAGGATGACCGCCCAGATGCGCCTGGCGACCCGACCGATGACCGTGTACTCCGGATCCAGGCCATTGCTGAAGAAGAAGGACAGGTTGGGCCCGAAGGCGTCCACGCTCATGCCGCGAGCCAGGTAGTACTCCACGAAGGTGAAGCCGTTGGCGAGGGTGAAGGCCAGCTGGCTGATGGGGTTCGCGCCGGCTTCGGCGATGTGGTAGCCGCTGATCGAGACGGAGTAGAAGTTCCGGACGTCCTGGTCGATGAACCACTGCTGGATGTCGCCCATCATCTTGAGGGCGAACTCGGTGCTGAAGATGCAGGTGTTCTGGGCCTGGTCCTCCTTGAGGATGTCGGCCTGGACGGTGCCACGCACGGTCTGGAGAGCGCGGGCCCGGACCAGGGCGGGGTCGTCGTCCGGGTGGGCTGCGAGCTGTTGATCGATCGCGGTGTTCAGGAACATCGCCAGGATGATCGGGGCCGGCCCGTTGATCGTCATCGACACGCTGGTGGTCGGCGCGCACAGATCGAAGCCGCCGTAGAGCACCTTCATGTCGTCCAGGTGGGGCACGCTCACCCCGGACTCGCCGATCTTGCCGTAGATGTCCGGACGCTCGGCGGGATCCTCGCCGTAGAGGGTCACCGAGTCGAAGGCGGTCGAGAGCCGGGCGACGGGTTCGTCCTGGCACAGGAAGTGGAACCGCGCGTTGGTCCGTGCGGGGCCGCCCTCTCCGGCGAACATGCGCTTGGGGAGCTCGCCCAGGCGCTTGAGCGGAAACACGCCCGCCGTGTAGGGGAAGCTGCCGGGCACGCCCTCGCGCAGGGCGAAGCGCAGCCGATCCGCCGCGCTGACCAGGCTCGGGAAGGCCACCCGTGGGATGCGCTGGTGGGACAGGCTCTCGTGGTACATCGGCTGCCGGATCTCCCGGCCGCGCACCGTGTAGACGAATTCGTCGGCCCGATACTGGGCGGCCAGGGCATCCCAGCCGTCCAGGGCGGTGCGCGACTCGGCGGTCAGCTCGCCGCGCAGGTCAGAGGCACGCTGGGCGATGCGGTCGTCGGCCAGCTCGGCCGCCGCGAGCTGGAGGGCCTCGGCACGACGGGCGACGTCGACCTGGGCGTCGACGGCCTGGTGGTAGGCCCGCACGCTCCCGACGATGTCGCCCAGGTACCGGCTGCGGTCCGGCGGAACGATGGGGCGCCACGCGGGCGTGGCCCGGCCGCCGGGATCGGGAAGCGTCGTGGGCCAGGGGCGCCCGGTGCGCTCGGACAGGCGCTCGAGCAGGAAGCGGTAGGACGCCGTCACGCCCGGGTCGTTGAACTGGGCG
>Ga0209992_10001919_pt1 | contig 20280 bp, 18 predicted proteins | sample 2SBtaG_2_FD_182564 | JGI IMG/M metagenome (GOLD analysis project Ga0209992, IMG submission 182564) | Deep subsurface microbial communities from Kolumbo volcano to uncover new lineages of life (NeLLi) - 2SBTROV12_ACTIVE470 metaG (SPAdes)... | ecosystem: Environmental > Aquatic > Marine >... | reverse complement strand
TCCGCCGGAGCGGACACGCCGCTCCTCTTCCCCGAAAACGGAAGCAATGTGGTCGCTGTCCACGAAGACGATGCGCCCGATCCTCTCGCCGGCGCGGCGTTCGTGGGCAAGGTGACCAGCGCGAGCCCGCGCGTCACGTCTGCGCCGATCGAGCCATGCGGGATCGTCGCGACACCCGCAGGCGAAGGTCTGGACGTCTGGTGCACCGGTCAGGGGGTTCACCGCCAACACGACACGCTCGTCGAAGTGCTGGGGTTGGACCCGACCGCCGTGCGGGTGCGGCATCCGCACGTCGGCGGTGGCTTCGGGGGTCGGGGCGATGCGCTCCCGGAGTTCCTCGTGGTCGCAGCGCTGGCGCTCCGAGTTGGGCGTCCCATCCGGTGGGTGCAGCACAGAGCCGAGCAGTTCGCGTCGATGCCGTGGGGCCGCGGTCAGGTCCACGAATTCGCTGTCGGCCTGGACCGCGACGGGTACATCGTGGGTGTCGATGCCCAGATGTGGTGCGACTCCGGCGCATACCCGCACATGGCGGCGGTTCTGGCAATGGCGAGTCGCCGCCAGTGCACCGGCATGTATCGGGTGCCACGGTTTCGGTATCGATTCGCCTCGGCGGTGACCAACACGCCACCCGTCGGGGCCTATCGCGGCGCCGGCCAACCCGAGGTCAACCTCGCGCTCGAGCGGGCGCTCGACGCTGCGGCGCGCCAGGCCGGATTGGACCCGGTCGAGGTCCGTCGCACCAACCTGCTGCGACCCGAGGACCTCCCGTACGACACGGGGACAGGCGTCACTGTCGACAGCGGAGACGCCGTCGGCGCCCTCGACGCGGCGGAGACAGCACTCGCAGACGCCGGTTGGCCGGCCGAGGTCGAGCGCAGTCGGGCGGGCGGCGGGTCGCGCCTGGTCGGAATCGGATACGGGTGCTACAGCCAGACCGCCGGAAGTGGAGATGCGGGGGATTACGCCCACCTGGAGCTCCTCGGGGATGGGTCGGTGCTGGTGTCGTGCGCGAGCGCCGCTCATGGGCAGGGCCACGACTCGTTGTGGACAGCGATGGTCACCGACCGGCTCGGCCTCGACGCCGAACGGGTGCGGGTCGTCGACGCAGACAGTGCCGCCGCGCCATTCGGCCAGACGACGGGCGGGTCGCGGTCGTCGTTCGTGCTCGGGTCCCAGATCGCGGCGGCCGCAGACGAGCTCTTCGAACGCGCCCGGCTGGTCGCCGCGAACCTTCTCGAAGCCCACCCCGACGATGTGGTGGCATCCGAGGACGGGTGGGCGGTGGTCGGCGTTCCAGCTCGTCTGGTCTCGTGGGAGGAGGTGGGCGCAGCCGGGGACGGCCTGGCGGTGTCGATGGAGACTCGTATCGGCGGCCCGACCCACCCCTACGGCACGCACGCATCCGTCGTCGAGGTCGACACCGACACGGGCCAGATCCGGCTGCTGGCACACGTCGCCGTGGACGATTGCGGCGTCGCCCTGGACGATGCGAGCGTGGAGGGCCAACAGCACGGCGGCGCGGTGTCGGGAATCTCGACGGCGTTGTGGGAGGAGGGGATCTGGGACAGCGACGGCCTTCCGCGCACGATGACTTTCGCCGAATACTTGCTGCCGACGACGGCGGAGCTGCCGATGATCGACACGATCCGGCCGGCCATTCCCACCGCTCGCAACGATCTGGGCGTGCGCGGCATCGGCGAGAACGGCGCCATTGCGGCACCGGCCTCCGTCCTCAACGCCGCGATCGACGCGCTGAGCCCCGTGGGAGTCGCCGACCTGCAGATCCCCCTCACGCCCGAACAGGTGTGGCGCGCCCTGCGGTGAGGCTGGCTCGCCGAGCGCGAACCCCTACCATCTGCTCACCGACGTGAGGAGACCCGCATGGTCGAGCCCGACTTCCTGCGATTCGACACGCTGAGCCTGCACGCGGGCCAGCAGCCCGACCCCACCACCGGCGCGCGTGCCGTGCCGATCTACCAGACGACCTCCTACAGCTTCACCGACAGCGAGCAGGCCGCCGGGCTGTTCAACCTCGAGATGCCCGGCCACATCTACAGCCGTATCTCCAACCCGACGGTCGCGGTGCTCGAGGAGCGGATCGCTGCTCTCGAAGGGGGCGTCGGAGCGGTCTGCACGGCGAGCGGGATGGCGGCGTTTCATCTCGCCTGCGCCACGATCATGAGCGCCGGAAACCATGTGGTGGCCAGCCGAAACATCTACGGCGGCAGCCACAACATGCTCAACCTCACGATGCCAAGGTTCGGCATCACGACCACCTTCGTCGACCCGCGCGATGAGGCGGGATGGCGCAACGCGATCACCGATGAGACGCGCGTCCTCTTCGCCGAGACCCTCGGCAATCCGGGCATCGAGGTGCTCGACATCGAGATGGTCGCCGGAATCGCCCACGAGCACGGCATTCCCCTCTTCGTGGATGCGACCTTCTCGACGCCATACCTCCAACGCCCGCTCGAACAAGGTGCCGACATCGTGATGCACAGCGTCACCAAGTTCCTCGGTGGGCATGGGATCGCGCTCGGAGGTGTCGTGGTCGACGGCGGACGCTTCGATTGGGCACAGAACGACAAGTTCCCGACGCTGTCGGAGCCCTACGCCGGCTATCACGGCATCACCTTCACCGAGGAATACGGTCACCAAGCGTTGTCGATGCGGGCACGCGCGGAGGGCCTCCGAGATTTCGGCGCTGCGATGAGCCCGGCGAACGCATTTCACCTGCTGCAGGGCATCGAAACGCTGCCACTGAGGATGCAGCGACACGTCAGCAACACAGCGGCGGTGATCGACTTCCTCCTCGGCTCCGATGCGGTGACGTGGGTGAGCCACCCCACCGTCGAAACGCATCCCGATCACGCGCTGGCCCAACAGCTGCTGCCCAAGGGAGCCGGAGCGATCCTGTCCTTCGGCATCCAGGGTGGACGCGAGGCGGGCAAGCGGTTCATCGAAGCGGTCCAGCTCGCGTCGCACCTGGCCAACGTCGGTGACGCCAAGACGCTGGTGATCCACCCGGCGAGCACCACCCATCAACAGCTGAGCGCCGACGACCTCGTCGCGGCTGGGATCGGGGAAGATCTGATCCGTCTGTCTGTCGGGCTCGAGGATCCCGCGGACATCATCGCCGACCTCGCGCGCGCACTGCGCGCCTCGCAGAAGGGCTGACATGCACGTCGAACTCGATGGCCGAACGGTGAACCTGGCGACCGGGGGCGTGGAGCCCGACCGGGAGCGACCGTTGGTGCTGCTCATCCATGGGGCCGGCATGGACCGCACCGTGTGGAACCTGCAGACCCGCTACCTCGCCCATCATGGGTACACCCCGCTGGCGGTCGATCTGCCGGGCCACGGGTCGAGCGACGGTCCGCTGATCCCCACCCTCGCCGAAATGGTCGAGTGGGTCTCCGCGTTGGTCGACCTCCTCGGCTGGAGCTCGGTTCGCCTCGTGGGTCACTCGATGGGTGCCCTGATCTCGATGGAGGTCGCAGCGGCCCGCGACGATGTCGACCGGCTGGTTCTGCTCGGCGCGGCGATGGCGATGCCCGTGCATCCCGAGCTCCTCGGAGCGGCCGAACGCAATGAGCTCCTCGCCCCTGAGCTCATGACCGCGTGGGCCCATGGGTCCCGCTCGCACGTCGTGAACAACCCCACCCCAGGGCTGTGGATGGTCGGTGGCGGGCAAGCGCTGCTGGAGCGTGCGGCTCCGGGCGTCATCCACAACGATCTCGCTGCGTGCAACGCCTACGAGGCCGGCGATGTGGCGGCGCGGGTGGGCTGCCCCGTGACGGTTCTGGTCGGTGCCACCGATCGGATGACACCTCCCAAGGCTGCGGCAGCGCTCATCGCAGGGTTCGCCGAGGTCGAGGTGGTGCACCTCGACGGGGTCGGTCACATGATGATGACCGAGGCCCCCGACGTGGTGCGCTCGGCGCTCGTCGACGCTCTCGCCTGAAACCGGCGCCGCTGTGCCGAGCGATCCGAGATCGCCGAGGCGAGTGCGGTTCAGCCCAAGCCGGTGACGGCGTCGCCGAACGCAAGGACCTGGCCGCGTTCTGTCATGAGCCAGTAGCCCCGACCCGACGGCGAGCTCCTCATCGCCCGAACGGGAGAGTCGAGCGTGATGCCCCCAGCGCTTCCGTGGAACTGCGCATCGCCGTAGGTGAAGATTCCGCCGTCGAGCGCGAGGAGCCAGTAGCCGTTGCCGCTCGGAGTGGGTTCGAGCGCGACGACCGGCTGCACGAGCGGCAAGCCGCCTGCGCTCCCGTGGAATGCGGCGTCACCGAATGCGAAAACGCCGCCGTCGTCGGCGACCATCCAATAGCCGTTGCCCGTGTGGGTCCGTGCGATGTCGACGACAGGCCGGGCCAAGGTGAACGGCGACATGTCCCCACGCCATCCTGCGTCGCCGTAGGCCCGCACTTCGCCTGCGTTGGTTGCGATCCAGTACCCGCGCCCTGTGGGTGTGGCCTCAATGGCGACAGTGTTGCCGCGCAGCGGTTCGGCGCCAGCGCTGCCATGGAAAGCCGCGTCGCCGAAGGTGAACACGCCACCGTCGCGAGCCAACAGCCAGTATCCGGCTCCGGAGGGGGTCGTCTTCATCGAGACGACCGGCTCGACCAGCGGGATGTGGTCGACACCACCGAGGTCGGCCGCAGTGCCGGCCGCGTCGACTCGGCCGGTGTCTGTGACCACCCAGTAGCCGGTCGCGCCGGGCGTCAGCTCCGCCCAGACCGGGCGACCTCCAAACGGAGCACTCGACACGGAGAAGCTGGTGCGGGACTCGTAGAGAGAGCCGTCGACAAGCGTTGCCAGCAGGTTCACCGAGACGGTCTGGCCGTTGGCGATCGGCGTGCGGGGGATCACGAGAACTGCGTTCCGTGCCTTCAACACATCGCGGCCGAGCTGCTGGCTCGACGCCGTCGAGGCGACGAAGTTCTCGGCGGTGACGACACACACCGCCCCGGTGTTCGACACACCGTCGACCGAGGCGACTGCGCTGAGCACGACGTTGGGCATCTGGAAGATCACCGGCAGACCAGTGGGCGCCGTCCAGCCAGGACCGCAGCCGCCGAGTGGGTCGGGCCACTCATTGCCGTCGTAGCTGCCGACGGGCACGACCTGAGAGGGCCCCGGCCATACGACAGGGGCGCTGGGCCAGGTGACACTCCAGTTGAGACCGCGAATCACGTCCAGGGTGGCGGCGGCCCGAACGCCAGGATCGGCCTGGTTCGACACCAGGCCGAAGCCGGTTGCGGTGAGGCGGGGATCGAGCATCCCCAGCGCGTGGAAGGGCGCCGTCATCCACGCGTCGATGGCATCGGCCTCGCCGAGTTGCCCCGTGCTGCTGATCACATTGCCGTTCGCGCCCGCTGCCGCACCCTGCGGGGTGTAGCCGGGCAGTGAGGGGTCCTCGGTGTGCCCAGCTCGATCGTTGATGACGAGGTAGTTGGAGTGCAGGCGTGCCGCTTCGGACCAGGCAGGGACCTCGGCCAGCGGTGCGAGTCCGGCTGTTGCACGGTAGGAGTTGAGACGATCGAGCCACCCGACGGCCGCAGCCGCTTCGAATCGGGCGGCAGCACTCACGGTGGTCGCGTCGGGAGAGCCTGCGAGCTGCACCGACTGCGGAAGCGATGGCGCGGGAGAGCTACTGCTGCTTGCGGGCAGTACAACCAGACCGATCGCCAGAGCGATCAGCGCACCGAGGGCAGTGGCTCGCCGCACGGGGCTCCTTTCGTGAACGGAGGAACTGTAGTGCACCGGTTCCCACGCAGCGTGATTCATGCGATGACGCGCTGAGCTGGCCTGAATCGAAGAATTTCTGGATCATGGCCGACCCTGTCGGCTGCCGGCGCCTACCCAGCGTGACCGTTTTGGGGGACGTAAGGTGTCGCGTCGGTCGCTCTACGCGCGCCTCGTTCAGGACGAGTCGCCTGCCGCTGAGTTTTCTGCAATGAGCGCAGTTTGCTGCAATGATCGCGCCTGCACTCAAGCGAGCGAGGGGGAGCAATGGCAGTTGAACGCTTTCCGGTCGAGGCATCACATATTTTGATGTTCGCCCGGGCCGTCGGGGACACCAACCCGATCTATGAAGATGCCGACTACGCGGCGGGAACCGAGGTGGGAAGCATCATCGCTCCCCCCACCTTCGCCCAGGCCAGCGCCCAGTTCGATCCCGACTACTTCCTGCGCCCCAAGGCCGGACAGAAGTGGTTCGGCAGCGGCCGGACCGCCTCGGGAACCATGGTCAAGGACCCCGCCGAGGACAGCGGCGATTCTGGCGACGGCGGCGAGAAGAAGTCGTCGGGCGCCTCGGCCGGAGGGCTCCATGCGGAGCAGCACTTCACCTATCACCGCCACCTGAAGCCCGGCGACGTCTTGACGGGCAACACCTTCCCCGGCGAGAAGTGGGAGAAGGAGTCCAAGCGGGCGGGCACCCTCAAGTTCTCAGAGACCGTCACCGAGTACCGCGACCAGAACGGGGAGCTCGTCGTCACCGCTCGCGGCGTCGGCGTGGTCACCGAGAAGGTCATCGAGCAGTAGGAGGAACCGACATGGCACTCACAGCAGCAGAACTCAAGGTCGGCGACTCCTACAGCGAGCAGATCGTCGAGGACCTCACCCGAACCCAGATCGTCCAGTACGCGGGCGCGTCGGGCGACTACAACCCCGTGCACAGCGACGAGAAGTTCGTGACGGAGGTCGCGGGCTACCCGACGGTGTTCGCCCACGGCATGCTCACCATGGGTATGACGGGCCGAATGCTCACCAACTACGTCGGGGACGGCCGACTCACCTACTACGGCGTGCGTTTCGTCAACCAGGTGTGGCCGGGCGACACCCTCACGGCGCGTGCCGAGGTCGAGGCGATTCGCGAAGAGGACGGCGACACGCTCATCGACCTCACGATCACCACGACGAACCAGGACGAGAAGTTCGTTCTGACGGGCAACGCCACCGCTCGCGTCGACTGAAGGACGGTCGGGTCCAAGAAATAGGTTCCAGGAGCGCTCCTGGAACCTATTTGGTCCCGATCGACTCAGAGGTGGTGGACCGCGTCGCCGCTCACGCAGTGGCGCGTGTCGAGCACCGGGGTCGACGATTCGGAGACAACTCGCAGGTCGAAACGGTCGTGGTCGGTGAGCACCACGACCGCATCGGCGCGCTCGACCTCTGCTGCGTCCAGCTCGACCAGCGCGACATCGGCCGGTAGACCTCGCATCTCTCTGACGTGGGGGTCGGCCGCGACGACCTCGGCGCCCTGGGCGAGCAGATGGCGGACCACCTCGAGGGCGGGCGCTTCGCGTAGGTCGCTCGAGTTCTTCTTGTAGGCGAGCCCGACCACGAGAACCCGACTGCCGTTCACCGCTCGGCGGTGCTCGTTGAGGAGCGCCGCGATCCGCACAACGACGTGTTGGGGCATGTGTGAGTTGACGTCGTTCGCCAGCTCGACAAAACGGAACGTGTGGCCGAGCCGGCGGGCGACCGCCCATGCGAGGTACGACGGATCGATCGGCAGACAGTGTCCTCCCACCCCTGGCCCCGGGGTGAACCGCATGTACCCGAAGGGCTTGGTGCTGGCCGCGTCGATCGCCGACCAGATGTCGATCCCGAGATCGTTGGCGAACATGGCCATCTCGTTGACGAGGGCGATGTTGACGTGACGGAAGGTGTTCTCGAGCAGCTTCGCCAGCTCGGCTTCCTTCGGGCCCGGTACCTCGACGACCTCGTCCACGATCGACTTGTAGAAGCGGGAGATTTGGGCCAGCGATTCCTCGTCGACGCCGGACACGACCTTCGGCGTGGTCCTGAACGTCCACACGGCGTTGCCCGGGTCGATGCGCTCTGGGCTGTAGCCGAGGTGGACGTGCTCGCCGATCGTCAGCCCGGATGCCTCTTCGATGATCGGTCCGAGCAGCTCTTCGGTGGTACCGGGATAGGTGGTGGACTCCAGCACGATGGTGCAACCCGGGCGGGCGAAGCGACCGAGAACGCGGCCCGCCTCTTCGATGTAGGAGAGATCGGGTGTGCCTTCTCGCAGGGGAGTGGGCACCGTGATCACCGCGATGTCGAAGCCCGCGCACGCCGCCGCATTCGATGTCGCGGTGTACCGGCCGGAGTACAGGGCATCGGCGACCTCGGTGTCCGGCACGTCCTCCACGAAGGACACCCCGGATTGGAGCGCCTGGATACGGGTCTCGTCGACGTCGTAGCCGACGACTGCGTCGCCCGCCGCGACCGAGGCCATCGCCAGGGGAAGCCCGACGTATCCCTGGCCGACGACGACGACCCTGCGGACATCGAGGTCGGCCGGCCAGAACGGAGAGTTCGCCATGTGGCAACTGTCGGCCGCAGTCAGCGGGTGCTGAGTTCTCCTGGGTACATGCGACGCAGGGTTTCGAGGGCCTCGGCGACGATCTGGTCGTCGTCCAGCTCTTCGATCGCCTCGGCGGCCGAGCCGGCGTTGAACGCCATCAAGATCGGGCGGCCCGTGACGGGCACCAGGTTGACCCACTGCACGAACCGATCCCGGCTCGGTCCGACGTGCCCGAGGAAGTGGGCGTCACGGTCCCAGAACACGTCCTCGAACTCCAGGAACACCTTGTTGAGAAGCCCCATGCCGAGCCGGTCGATGGCGGCCCACGTCGCTTCGGGGAGGTCGGGGACGAAGGCGATCGACCGCGCTTTGAGGACGCCGAGTGGCACCGTCACCAGGACCGCGTCGGCCTCGATGTCGTTCGACGCCGTTCGCACCGTGGCCCGGCTGTCGACTTCGACCGACTCGACGTGCGTGTCGAGCAGCACGTCGTAGCCGGAGAGAAGCTGCTCGGGGACCTCGACATAGCCGCCGGGGAAGACGACGTCCCCGCCGCCCAGGTCGTCGCCTTCCTCGGTCGCCTCGGGGGACAGCGCTGCCGCATCTGCCGCGTATTCGTGCTCGATCTCGGCGACCTCGAGCAGAGCGGGAGGAACCTGGTCGAGGCTCACCAGGTCGCCGCGCCGATCTCGGACGGCGTAGCTGTCGTAGTCGGTCGACACCCTGTCGATGTCGGCCCCGTCGGAGAGGTCGGACAGCGGGTTGTCCTCCACTCCGTGGATCCATGACGCCCCGAGATCGACGGTCGCGCCGAGGGAGGCGTTGGACCAGACCCTGCCGCCGATACGGGATCGAGCTTCGACGACCGTCACCTCCAGGTCATGCTGGCGTAGCCGATCGGCTGCGCCGAGGCCGGCTGCTCCAGCGCCCACCACGACGACGGTTGTCGCGCCCGCTGCAGCGATGTCGTCTGCGGCCGAACGGCCCGACAGAAGGGCGCCGTGAACGGTGGCCGTGTGTCACCGCACCTCCCGCTCGGTCAGCCATTTCGCCTCATCCTCGCCGATGGGCGTGCTGGGAGGGGCATCGGTCCACGCCCACAGCTCCTCGGAGATCCGGCGCCAGTTGGCGGTGGCGCCCAGGCGTGCGAGAAGGCTGAACACGCCCATGTTGATGCGCTGAATCAGGGCGAAGGTCGGAGGCACGTTGGCGTACTTCAGGATCTCGTTTGCCTTGGCGTCGAACGTCTTGCGCAGGAGCCCGCCCGCGTACTCGGGTGTGACCGTCACGACCCGTTCGTCCAGGATCAGCTCGTAGTAGCCAGAGAACCAGTCGTACACCTCCTCATCGGAGTACGGCGCGTCGGCGCGCAGCACCTTATGGTGCTCGGCGGTTCGGCGAAACGTCGCGTGGTCGCGGGAGATCATCGCCCGAATCAGGCTGGCGAACTGATCGACCTCACTGGGGTCGAAGTGCTTCACCAGCCCGAAGTCGAGGAACGCCATGCGCCCATCGTCGGCGAGCATGTAGTTGCCCGGGTGGGGATCGCCGTTGAAGGTGTGCTGGCGGTTGAGGGAGCGGAACACGAACCGGTAGAGAACCTCCCCGTAGTGGTTTCTGCGATCTTCGTCGAGGTCGAAAGCCGCCTCGAACGGCGTGCCGCGGACGAACTCGGTGGTCAGAACGATCCGCGTCGACAGGTCGTCGACGACCGCAGGTACCCAGATGTGCGGGTGACCGCGGTAGTAGTCGGCGAAGAGCCGATGGTTGGTCGCCTCGTGCTCGTAGTCGAGTTCCTCGGTGAGGCGAGCCCGAAGCTCTTCCACGAGGGTGCTCGCATCGAGGCCAGGGAACACCATGGTGAGGATCGAGCCGAGAGTCTCGGTGTTGTCGAGGTCGGCTGCGACCGCCTCGGCGATCCCGGGGTACTGCACCTTCACCGCGACTTCGATTCCGTCGACGGTGGTCGCCCGATGGACCTGACCGATCGAGGCGGCGGCGATCGGTTCGGAATCGATCGAGATGAAGACGTCGTCGAGGGGCCGGCCGAGGCCGCGTTCGATCTCGGTGAGGGCGAGGTCGCCCGACATCGGCGGGGCATCGGTGCGCAGCTGCGCCAGGGCGTGGCGCATCGGCTCGGGCATTCCCTCATCGAGATAGCTCGCCATCTGCCCGAGCTTCATCAGTGCGCCCTTCATGTCGCCGAGCGATGCAACAACGTCGTCGGCGTCGCGTCGCTCGCGGGCCGCTTCGAGGCGCCGGCGCCCGGCATCGTCTGCGAGCCGCGCGCGTGCGGCAGTGACTGCCCGGTCCGCGGCGCGGCGCGTGACGAGCGAGCCCATGGCGAGGTTGCGGCGCGCGCGGGAAGTCGCGCCGACCGGCCTCTCCGCCGGGCGTCTGAGGTGGCGTTGGAGCCGCGCGGCGACAGCAGCCGCCACGGTGGTTGCGGCTGCGAGGCCGACCGCGGTCCGGAGCTTGTTCACCAACGAGATCTCGGCTCGGCGTGCTTGAGCGTCGAGACTCAGCCCGACTTGGCCCGCCCGGCGTAGCCGAACAACTTGCCTGCGACCTTTCGGATCTGGATCTCTTCGGAGCCCTCGGTGATCCTGTAGCGGCGGTGATGCCTGTAGATGTGCTCGAACGGGTACTTGCGCCCGTACCCGTAGCCGCCGCAGCTCTGCATCGCCCTGTCGGCTGCATCGCAGCAGAACCGGTTGCCCCGGTAGTTGCACATGGCGACCCGGTCGGTGATCTCCATGTAGTCGACGCCCTCGTCCATCTCCCACGCGGTCTTCCAGATGAGCGCCCGGATCATCTCGGCCTCGGTGTAGAGCTCCGCGAGCGGGAACTGGATGGCCTGGTTCTGGCTGAGCGGCTTACCGAACGTCGTGCGGTTGTTGACGTGGTCGACGGCCACATCGATGCAGTGAAGCCCGGCGCCCACCGACGACGCAGCCTGACGGATGCGGTTCTCGTGGACGAAGAGCTGCGCGGTCTGCAGGCCGCGACCCTCGTCGCCCAGGATGTCGTCGTTGTGGACCCGGACGTCGGTGAGACGCACATGGGCATGGTCGGTGGGCATGTTGAACGTCCACATGAACTCTTCGACCTTGAAGCCGGGTGTGTCCACGGGGACGATGAAGCAGGTGATGCCGTGACCCTCGCCCGGGTTTCCCGACGTGCGGGCGAAGATGTAGTCGTGGGTGGCGTGATGCAGGCCGGTGTTCCAGTACTTCTCGCCGTTGATCACCCACTCGTCGCCGTCGCGGACTGCTGTGGTCTCCATCCAGGTGGCATCGCTCCCGTGGAGCGGCTCAGTGAGCCCGAATCCGATACGGGCCTTGCCCTCCAGCATCTTGGGGATCCACTCCTCTTGCTGAGCGGCGGAGCCGTACCTCTCCATCATCAACACGGTGGGGAAGTTGCCGATGATCGAGCTCTCGTTCTGGAGATCGTTGTGGAGGCCGAGGCCCTTGCGGGCCAGGTGCTCGCGGATGATCGCCATGCCGAGGTTCGAACCATCACGGCCACCGAAGCGGGCGGGAAGATGCCAGCGCAGCAGGCCGGCCTTGTCCGCCTCTTCTCGCATACGGCGAAGCAGGGCCTCCCACTCGGCGTTGGGAAGACCATCGCGGTCCCAGTCGGTGCGTGAGTCCTCGCGCCGGTGGTCGAAGAACCGGATGTTGTCGTCCTCGTTCTCGATGGGCGTGATCACGTCCTCGATGAACTGATCGAGCTCGTCGAGAAGCTGCTGGATATCGGCCGGAATCGAGAAATCCATGTTGTCGCTTTCTGCGCTGGTCGTTCCTCGGCGCAGGGCGCCTCGTCACTTACCGAGTTGTTCGCTGCGCTCACAACTCGCAGGCACGGCCGCGGCCGGCTGTTGCCCTGCTCGAAAGATAGGTCGCCGCGAGCATGCTCGCCGCGATGCGAGCCGCCCTGGCGCCCTCACGGGGAGCAGGTCTGTCGAGGGCGAACGCCGAGGTACGGGCGCCTCGTCACTTACCGAGTTGTTCGCTGCGCTCACAACTCGCAGGCACGGCCGTGGCCGGGTGTTGCCCTGCTCGAAAGATAGGTCGCCGCGAGCATGCTCGTCGCGATGCGAGCCGCCCTGGCGCCCTCACTGGGAGCACGACTGCCGCCCCGGCCCACATGACGGTCGTGTCGCAGTACGGTGAGTTCCGTGGCTGTGCCGATCGTCGTCTGGTCCGACTACCTCTGACCGTGGGCATACGTCGGCCGCGCCCGTGTGGCCCGGCTCGAGGAGCGACACGACGTCGAGGTCAAGTGGATGCCGTTCGAGCTGCATCCGGAGATCCCCGACGGCGGCAACGCCAACTCCCGCCGGTTCAGCGAGATCGCACCTCTGGCCGAAATGGAGGGCATTCCCTTCAACCCGCCCTCGGTGTTCCGGCCCACGCGGCGCGCACACCAGGCCGCGCTGCTCGTCGAGCACGTCGACCCTGAGGCTGCGCCGCGGTTCCACGATCGCCTGTACGCCGCCTATTGGGACGAGGAGCTGGACACCGAGGATCCCGCGGTCTTGTGTGAACTGGCCTCCGACATCGCCGTTGATGCCGGGTTCATCACCGGGACCGTCACGACGGGTGGGCTGCTTCCCGCCTTGGGTGCGTCGATGATGCGGGCCAACGAGTGGGGCGTCACCGGCACGCCCGGCTATGTCATCGCGAACGCCCTTCACGTGCCGGGACTGCAAGAGGACGACTTCTGGGACCGCGTCATCCAGCGCCTCACAGAGCGCGGCATCGCCGAATAGCCGCCTCCTGGGTTCCCCGGCTCCCGACCGATCGGCGTGGGAGCCCGAGTGGTTCCCGGGCACGAGTGTCCGCCTGTGACTCGAAGTACGAGGTGGAGTGGTTCCCGGACACGGGTGTCCGTCTGTGACTCCACCTCCGTACTGGAGTGGTTGCCGGACAGGGGAGTCCGCCCCTAACTCGACCTCGTCGACAGGAACGAAGTGCCGCAGAGCCGGTGGAATCCGGCGACGAGCTGCATAGATTGCGATGACTTCCTCCCTTTGCTGAACAGGAGGAAGTAGCCGTGGCAGACGGCGAACAGGCGCTGGTGGAGCTGGCACTCGAACAAGACGGGGTGGTGACCCGGGAGCAGGCGCTGCTCTGCGGCCTCGGGGATCGGACCTTGCGCCGCCGAATCGGCACAGGCGTATGGGTGCCCGTAGGCAAGCGGGTGCTCACCCTGGCGGGGTCACCGCCCAGTTGGCGGCAACGGCTTCGGGTCGGGCTGATGGTCGGTGGTCCACGCGCCGCGGTGAGCCGCTACAGCTCCCTGAGCCTCCATGGTCTCCGGGCCTTCCCGGATGCCGACGTCGACATCGTCGTGCCCCACCCGCGCCACGTGACGGCTGAGGCGGTCCGCTTCCATCAGGTGACCGACCTGATGGAGCGGCACATGACAACGGTACGGGGCTTGCGGGCGACGAGCGCCGAACGCGCCCTCGTCGACTGTTCGGCGGTCATGTCGGTCCCGCGCCTCGGACTCGTCTTCGATGAAGCCGTGACCGGCCGGTTGACCACCGTCGAGAGGGTCGCCGATTGCCTCGCTGACTTGGCTCGCCCAGGAAAGCGTCGGCTGGAACACATCGCACGCGTTCTCGACGAACGTGCCGGGACAGCCGGAATCGCCGAATCCGTCCTCGAAGCAGAGGTCCTACGCCTGCTGGCCGATCACGGCATTCAACGCCCGGTCACCCAGTTCAGCCACCCCGCCCCGTGCCGTTCGATCAACTTCGTGGACTGCGCCTGGCCGCTCATCAAGCTGATCCTGGAAATCGACGGGCGCACCTGGCACAGCCGAATCCAGGATCTGATCCGCGACCAAGAGAGGGACATGAAGGCGGTGGCCGAGGGCTGGCAGGTCGTTCGGGTCCGGGGCGAACTCGTTCGTTCGGACGGCGTGGGTGTCGTCCGCGACGTCGGCGCCGCCATCGAAGCCCGCACCGCCCAGTTCGCCTGAGACCCAACGCGGCACCGCCGCTCTGGAGTGGTTCCCGGACAGGGTGTCCGTCTGTGACTCGAAGTACCAGGCGGAGTGGTTCTGCACGGTTTTCGGTGCGGAACGACTCGAGGTGGGGCGTGGGTGGGGCCTCTGGCTGAATCGGTGCACGAGCGCCGGGGGTAGGCTCGGAGCCCATGCAGCCCACGTACTCTGACGCCGCCGAGCAATACCGCGAGAAGATTCAGGCATTCATCGCTGAGCACATGCCCGCCAACTGGGAGGGCATCGGCAGCGTCACCGGCGACGCCAAGAAGCAGTTTCTCGACGAGTGGCGCGACGTGCTGCGCGACAACCAGCTCCTCGCCACGATGTGGTCTGCGGAGTACGGGGGGCCGGGGCTGACGGCGACCGAGAACGTCATCATCAACGAAGAGTTCACCAAGGCGGGGCTTCCGACCGGTGGCAGCAACGACGGTTTCGGCATCGGCATGGTGGGCAACACCATCATCGAGTGGGGCACAGAGGAGCAGAAGAAGCACTACCTGCCCCGCATCCTCTCGGGCGAGGACCTGTGGTGCCAGGGCTACAGCGAACCCAACGCGGGCTCCGACCTCGCCAACCTGGGCTGCAAGGCCGAGCTCGACGGCGACGAGTGGGTGCTCAACGGTCAGAAGATCTGGACCTCGAGCGGCCAGTACGCCGACTGGATCTTCGTGCTCGGTCGCACCGACGCAGACGTGCCGAAGCATCAGGGCATCACCTTCTTCCTGTGCCCGATGGATCAGCCGGGCGTCGAGGTCCGGCCGATCAAGAACATCGTGGGCCACAGCCACTTCAACGAGATCTTCTTCGACGACGCCCGCGTCCCGAAAGAGAACGTGATCGGCCAGCCCAACGGTGGTTGGGCCGTCGCGATGACGCTCCTCGGGTACGAGCGCGGGTTCGGCGCCACCACCACCTACTTCCGCTATCGGGCCGAACTCGATCGCCTCGTCGACCTCGCCCGGGACAAGGGCCGAACCGCCGATCCCGACATCCGCCAGCGCCTCGCCTGGTGCCACAGCAAGGTGGAGATCATGCGGTGGCTGGGCCAGCAGGTTCTGACCAGCTTCCTCAACGGCGACCCGCCCGGATCGGAAAGCTCGATCGGCAAGCTCAACTGGAGCGAGTACCACAAGAAGGTGACGGAGCTCTCGCTCGACATCCTCGGCGCCGACGCCATGGTGATCGAGGGCGACACGGGCTACGCCGCCGGTCTCGGCGCTGCCGATGCAGGTACTCCGAACACCAGCTCGGCGTGGATCAACGCCTTCATGGCGGCACGCTCGGGCACCATCTACGCCGGCACGAGCCAGGTCCAGCGCAACATCGTCGGCGAGCGGATCTTGGGTCTACCCAAGGAACCCCGCGCCGACGAGGGCCCGTGGAACGAAACGCTCAGGTAGGAGAGGCGAGATGCGGAGTTCAGCGGTCGACCTGGTAGCTCAGTACGAAACGCTCAGGTAGGAGAGGCGAGATGCGGAGTTCAGCGGTCGACCTGGTAGCTCAGTACGAAACGCTCAGGTAGGAGGGGCGAGATGCGGAGGGGCTGACGTGACGCCCCAACTGATCGGGCTCTCGGGCGGCTCCTGCTCGGGAAAGACCACCTTGGCTCGGGCGATGCTCGACGCCCACGGCAGCGACGCCACGCTGCTGATGTTCGACGACTACTACCACGACCTCAGCCACCTCACGCCGGACGCGCGGGCCAAGGTGAACTTCGATCACCCGGAGTCGCTCGACGTCGGTCTCTTCTGTGAGCACCTGTGTGAGCTGGCAGGGGGGCGCGGTGTCGATGTTCCGCACTACGACTTCGCCACCCACACTCGCCCGGGCACAAGTCACCGCGTCGAGCCCGCGAGCTACGTGATCGTGGACGGAATTCTGCTCCTTGCGTTGGAGGAGTGCCGCGACGCGCTCGACCTCAAGGTGTTCGTCGAGGCGCCGGCCCTGGTTCGGCTCGCCAGGCGGATCGAGCGCGATGTTGCCGAGCGTGGGCGCGACGAAGAGGGCGTGCGGCGCCAGTTCGCGGAGACGGTGTCACCGATGCACGACGAGTTCGTGGGCCCGAGCGAGATCCACGCCGATGTCGTGTTCCACCACCCCTTCGAGGTGACGGACGCGGTCAACCGCCTGGCCGACTACCTCCAGGCCTGAACACGCGCCGAGGCGGCGTGTCTGCCCAGCACAGGCCGCTATGAAGCGGAGATGAACTCCACCCAATTGCCGTCGGGGTCCTCGACCATGCCGACGCGCACACCGGGGCGGATCTCCCTGGCGGTCCACACGACGTTGGCGCCTGCGGCTTCGCAGTCGGCGAGGACCTCGTCGAGGTTGGACACGCTGATGGTGAAGTAACGGAGCCCGGTGGCCTTGGGGATCCCGCCAGGCTCACCCGCCGGCGTGTCCGCCACGGGAACAACCAGCTTGAGCAGCGACTTGTCCGCCCACACGCGGTGCATCGCCTGGATTCCCACGGCCTCCATGTTGAGGGTGGCTTCGAACTCGAAGCCGAGGACGTCGCGGTAGAAGGCGAGCATCTCGTCGCCGTTGTGGGTCACGATCCCGAGATCGAAACCCTCCTTGGTCAGCTGTACGCCCATGGCGGTGTGCCTCCTGTGGGTAGGTGTGCCGAGCCTGAAGGACTCGGTGGATCGAGGAGCTGGCGAGGCGGCGTGTCTGGCGAGCAGGGCCCGACGAAGGAGGGCGCAGCGCAGCCAGCCAAGACTCAGTCGTAGGACGCGCCGAGTCCGGCGCGGGCGTCGCTCTGGATGCCGTAGGGCGGGATCGGATAGCGCAGGCCGTTGCGGGACAGCGCTTCCATTCCCTGGACGGACACGAGGAGATCCTGGGGCGATAGGGCCATCAGCAGCTCGTCTTCCATCACCCCCCCGTACCGGCGCTCGGCGAAGCAGGGGATCGACAGGCTGGGCTCGCCGGTCTGCAGCGCTCGGCCCCAGCTGTCCGCGCAGGCGGATTCGCCGACGCAGCCCCATTCGAGCTTCTTGTACCCCCGCCACTGCAGCCCGTTGATGAGGATGATCATCTGTGCCGGCGTGGCGTAGACCATGCAGATGTCGGGCGGATCGAGGCGCTTGGCCGACAGCGGAGACACCGCCATTGCCTGGTATGTGCCGAAGGGCACGACGTCCATGGCGTGCTGGTGGGCGGTGCTGTCCTCGATCGTCTCGTACCAGACGCCCTTCATGCGTTCGCCCGACAGCCAATCGTCGTCCTGGGGGTGCAGGCCGATCACCGCGCCGCATTGGGCGCCGACGAGGTCCTCCACGGTGATGCCCACGGTCCAGTTGAGCCGGGACGCCATGCCGACGATCTGGTCGGTGGTGTGGATGTCGTTGGGGCGTCGGATCCGAGGGACCGCTTCCATATCGGCCACGGTCTCGAAGAGCTTCATCCCGATCGGTGTGGTCCGCAGGCGAAGAAGGTTCTGCAGCCGAGCCAGGAGGTCATCCCAGTCGATGGCGTCGGTCGCCACGTGGACTGGCTGTTCGGTGTCTGTCATCGGTCCCTCCCCGAGATCGCCCTTGTCGAGCGAGGTCAACCTACCGCGGACCTTCGGTGGAAGAATGCTGCGATGACGCGGATCGCACTCGTGCACCCTGGCGAGATGGGCGCGGTCGTGGGCGCGTGCTTGGTGGAGGGTGGCCACGAGGTGGTGTGGGCCTCCGAGGGACGCTCGGCGGCCACCTCAGGTCGCGCCGCTGCCTCTGGCCTGACCGACGTCACCGATCTTGCGTCGGCGGTCGACGGATCCGACATCGTGTTGTCGGTCGTTCCGCCGGGCTTGGCTGTGGAGGTCGCCAGCCAGGTGGCGGAGTGCGGGTTCGACGGTGTCTACGTGGACGGCAACGCGGTCGCTCCATCGACAGCTCTCACCGTCGAACGGCTCGTGATGGGCGGCGGCGGCTCGATGGTCGACGGCGGGATCGTCGGACCCCCACCGGTCGCCGCGGGAACGACGCGACTGGCTCTCAGCGGATCGCGAGCCGACGCGGTCGCCGGCCTGTTCGAAGGGTCGTCGCTGGAGGCGGTCGTGGTCGGCAGTGGTGTTGGGGCAGCGTCGGCGTTCAAGGTCGGGTTCGCCGCGTGGACGAAGGGAACCTCCGCCCTGGTGCTGGCGCTCGACGCCTTCCTCGACCACCACGGTCTCACCGATGCCCTCCACGCCGAGTGGGACAGGCGAGGGATGGACGTCGCGGCTCGGGCACGCGCCGCCCGGGGCGGCGCGGTGCCCAAGGCGTGGCGCTTCGAAGGCGAGATGCGCGAGATCGAGACCGCTCTCGACGAGGTGGGCGTGCCGGCCGCCTGGTTCGACGCTGCGGCAGAGGTGTACGGCCTGCTCGGCGAGTTCAAGGATCGCTTTGACGACCTACCGAGCGACCAGGACGTGCGCTCGCGACTTCGAGGAGGACGCTGACATGAAACGCGCTGCGCTCGCGACAGGGGCAACCATCGGTGTCCCCGTGTACTTCGTGATCGAGGCCCTCGTGCGTCTCCTCAACGTGGGCCGCTCCCGGACGTTGTCCCATGCCGAGCTCGAAGTCGTGGACCTTCTCGACTCAACGGATCTCAGCCCTCGGGTCCAAGGCGATGCGGTGCGCATCGTCACGAACGCCAGGTTGCCGATCAAGCAGCGTGCCATCACGCTCGGGAACGACATCTTCATCAAGGGCGACTTCGACGTCGCAGGCGCTCGCGACCGTGAACTTCTGGCCCACGAGCTCGTCCACGTCGCCCAACGCCATCGCCACGGCCGGGTGGGAATGGCCTGGCACTACGCCGCATGCTTCTGCGACGGTTTCTCATACCGCGACCACGAGATGGAGATCGAAGCTCGAGCGATCGCCGCGCACGCCGTCGCCGAGCCCGGGGACTGATGGGCCGACTCGCTAGTCTCTGCGGCCATGGCTGAAGGACTGCACGTCGAGATTCACGGCAACGTCGGCATGGTGGTTATGGACCGCCCGCCACACAATTTCCTGAACTTCAATCAGGTGCACGGCATCGCTGATGCGATGGAGGAGTTGCAGGACGACCCCTCGATCCGCTGCGCAGTCCTCGCGGCCAACGGTCGCTCGTTCTGCGCCGGCGCCGATCTGGGTGGCGACGGCGTTGGCGGCGGCGAGGACGAAGTGGTCGGCGGGAGCGCCACCCTTGCCCTGTACCAGGGGAGCGGACGCCTCTTCGACATCACGTTGCCGATCGTCGGCGCGATCCACGGACCGGCCATCGGCGGGGGCCTCGGCCTCGCAATGGTTCCCGACATCCGCATCGCCTGCCCCGAAGCGCGTTTCTGCGCCAACTTCGCCGCCCTCGGCATTCACCAGGGGTTCGGTATGACCGTCACCCTGCCGGCCCTCCTTGGGCCGTCGAAGGCCGCCAAGGTGCTCTACACCGCCCGCCGCTTCAAGGGCGAAGAGGCGCTGGGGCTCGGTTTGGCGGACGAGTGCGTCGCCCAAGACGCCGTGCGCGACCGGGCGCTCGAGCTGGCGACGGAGATCGCGCAGAACGCCCCGCTGGCGCTGCGGGCGATGAAGGCGTCGGTCCGGCTCGGTCTCGGCGACAAGGTGCGCGAGATCACCCAGCGCGAAGCCTCCGAACAGGCGCGCCTCTCGGCGACCGAGGACGCCAAAGAGGGGATGGCCTCCGTCGGCGAGCGCCGGCCTGGCAACTTCACCGGGAGGTAGACGGGGCGCCTGAAGTTGGGGGCGGGCGTGTGCCGGCAGCCGCTCTCTCGCTCATGAGCCTTGCTCGCTGCGCTCGCTCGTCTCAAAATGCTCGTTCGCAGCCGCCGTCCCCCGCCCGCCGATCGGGGCTCCACACGCCTGCGCCGGCCGGGGGGAGTTGTGGGCGGGCCGTGGCAGTTCGCTCACGGGAGTTGAGCAACCGTGGTGTCAGGCACCGATGTTGCTCAACTA
>Ga0209992_10001918_pt1 | contig 20282 bp, 27 predicted proteins | sample 2SBtaG_2_FD_182564 | JGI IMG/M metagenome (GOLD analysis project Ga0209992, IMG submission 182564) | Deep subsurface microbial communities from Kolumbo volcano to uncover new lineages of life (NeLLi) - 2SBTROV12_ACTIVE470 metaG (SPAdes)... | ecosystem: Environmental > Aquatic > Marine >... | reverse complement strand
CTTGATTTCCTCTGCTCTTTCACTGCCGACCTTTTTTATCCATGCGTCTAAATACTCTTGTTTCTTTGTCTTTGCAAGTATTGTTGTAACGCTCGGTGCTCTCATACCGTCAACCTCATAGATCCGCGATCCTTGGTCCGTTATCTGTGTACCTTGTCTGTATATGTATTTATCCGATTTCTTCATTCTTTTTTTTCCATTCCCAATAACCTTCAGCCCATGACTTTGGATTACTGTCTATTTCTTTTATAAATTTTTTAGTCTCATTTAATTTTTCTTTCTTAGTCTTTTTTTTAAAAATTTCATCCCATCTATTTCTATACAAATCCGTGGAAACCCTTGATTTTCCATCCCATTTTGTACCTTTAGAATTCTTACTCATACTACAAATCCCAACATAAATAGACTTAGAAGAACTATGAATCCTAGGCCTCCAAATATTAATATAAAAATTTTATCTTGATCCACTTAACACTATCCTTGTTGCGCTGGTCCATGGATTCAAATCATAATCTTTCATAGCACACCCACTAGTGAAGACGATCAATGTGATCGAAAACAGCATAAGGGTTATACTGATCTGTTGCCAGTTGTTCATTTATTTCTATCTCTCCTTCTGATTTACATTCTTTACATTGTACTACTGAATGTTTAGTTAAAGCCCATCTCCATATACTAAAGATTGGCGTCTTCTTCTTTACATATCCATTCCCATTACATTTGGGACAGATCATTTTATGTTTTATACTCTTTTTGGTAGATTTCGATTCCATTTCATATCCTTTTCAAATTGTTTTTGAGCTTCCCAAAAGTTAGTTCCTCCGTGAATATTTTTAAAAAATTTTTTTCTAGCCTGTATCTTAACGTATAACTTTCTAATTATATAATCAGGGTCCTTGCCAGCAAATTCACAAACCAATCTAAAGTCTTTATTATTTCTATCTAACCAAGCCAAAGAAATTTTAGCTTCTCTAAAATCGTTCTGAAAGAATGCGTCATGTACCGCTCTTTCCAGTACCGCTACCCATAAGATTCGAGTCCAGTCTGTTTCCCTGGAATCAATTATAGGTAGAGTCTGTTGTGCATTTAATAGATTACTCATGCTTCTTCCCCGATAGTTTACCATTTAAACGTTTCTTTTCTTTAGTAGCTAACGTTTCAACAGTTTTACTGACGGAGAGTTTAACACCGGGTATCTGTGCCTTTGATATTGCAATCAAGTCCGAGTATACCTTATGAGTAACCGATATGTTACGATATTTAGTTATATCTGTCATGCTTCTTCTCCTTGGTTAATTCATTTACTTTAGTTTCCAAAAGTGATACTTTTGCCTTTAACTTAATAAAATCTTTTATAAGATTGGTAAGCAGTGAGATCAATTTCTTACTTTCCATAATTCTTTTTATAGGATAATTTAATAGGATTGTCAATGATAAAGTTAACAGTTTTTTTGTGTTCATTGTATATGAATACTTGTTTAACTCCACACACGTTTGAGGATACATATGCAGATAACTTCTCATGTATGTTGGATGGATATCAAAAATCATATGAAAAAATGGTTGAGCTAGGTGCTGAAGAAGTGAATAAATATGGCATATATATTCGTTTTATTTGCCAAGATGGTAATAAAATAATATTGCCTAAGCCAAAACCTAAACCTGGTTCGTCAACATAGTTGACAATGTGGCGCAATTGTGTTAGAAATGTGGTTCTTCTCACCTTTTGTTCCCGCTTGAACTCTGTTGTCTCTCTTCAGAGAGCGGGACTTTTGGATAATCTATAATTAATTTCCCGTCTAAGTGGTCCATTTCATGTTGTACTACTACAGATGGAAAGTGATAAAACGTTTTGTGTTGTTTCTTTCCATGTCTACATATCCATTCTAAATTAATTGATACCGAACGTGGTATTCTATTGTCATGACCAACGCATGATAGGCAACCCTCATCCCATTTCATTTTAATATTATTTTTAGATAGTACTACTGGATTAATAAATACTTGTGGCTTATCTCTTTCATTAGATATATCCATTACAAAAATTCTTCTGTTATAACCTACTTGATTCGCAGCTAATCCGACGCCATTGTGTTCGTACATAGCTAAAATCATTTTATCTATTAATTCTTCATTATCAGAACTTATAGGTAAGTCTATATCCTGAGTTGGTTGTCTTAAAAACGTATCAGGTTGTTGCAGTATTTGCAGTTGTTTGTCTTTTGTCATTTGTTTTACTATATTGTTTTGCTTCTTTAAAACACTCTTTAGATTGTTTAAAGTATTGGTTATTAAATAACCATTCCGCGTGTATTTCTAAAATTCTATTTTTCATTTCTCTATTTACATATGCAGCCATAAAAATCTCCACTTCCATCGTGCATTACATGAGCATTAAGTAATTCACTATAAGTTGTTAGTTTTAATCTAAGTATGTCACATAGATTAAAGCAATCTAATACAACTTTTTCTACGAACGATATGTCTTTCATCATTTGTTTAGTCACTGGGACTAGATGATACATACCGTCCGTAAGGATTATTAAATCCATCAAACAGTTGTGTTATACTTTCTACCATTTCTGATAAAATGTATAACTCCTTTCTGTTTTTTGTTAATGTATTTGATAATACCGCTCCACTTGGGGTCCGCAGTAATCAAAGACTTTAATACTTTTTTGTAAGACATAGCGGCCTTTTCTTCAGACTCCGCTCCATCTTTGGTTATGGTAAACATATACTTCATTGTATAGTAGCATTCTCTCTTTCGGCTTTAGCATGAATATATCTATGATTTACTTCTTCATCTAAAGCTCTTTGAAAAGTATCTTTTACCTTTTCAGTACTACCATAGTAGTCAGACATATTGGTTGCAATATGCTTTACTATCTGCGAAGATAGTGCATGAATACTACAGCCTAAACCCATTGTTGAAAGTTCTTTAGACGCTTTATTCATTAGTCTATCAAACTTACTCATATGTTTATCAATAAAATCAATTATTATTTGATCCTTGATTTGTTTAGTTTGTTTCTTTGTTAGTTGTTTCTTTTTTGCTTTCATGCATCCTATATAGGATATAAAAGGATAATTGTCAACCCCTCCCTTGACGATTATATTTCTTTTTTTTACGATTTTTATTGGGCCTTTTTGTGTGTCTTCTAGGCCGTTTTTTAGGCTTTTCTCGTTTTACGTGATGTTTAAATTTTATTCTGGCCATGACTCACAGGTACATATTTAACCGAGCCATTGATATGTTTCTTAACTACCTCTCTACAGTTAATACATGTATATAGTCCTTTTCTATTAAAACTAATCATTGATACATAAAACTCACATAGGGGACAAATACCATAATCCATAGTCATAGGTTTGTCAGTATACATCCGACCAATCTGCCTTATAATAGTGGACAATTTCACTTGCCTTTTTCTTTTTGTTGTATTTCTTTTTGCTTTTGATTTTCCTTTGGCGAAAGATTTTGAACTGCAATAGTTTCGCCATAATATTTTTAGCCATTTTATCATTACTTTAATATCAATTTAACAATACTTTTTTCACCCATATATATCTCTGTCTCAGCCAATGACTTAATGCATTGATACTGCACGTGGCTTTTAGATTCACGTTGGGCCACCCTCTTACCTTTTAGACAGGTCGACATGTTGGGTTGTATTCTGTGTTCCTTGATTTCCTGGTTGACAATCATCAACAGGGCTATTACAATCTCTTCCATTTTTTCATCCTCCGTTTCCGTTTTTATAGTGTTGGTCTCTAGCTTTATCTTTTAATTTTTCAATATCTTCTAGAGCTTTTTCTAATTGTTTTGTTAAAAATTCTATATTAACTTTATTATGCATTCCAGACTCTTGTTGTATCTGTAATTTTTCTACTTGCTTATATAATTCCTCGATAAGCATAAATTGTTCTGAATCGGCCGGAAGACTTCCTAAAGTACCCCGAGGCCACCCTATTCTAAAAGCTGTGTTTTCAACTAAATCTTTTTGCATTAACTCTACTTCAGTTTGAAGTCTGTTTTGCGTCTCAATAATACCGAAGTAAGCCCAGGTCCCAATCGCAACCATACAAATCAAAGACGCTACCGTCTTCATAGGCATTTGTACTGCTGCTTCTTCTGAAATCTTAAGTGCCATTAGTTATAACTATATCCTGTGTTGCCTTGTTCTAATTTTTTAAATAGGTCTTCGTGTTGTTCCATGATCTCTTCATCTGAATCCATCATACGATCCATTTGATCTTGTAGTTTTTCTACTTTTCTTTCGAGTTTATCTATTTGATTATTATGTACTGCTTGAAATGTTGATAGTTCAAAAGTTCTAGATAGACTCCAGCCTCCTAATGCAATTAAGAGTCCAACCAACATCGTTAAGATTTTTTCCATCATGACTGCGGACACCCACAACCAAGACACTCACAATCAGGTCTTAAACAATCAAGACCTCTTTTTTGGCGTAAGCAATGGCATTCGTGATTACAGTATTTGCAACCTTTAGGTTTTTGCCAACTGAAAAGCCACGATGTAAATTTATTCCAAAGTTCTTTTATCATTTTTTCTTCTTCAGGATTCCATCCATTTCAAAATAACATCTTAAAAGATGTACTTTAAATCTGATCCAGAGTTTTTTCAACTTCCTCATAGACCCTCCCTACTTTAAAGGTTTAATTTAAAATATTGCAGATAAGATAATAACTACAATAGCGCCAGCTATAAAGCCAACGATATATTCTCTGTGGTATAATGATGATACACTAATTGAATTTCTCCAATGAGCAATCATTTCTTTTATTTTATTCATTTTATATTCCCCCAGTTAGTGCCACATTCATAATCTATTTTATTAGGAACTTCAAGTGTTACAGCACCTTCCATTATTTTTTTTATTTTGGCCGCCATTATATCATCTTTTACTGATATATCTAGCTCATCGTGTACTTGAATATGTGGTATAATTCCTTCTTTATATAGCTCTAACATGGCTTTTTTAGTCATATCTGCTGCTGATCCCTGTATTAATCTGTTTAAAGCTTTGTATGTATAAGCACGTTTAATCCCCGGTCCGTGTTCCCTGAGTGCATCTTCATGACTCAATGCTTTATGTATACCGAATTGATTAGGTTCCCATAAAGGAAAACGACACGCTCTTCCTAGCAATGTACGGATTCGTCCAGAATCCTGGGCTCTATACATTACGTTATCCATTAACTGTTTAACGAATGGTACACGGTGATGATATTTTTTAAATAGTTCATCAGCTTTATCTTTAGATACACCAAGTTCTGCTTGTAATTTATTTTTACCCATTCCATAGAACAAACCAAGGTTAATTGTTTTAGCTTGAGTTCTAGGTATCTCGGCCATGTCAGCCACAATACTATGGAAATCTGCATCTCCTTCTTTGTATGCATCAACTACTTCATTGACTCCATACAATCCTTGAAGCGCTGCGTAGTGCACTACTAATCTTGGTTCTTGTTGTGAGTAATCAAAGACTCCCCACTTACAACCTTCTTCAGGTATAAATAATGATCTAATAGCAGGTCCAAGTTCCTTGTTTCGTGCTGGAATCTGCTGTAAATTTGGGTTCGAGTAGCTAAATCTACCAGTTACTGTACCTCCATTATCGGATCTAAGCTGATTTATTTCAGAGTATATCCTTCCATTATGTGAATGTTTTAGTATAGTATCTATAAAAGTGGTATGGGCTTTATTAATTTCACGAGCCCGGGCAATCAGTTTCACAAGTGGGTGGGCGTGATTCTGAAGAAAATTTTTAGTAAATGATGGAGAATTTGTTTTTTCGGTTGAGTCATAAGGTAGGCGAAGTTTTTGAAAAACTTTCGCAATACTGCGTGCGGCCCATATTTGGACATCTATTGATGTTTCTTTTTTTACTTTTAATAGGCATTCTTTTTCTTCTTCAAGTAATTTTTCTTTTAATTGGTGAGCTCCTGGAATATCTACTCGTACTCCTAGGAAACGCATATCGACGAGGCAAGGAAATAAGTCAGTCTCTAATGAAAAAATAGATTTTAAATCTTGATTAATTATTTCTTGTTTTAAATACTTCCATAACTCTAAAGTTATCTCAGCATCTTTCTCTGCATATGCTCCAACATACATAGCTGGTAGCTTATACATCTCTGCTTTAGGGTCTACTCCCCAGTCTTTTGCAGCTTCATATAATGCGGCTTCATCTTTACCTGTTCCAATGTATTCTCTTGAACAAGAATTTAAATCATATCTTCTTCTGTTTTCATCTACGATGGCTGTTGCTATCATTGTATCAACAATAGGACCTTTGACTTCAATACCTTCAGCTCTTAACCAACACACATCATACATTGCATTGTGAAAAATTTTAGTAGAATCGTTCTTTAGAATGTTTCTAAAGTAGTTAAAAACCTTTGTTTTATCCATGTTTCCACCGCCTTCATGAGCGACTGGATAATAAGCAGACCAACCTTCAACAGCTACTGCTATTCCTGTAATACAACCACGCCTGGCTACAGAACCTGAACCCATCTTAACTAGGTCAGGATCTTTTGTTTCTAAATCAATTGCTATTTCTTTGTATTTAGATAAATCAGGAAAATCTTCCGGTGGTATCCATTCTGTTTGTGGTTTAAAAAGTGGTTGTTGTATCATTTAATTATTCCCCATGTGTTAGTTGATTGACGTTCTTGTGCTTGGCGTTTAGATTCCTTATAGGATTCTTCTAATTCTTTCTTTTCTTTTTCAGCTTCTTCTAAAAAATCTTTTGGTTCAGGATAATCTCTATCAATAGCCATATCAATGTAGTGTTTAGCTTTTAATAAATCTTGTTTCTGATTTTTTTGTTTATGTCTACATAAATATTTAATTGCATTGCCTTCAGCAAAAGGAATGTTATTTCTGTTAATAAATTCTGATGGCTGAATAACCATACATTGGTAATGACTCCCACCTACCTGTTTTTTATATATGTCACTCACTGTGTAACTTCCATTATAATTATTCCTAATTGTTTTTGATTTTCTGTTAAAACTCTATTGATTTTCTTAGCTTTTTTCCATGTTGCTTTTGTCTTTAAACGATAAGATGGAGTCTTTACATCTATTAATTTAATTTCTCCTGTAGGAGTAACAGCAACTAAATCAAATGGACACTGTGGGTCCACTGCTTTAGCAACGTGATAACCTTTACCTAATAGATCAACTATCATTTTGTGTTCTCCTATTGAACCTTTAATAGACTTAGGACTACTCATATTCTGTAGCCTTTATAACTATCTTTAGGTCTTACAATATGTAATGTTTCTTTAGTTCGTGTTGCTCCAACATAAAACAATCTTTCTTCATCATCAGGATTATTTTCATAACCCTTCATTGTGTTTTCTGTTAGATCAGTTAACAAGACAACATTGTCTGCCTCGCCACCTTTAGCTCCATGTATAGTGGATAAATTAATTCTAGGATCTTGGTTTAACTTCTCCCCGTGATTTTTCATAGATCTAATGTATTCTACTCTCCTGTATGGTGCATCATCAAAAGCTTCGTACCAAACTTTATCAGTTTTTAAACCATGCTTATTCTTTAATGCATCTATACCATAAAAAGATTCTTTTGCCATACCTAATAATCCTTTTTTATCTTTATGTGTAGGTGTCATATAACTATAAATTTTTTCTATAGCTTTGTATGAAACCAATTGGCCTTTTCTTAAATTTTCATAATCATTTATTGCTTGATATAAATCTGCTTCATAATTTCTTTTGTTTCTATTTTTAAAATACATTCCATCTTCATATAAAACTTTTTCAACATCATTTAACTGATGATTAGTTCTACTTAATACTAACCAGTTTCCTCCTTTTAAATCTATTTGATCAAAACTATCATACCATTTTATCTCTCCTTCTCTTTTAGAAGGGAGCCAATTCTTATTGATTCTTTTAGAAATTCGGTGTACAATATTGGCCGCTAATTTATGAATCTTAGCTGGTACTCTAAACGATTGAATTAATTGGTTTATATTACCATCCAATGCAATAAAACTATCTACATCTGCACCGGCCCATCTAAAAATTGCCTGGTCATCATCGCCTGCAACAAAAGAATCTTGAGTGTTATCCCAAATATTTCTAGCCATATGCCATTGTACTTTAGATAAATCTTGTGCTTCATCTATAAATGTCACATCAAACTGAGGACACTTATCGCTCTTAACAAAATCTGTAATCATATCGTGAAAATCTATTAGACTATATTCTTTTTTATATTTTTTTATTTCCTGGTCCAAGATAATAAGTTTTTCTCTCGAGACTTCTTTAGTGTGTTCACCTAAATCATACTGTTGCATTACACTAATCTCCTTGTGTCTTGCTTTATCAATTATACTTAGCTCTTCACTATTAGAAGTAAAGAAAGCATTCCCTTCGTCATGTTCCCATGAAGGAACAGATAAAGGAAGTTTTAATTTTTCTCCTAAATCTCTATAATGAAAAGGTTGCATTACGTTTTCTTTTTTTAAACCAAGTCTTCTGAATGCTAGTGAGTGTAAAGTTCTAAAATGTGGAAGGTCATCTTCAGTTAGGTTAAATTTTTTCATTGCTCTATCTCTCGCTTCGTATGCAGCTTTTTGAGTAAAGGCAAAATAACCTATCTTGTCAGGATCAGTTTGTTTTAAATAATCATCTACTTTATTAAGTAATGTGTGTGTCTTCCCTGTACCTGGCGGACCTAATACTATTGTTGTCATCTATATCTCCTAAATAATAATCTCCATAGCCATGATCTCATGATAGATACTACAGTAAATATTAATGCTATGTGAAAACTGTCCCATATGGTTGGGTACAATCCAAAAAAAGGAAAGATATATAATTGAATAAGAATTGCTAGAGCTAATCCACTTCCTACATCTATAAAACTTTCAATAAAACTATTCATTAATATGGGTCCTTAGGTTTATAACCCGGTGATTTAAATTCTGTTTTCTTGCCATTAAATTTTTTAACGTACATAACCTTGATACTCTTACCACTCGCATCTATTACTTTTATTTTTGCATCAAACCATTCTTTCATCCATGCTGAAGTCTTTTGATAGTCATGGGACCATCTTCTTCTTTGTAAGTGGTCATAAAAGAAGTGTCTAAATTTAAAGTAATGATTCTCGTCATCACTCCAAACATTTCCTCTTTCAATATCTTCTTTTCTTTTTGTTTGTCTTCTATCACTACAATAATCTTCTAAGTGTTCTCTTAATTGATCTTCTGTTTTCATTCCCTCAGGTGCATCTATAACTTCTCTTCCTGCTAGTAATCCATTAATTAATTGTTTCCAATCTTTAGTTTTTAAAGTTGGCGGTAGCATTCCTACTCCTGCTATACAGGCTTCTTCAAATAATGATTGTTGTCTTAAATGTTTTGGGCTATCTAATCTTAATCTTTTACCATCTACGTTTAAATAATAATAAGGATGTTCTAATTGAATCTCTTGTAGATCACTTAACTCTGGAAATGTTGGTGCATTACCTATTCCATATTTTCTTCTTTTACATAATGTTTTATCACAATGACTACACATTGGTTCATCTTTACATTTATATCCCCAATCTTTCTTTTCTATTTGTGCTTTGATTATATCTATTTCTTTCTGATCTAAATCTCCATCCATATACTCTCGGTGAAACCAAGAAATTTTTTCTTTCCAATCTTTCCATTTCTTTTTAGCAAAAACTCCAAAGTGAAATAATGCTGCGTTTCTTCCCCCTTCTTTTATTCTTTCTGCGGCTAGAGTCTCAATACATGGAGGCCCATCAGAAAATTCTGATTGGGGCCTCTGTACTTTTATAGAACCAACATCTAGCTGTTTTACATTATTAATGATCCTATAAAATTCTTCTAAACTTGCTGCGCTTCCATCTTCTTTGAAAGCATATCTTGTTGTGTCATCACCTTTGAAGTAAGGAAGATTTAAAAAGTTCCCTGTATCTTCTTCTGATTTTAATTCTATTTGTTTTGGAAATACTTCTGCATTTGCAAATCCTAATATAGCTCTTATCTCTAAGAGTTTGTCTCTCATTACTTTTGCGTCAATAAATTTTTGAGAAAATAAAAATATATGTGCACCACCACTTTTAGATCTACATACTACTAATGGTAATTTTAAAATTTTAATTTTTGATAATAATTTTTTGTGATCAAACCCTGCATAGGAATCAACATCAATACATCCCCATATACATTGATTGTTATCGTTTATAGGAATAATACCTAGTGTAGGTTCTACACCTTTTAAATGGTTTTCGTAATGAGTTGATGTAACTGGTTCTCTTTTAACAAAAGATTTTCCTTTTAACTTTTCTCCGTTTGCTGGAGCAGTGTTAATGTAGGTACATCCATGAGCCCTTTTCAATCCATCAAATATCTTTTCAAATTCTGTCATAACTTTAAGTAGAGGCGTCTCCACTCTCGCTTCAACGCCTCTTGTTGCAACTTATTCCCTTAGGAATTGCTTAATAAGGAGTTGACTCCGAGTTAACAGAATCGGATCCATGTTTAGCTCTTACATTTCCCTTTGAAATATTCAAAGAAAAACTTTTAGCATTATCATAGATCGCTCTATCTTTGACAGGACCTACTTTATCTACGTCCCAACCAAACCATGTTCCTTTGTCGTTAGACTGTTGAACAGTAGTCAATTTATATACATGACTATATGTTGGTGGAGTAAATAAACCAGTTTTACCCTGTAGTTTGATACCCATCATCATTGTATTCCATTTACGGCTAGTCTTTAATTGAGTAGCCTTCATAGTAATCAATGCTGTGCTAGGATTGTCGCCGAGTAACATTACAAAGTGACTTGCGGTATTCTCAAGATAATTACCGTTTGGTAATCTATCTTTATTCATAGCATCTCTTTTAGCTGATGCTACTGCCTCAGAATCCACAGCATGTACTGCTACGGGTGCGCCCATTGATTCTCCTCTATCCTTCCATTCCACGTATTCTCTTTTATAAAAACACGGGATGACTTGGATACCTTTTGCACCGTCATAAAGTTCATTCGTGACAGTGTTTAAGATCATACCAGGAGCTGCGTCCTTGATATATTTAGCATGTCTCGAATTAACTTCGGGAGACAGCTGACCTAAAACTTTAAGAAATGGTAACGCAAGATCTTCTTGCGACATTGTCGAAAAGCCAGCGTTCGCATCATCTTCAAATAATGTAGATGATGGAAGCTTAGCGTTTATCTTTGGGATAACCGCATTTTGCTCGTTTTTTGCTTCGTTGTTCATAGTTATTGTTTCTTTGTTAGTTTGGTACGGTTTCCTACATACACGTTGAAAATGTCCATTGGCATGTCTTTACCTGCCTCAATACGCTCACGGACTAGCGCTTTTAAAGTCATGGGTTCTACCTTCAACTTTTGTGTCGGTTCGAACCCCTGACTTTTCGCAAGGTTAGCATAATCTACCGCCTTGTTATCTTCATGACGTCCAAAGGAAACGACAACATCATTTTTAATAATGTCGCCTAGGCCGTTGTCACGAAGCCATTTATAAGCTTTCTCTCTGTTTGCAACAGAGATACTTGCACTATAGAAAGGTTTAACGTCAACTGATGAACCATCAGCTAACTTCAATTGAGATAATCCCATCTCTGATAACATAGTTGGAATTACATCTTCTGAAATTCTTGCAATCTCTTTTTGTGTTTGTTTAATTTTTTCTTCTTGAGCTTTTACTTCAGCTTCTAAATCTCTAAGTCTTAATACTTGATCTGATAATGATTTTATTTCTGTAGTCTTTGTTAATACTTCTTCTTGGTCTTTCTCAAAATCTATTGCCATTATTCTATCTCTCCTTTTTCGTATAAGTTAATTTCAATTGGATAATATTGTCTTTCTTGTTTATCCCATTTTAAAAGTTTATATTTTCCTCCTGTTATATCACTAACAATTGAACATGCAACTCCAATAATTGCTGGATCACCAGTTAATAATAAATAATCTTTATTACTAAAATTTTTTAAACCTTGTCTTAATTTAAAAATTAATGGACCAGGTGAAAAAATCATTTGAGAAAATTCAGGTAACACAAATTTAAAGTCTCCATATTTTTGTGCGCCTATAATATTTATTTTAGGAGCACCAGCTTTTGTTCCTGATACTTCTTGTATTACATATACAGTGGAAATATTTTCTTCTTTCATTGCATTGACTTATACCTTTTTTTAATATAATGTCAACACCATAGAAAGAAAAATTTATGAATTATAAATTTAAAACAAAACCGTATCAGCATCAGCTTGATGCTCTTGAAATTTCTTGGAATAAAGAAGTTTATGCATATTTTATGGAAATGGGAACAGGTAAAACAAAAGTTCTTATAGATAATATGTCTATGCTTTATGACAAAGGAAAAATTGATGGTGCCTTAATTATAGCTCCAAAAGGTGTAGTAGGTACGTGGTATAAGCAAGAATTACCAACACATTTAGTAGATCATGTCGAAAATGTGACCATTTTATGGCAACCTAGTATATCTAAAAAACAAGAAGAAAAATTAAAATCTTTGTTTGAAATAGAAACAGCTTTACATATTTTAATTATGAATGTGGAAGCTTTAAGTACTCAAAAAGGTGTAGACTTTGCAACTAAATTTTTATCATCACATAGAACTTTAATGGCTATTGATGAAAGTACCACTATTAAAAATCCTAAAGCAAAAAGAACTAAAAATATTTTAAGACTTTCTAAACTTGCTAAGTATAGAAGAATTCTTACAGGTTCTCCAGTTACTAAAAACCCATTAGATTTATATAGTCAATGTGAATTTTTAGATCCTTTCTGTTTAGATTTTGCTTCTTATTATGCATTTAGAAATAGATATGCTGAAATGAAAACAGCTAATTTCTATGGAAGAAGTGTTCAAATTGTGGCAAGATTTCGACATCTTGATGAACTTGCAGAAAAACTAAAACCTTTTTCTTTTAGAGTATTAAAAGAAGATTGTTTAGATCTTCCTGAAAAAACATTTATGAAAAGAGTAGTAGAGTTAACTAAAGAACAAAAAGAATTATATACTCAAATGAAAAAAATGGCGCTTGCTATGTTAAATGGAAAAGTAGTCACTACTAAAACTGCTTTAACTCAAATTATGAGACTTCAACAAATTACATGTGGTCATTTCACCGCTGATGATGGCACTATGCAAGATATAAAGAATAATAGAGTAGATGAATTAATGGATGTATTAGATGAGATAGAAGGCAAAGTTGTTATATGGGCCCACTATCAATATGACGTTAAAAAAATAATAAAGGAAATTCAAAAGGTCCATGGTCCGGGATCGGTGGTTGATTATTATGGGTTAACTCCTAAAGATATTAGACAGAATAATATAGAAAAATTTCAAAACGATGACTCAGTTAAATACTTTGTAGGTACACCAGCTACAGGTGGTTATGGAATTACGCTTACCGCAGCATCGAACATGATCTATTATTCTAATGGTTATGACTTAGAAAAACGTTTACAATCACAAGATAGAATCCATAGAATTGGGCAAAAGAAACCCGTGACCTACATCGATTTAATTGCAGAAGATACAGTTGACAATAGAATAGTCAAAGCTCTTCGTAAGAAGATCAATATAGCGTCTGAAGTTATGGGTGAAGAATTAAAAGATTGGATTTAACCGTTATACCAAATAACAAGTAGCATAATAAACAAAATTAATCCTTGGTACTTATTAAAAAAAGTACAACAAAGTTTTTCTCGTTTAAGGTCTATCCATCTCATTATATTTGAAAACATAGATTTCTCCTCTTACTTGACGTATCTATCTGTAGATAACCCAAGTATTGGTTTATATTGAGTTTTTCCATCTACTTTGATGGCCATTAAGTATTCTTTTCTGTTTAAATTAATGTCTTTCTTATAACTGACGTGTACCCACCCTGAATTGGGTTGTCCGGGTTCGTAGAATTCAAGGATTAGCTGGTCAAACATAAGGTTTTCTTTAATCCAGTCAGATACCTCATTATTAGGGGTACCAAATATCTCAAAATCCGCCGCTTCTCCCTTGCAATGTTGACTTTTGCTTGAGCTACCTATCTTATTTGACAAAATTTCGCTACGATAGCCGCTTGTCACGGTCACTACGTGGTTAAAATGGTCTCTAACGGGCTGTAGGACCCTCTCACAGAGCAATCTTAGGTTCTCCTGCTCATCTTCATTAGGGTTATTATCTAGACCCATCCTAGTGGCTGTTTGACTTTTGGTCAGCTCAGCCAGGCTGAAGTTCTTACTTAATTTCATAGTAATTTGAAAAGCACTCCCACAATGATTCCCACCGTTGAGGCTAACCCTCCTATAATGTAGAACAATAACCTATCGCTTTTAGTATGTAAACCCTCAATATCCCTGTGAATATGCCGTAAATCGTTAGTTTTTATGGTATTTATAGCTGTTTTGAGCCCTGTTATGTGCCCATATAAAGCCACTATGTGCTCACCTGTATTTCTTGGTCTTTTCACGCTAAACTCCCTAATCCTTGATTTTGTCTTTGTGCTATTAGTTTTTCAGTAGGATCCAATAAAGCTTCCTGAGTACCAGTTAAACTAGTTTGCGGATTTACTTGACTCCCAGAAATAGTAGGATATACGCGCGACGCCGTAAAAATTTCAGTTTCCAATGGTGGCGTACCTATGGGAGCTGTGGTTTTTGACTGTTGGTCTTTAATTGATTTTTCATAGCCTTCAGCGTCTTCTTTTATTTTTTCTTCCATTAATTCATTTTGATCTTTAATAATTTCTTCGTAATCTAAAACATCTTCTTTAATTTCTCCTGCTCTGACATCAAATGGAACATTAATTTCTTGTTCAATTAATGTAGGGTCTTGTCCTAATGGCACTGCTCTCCATGCTTGATAGATATCATTAAGATCATTAATATTATAAAACTGATTAGGAGTATAGTAAGTTCCTTTTTCTCTATTAATATTTTTTATCATGGCAGAGAATCCATTCTCATTCATTAAATTAATTTTTGGTATCTTAGCAGGTTCAAATCTACCTAGCATTAACATTTTAACCTCGTCTTTAGAGAAAGCTCTTCTTCCTTCTAACATTTCTCTAATTTGAAATTCAGAATAACCTATAGTTCTTAAAGCTTCAATGTCTTTCCATGCTTCAGACCAAATTCTATATCTATTTTTTTGATATCTAAGAAAATTAGTATTAATATTTGTAGGAGGTAGTCCTTGTTCTATTTTTCCAAAGTCAGACATTAAACTATTAGCACTTATTGATCTATTAATAAAAACCTTTCTTGCATTAGAAAGTTCAGCTGAAATTTGACCTATTTTATATTTCATAGATTTAAATGCATCTATTTCTCCCATTCTAAACCCAGCTATCGTAGCTGCTACTTCATCCATAGGATCAAACTCTACCGCACTCTTACTTACTTGGCCTTCAAATGCTCTCCATATTTTTTCACCACTCTTCAATGTAGTTGGTAACATCTTAGAATATATATGATAAAGAGTTTTACTAAATGGATCTACATCATTTTGCCAGTCAGCAACTAACGATCCGTTTTTAGTTTTTGCTTGTCCATTTTTATTTGGTGTTACTTCCTGCATAGTTTCATACCAAATAGCTTTAGTAATAAAAGGTTGTATACCTTTCATGACCGATTGAATCATAGAGTCTGCAAACAAACCTAAAGTAGATTGGTCTGTTTTCTTTCCAGTATTCCAATTATCTAAAAACATTTTAAAAGGAACTATAACATCTGAATAAGGCATTAACGTATCTGCATCTACAAATTTAATTTTTTTAGTTTTTTCATCTTGTTTTGTCAAAGGAATTAATGTGTGTCCTTTTTGGAACTCAGGTGAAAATCTTTGTTTGTATGCTTCTATTATTTCTTTTGAAACACCTGTCATCATCAGTGCTGTTTCGAATGCAACAGGAACTAAAGTTCCAACTGTTCCTATATATCCCATTAATCTTCTTGCACCCATCTGTCTTATGTATGGGTTGCTTGATGCCATTTCGGCTGTACCTCTTCTTAATATTTGATAAGAGTTTCTCCACATTTCTGATGTAAAACCTACGAAGTTTCCAAAGAAAGGAATCTTTCTTATAGTTTGTACAGCTCTTGGTACCATTGAATAGTTAGGATAAGTATCTCTTACTATTAAACCTGATACTTCTTTGATAGCATCTTCAATAGTTTTTAAATTTTGTCCATGTTTGCCGGCAGTTAATGATCCAGATTTAAGTGGGTTCCATTCAAACCCTTCTACTTCTCTAAAATATTTTTTAACATCCTCTAAAGTTTTAAATGCAGGTTTTAATTGTGACTTAGTAAATTGATAACCAAATAATTTCCACACGTTATCACCTAATTGATATGCTTCAATAGACTTTTGAACTAACTTTCCAATAGCTCCTTTGTTAGTTAATAACCTTTCAAATATTTCATCTGATGCAGCACCTACACCTTTCCAATCACTTACAGTTTTACCTACAACATCATCTACTCCTATGTCTGTTGCATCTCCTTTTCTTATCTTTTTAATAACATTTTTAGCTGTTTCTTTTATATTTGGTACTTTACTTGCACCAATTAACTCTGGAATTAAATCTTCTAACTCTCTTGCAATCGTAGAGTTATCAAGGGCTCCCATTTCTAAAGCTTCATCTAATATTTTTCTTAATGCTTCAGGACTATCTGTCTTACCTACCATTTCTTTCCATAACATTTCAAAGTTATCTGCTACTGATGCACCGGCACCTACGTGGCCATTAGCCATGGCAAATGAACTAGCTGTTGTTATGTTTCTCATCTGAGTCATTAATGAAAGAACAGTTTTATTAATTTGGGTTGCAGCTTTAATAGCTAATAAACTTTTATAGAAAGGAAGTTTTAATACTTGATCAATTAATAATGTTTGATCACTAATTGCTTTAACCATTTCAGGAGCAGCTAACATGTTAGACCCATCTTTATTTTTAAAAAGACCTTCTAGGTCCATGTTGTATGGTTTTTTAACTGTTATTTCTTTTAATGTTCTTGGGTTAACAATATTATTCTTAGCTACAAAATCTAAGTATTCGTTTCTATTTCTAAATATCCATTTACCTAACCCTTGACGAGCTAATTCTCTATACGCATTGAAAGAGTGTATAGTATGTGCCTGTTCAACTAACGTATCTAATATAATACTTTTTGGATCCCTTACTTTACCTAATAGATTTGCTATTTCATCGGGAATATTTTTAAGATCTTTAAATATATTAGCAGGTACTTTAATAGCTGCAGCTTCATTCATGATCTCTTTTAATCTCATGCCTGGAGTAGTTCCTTCTCTTCTACCAATTGCAAGTATAGAGTTTACTTTTTCTGTTGCATCAGCAACTAATCTTTTATAAGCTTCAGTTCCTTTTCGTGCATTTTTATATAGGGGATCACTTTGTCTTAGTAGATTCATAAAGTATTTAATACCTTCGTCTACTGCTTCTTTAGATGCTCTCCACTTAGAGTTCTTAAAGATTTCATAACTAGTATGTAAATATTTACCTATGTTTCTAGTCATTTCTTCTCTTACATCTAAGTCTCTAATGATAGGTTGTAAAGCGTCAGTTTGTTCATCAATCATTTGTCTTATCGCTCGTGTTCCTGTTCTTAAAGATTTAGGAAGTTTATCTAGTTTCATTTGTCCTTTTAAAACTTTAATAACATCATCCCAGTAACTCATTGCAGCAACTGATGTCCTAGTGTTAAATGCTATGTCACTAAACCCAGCTTTAACTAGACCATACATAGCTTTATCCATTTGTCGTTGCCATATATCAAAATTCTTTTTAACTTTTCTAACCATGTTTTGTTGTAATCTCATAGCTGTTGCAGAACCCTTATCAAATTTCCAGTTAGGATTAAGAGGTGCTACTATCCAGTCATCAAACCATCTTCTAAATGTATTCATGTCAGAAAATTTCCAGTATTCTCTTTTAGGTATACCTAGTTTAGTCATACCTTTAGTCCATCCTTTTTTAGCTAATCTAAATAGACCTGGTATTCCAATACCACCTTTAGTTTGAGCAGATAAAATTTTACTACCTAGACCTAATGTCATGTCAGCTAAGCCAGGGATTTTTGTAATAGGTCCCATCTGTAAAGACTTAGGTAGTTGTTGTCCCCCTAATACTTTTCCAGTAGTTTTAGCAACTAACTTTAATGATGGTCCAACCAATGTTATACCACCAACTAAAGCTGTACCTTCAGCTCCAAATTTTAATTTGTTTCTAAGAATTGCAGCCGCTCTTTCTTTACCTACTAATCCATCAAGACTTTCAGACTTTGAACTCACTAATAGTTGTTGTAATTTATTTCCACCTTCAGCTTCTGTCTTTCCAAATATATCTCCCATTGTTTCATTAGCTTGAGTAGATACCATAGCATCGCCAACAGCTGCTGGTAATACCCAGTAGCCACCAAACCTTGCGATATCCATTCCAGTTTTAGTTCCTGTAAGAGAAGGGATCTTAACTTTATCTAATACTCCTGCAGTTTTTTGTGCAAGTTTTCTTTTTGCTAATTTACCAATAACTTTCTGTGCTATTTTTCTAGCTATACCCCACCCAGTACCATATTGAACTAAGATAGATGTAAACTTAGCTACTGATCCAGCTTTGTCTCCATAGACATCCATTAAATCTATTGCTGGTAAAGCTTTTTCTACTTTAGCTAATACATCTGTATCTAAATAAAGATCGGATAATGAAGCTCCAAGTTCCGCGGTCCCTGCTATTGTATTGTAGGCTCCTGAACTTACTCCTATTGGTATTTGTAACCATCCACTTTGAAGAAATTCTTTTTGTGTATCTTGTCCTTTTTTAGTATTTTTACGATAGGTCATATCGTAAACTTTTTTACCCTGATAATTATAATCACTCCACTTCATCTTATCTTTAGGGTGCATGAACTTAGTAAAGTTTTTAATGTCAGAACGACCTTCCGTCGCCATCTGATCTATGTACATTTCAAGAGGTTTAAGATCTCTGCTAAAGAGATGCATAAATCTTCTAATGTCTTCTTTAGATTGTGATGTAAAGTTTTGAACCTTTCTTATGTAATCATCAGAAAGAATTGCGGGTGGGTTGTCAGCTTCTTGTTGAAATTTAGATTTTCCAGAGAGTGGTGGTTTTTTTCCAAAGTACTTCTCGTAAAGAGATGCCATGAAATCTCCTATGCTATTGCACCTGACATTTCATCAGTGTTAATAACTAATTCCACTCCATACTTTTTGTTAAATGCTATAACATCTTCTTGAGTTTCAATGTCAGCAAAGTCTGTGAATGCTTCTGGGTTATATGCAATTAGTCTTACAACATCGTCAGTAATTTCTTCAGGTAGTCTTGCTCTTAATAAAACAAATGGATCATCAGATGGCATAGTTTGTGAAGGCATACCACCTTGTTGTCCCATATTAAATGTGTCTACGTTTTCTGTCATAGACATATCACCACCAGGTGTTTGAATATTTTCAGTCATAGATACATCTTGATCCATAACAGGGCCCATACCCATATTGTATCCTCTTCGTATAGGTTTACCACCCATAGCATTACCTGTAAAACCTAAGTAAGCTCCTATTAATCTTTGTATTTGTTGGTTTCTAAAAGCTTCTATCTCCTCTGGTTTTTTAGGAAGTGTTAATGAATCATCATCGTAAGCTCCTGCATCAAAATCTTTAACCATATCTTCTACTCGTAATAAAATTGATGTAATACCTGGCCAGGATGGGTTAGCATTTCTCATTGATGCGTCTATTTCAATTGTATTACCTGATTTTAACCAGTCATTTATTCCTTTACCTGGATTTTCTTTTCTCCATGTATCCATTTTTACCATAACATCTTGTAATAATGACATACGTGCTTGCGTTTGTGGATCAGTTGTGGCTCTTAAAAAATCAGTCTCTGCTTTTCCACCTTTAAGAGCTGCTTCATATAACATTGCATTCTTAGCTTTTTTCTCTGCTTTTTTTTGATCATCTCTTGAAAGAGCTAAGTCTGCAGCATTTGTTAACCAATCTTTACCTGTAGCTGCACCTTTAGATGTTCTGTATGCATCTTTTATTAACTCATTCCATCCATATGTTGCTTTTTCTGGATCTTTAAGTTTTTTATATAACTCAGCAAGTTCTTCATTAAAAAACCCGCTTGAATTTCCTGTTTGTGATTCTATCACTTC
>Ga0209992_10001917_pt1 | contig 20330 bp, 17 predicted proteins | sample 2SBtaG_2_FD_182564 | JGI IMG/M metagenome (GOLD analysis project Ga0209992, IMG submission 182564) | Deep subsurface microbial communities from Kolumbo volcano to uncover new lineages of life (NeLLi) - 2SBTROV12_ACTIVE470 metaG (SPAdes)... | ecosystem: Environmental > Aquatic > Marine >... | reverse complement strand
TTGAATCTTTCGCGCTCATAATTTTCTCGGGTAAAAGATTTTACAATCTTGATCGAAGAAGCAACTTCTTCCAAAACCACAACAGCTTGAGCAACCTGATCTTGTAATTTTTCAGAAAAAAGCCTCAAACGTTTCCCAAATACTCTGGCAAAAATCATCAACGGAGGTAGAATCAATAGTATGAGTCCGGTCAACTTCCAGTTCAGATATAAAATGATTGCCATGGCTCCAATAAGTGTGATGCTTTGCCGCAACAAAGCAACTGGAATGGAGACCAAGGCGTTCTGAATAACCGAGATATCATTGTTCATTCGTGAAAGAATTTCGCCTAGACGGCGTTCTTGAAAAAATCTCAGAGATAAGGATTGGATGTGAGAAAAAAATTCAATACGAAAATCTGTCGTCATTCTATGACCGACAAATCCAAAAACATAGTTATGAGTTACCGCAAAGACTGCCTGCAATATAATGATAAAAAATAAATCCCACGCAAGTCCGTCGAGAATTTGGCTATCTTTAAGAATCACTACTGCATTGATCATATTACGGACGATCAAAGGCAATAGCAGATTGACCAAAGAAGTTAGGGTTAAGCAAATGAACGCAAAAACCAGACTTTTGGTATAGGGTCTGGCATATTTTAAAATTTTTCGAAATTCTTTCATACACAAAGGATAGCAGTTTTTTTATTTCGACGGCCTTTAGCCAATGGCTTGCATAAATCGTTTGGTGATTTCTTCAGGAGTATGGGTTACCCGTCCAGTAGAGGGTTCAAAACAAGGTTTAACCTTGATGAGTAGAAAATTTGGTCCGGGCAATTCTTTTAGTTTTAGAAATGCTACTTTTATTTCATCTTTTTTTTCAACTCTAATAGTATTTTTATAACCCGAACTTTTCGCAATTGCTTCCAACTGCACCCTACTTGAGAGTGATCTCTGACTTCCCGTTGACTCATATACCTCATTATCAATAACTACATGGATCAGGTTTTTGGGTGCTTCCGCAGCAATCATGGCCAACGTACCTAAGGCCATCAGCAAATTTCCATCACCATCAATAATGATTACTTTCTTTTCAGGTTTGCATATGGAAACCCCCAAACCAATGGAAGAGGCTAATCCCATCGATCCAATCATATAAAAATTGGCTTCACGATCCTTAAGGGCAAACGATTCACGGCAAATAAAGCCGTTGGCATGAACCACTGGTTCATCATCCTTTATAAGTGGTAACAACTCCTGAAATGCTTCAGTGCCTTTCATCAAACAACCCTTTTTCAACGATCAATATGTAGGGCAATCTCTCTTCATAAATTTTCTTTTTTGCCTTTTTAAGAACCTCTTCACAATTTTCTTTATTGAGCATAGAATATTCCATCCTAGCTGTTTGTAGAAGTTTCTTATCGATGTCACCCATAATAATATGTTCGGGGGCATCTTTCCCATCTTTTCCACGCCAACTCATAATCACCAGAATGGGAATATTGTAAATTAAATTTAGCGAGGTGAAGGCATTGAGGCTATAACCTAACCCCGAATTCTGCATAAGTAGAACAGGCATTGTTCCTGTAAGGTAGGCACCTGTGCATAACCCCACAGCTGCATCTTCGCGTACCGCAGGAATATACCGGGCTTCTTTCTGGCCCTCCAGTTCATAAATCAATCCAGATAATAAAGAGCAGGGCACTCCAGTAAAAAATTTATAGCCCTCGTGAATTAAGCACTTAATAAATGACTGGGATGTTAGGGAAAGCATATAGAAACTTTTACCAATTTTGGATATTTCGCTCGCCACCATACTCACCCTGGAGCTTGTGAATGAGTTTGATATATTCTTTGATTGATTCTTCACCCCTGAATTCCACACCAATTTCTTTGGCAGCCTCATTTGACATTGGAACTCCTTCATCTCCCATAACACCTTCACACTCACCAAATGAATCAATGGTATCGGCAATCATCTTCCCTAAGGTCAGATTATGTATATGACCATCAATAAGGTGATAAATTTTCCCCGCTGCCTCTGCATTGCCTAGAACACATTGAATGCCTTGAACTACAGAATCGACCGAAACATATTTTGTGCTTCCTTTTAGATCAACATTGTAATTCGTGGCCAGATAGTCAATTGTCTGAAACCATTCCGATTTATCAATTTGAGGACGCACACCATAAATTGTAACAGGACGCAAAATGGTGATATCGAATGCTCGACTTTTTTGGAATTGAAAACAAAATCCTTCGATCGAATTTTTAATAGAACCATATAAACTACCTGGACGCACAGGATGATTTTCGTCCATAGGATTTTCTTTATTCACGGTAGGAAGTACTTCTCCAAAAATAGTACAGGAGCTTAAGAAGATAACCTGTTTTACCTTTGCTTTACGCGCTTCTTCCAATAAATCAAAAGTGCCATCTACATTAACATTTATTAATTCATCCACTGTTTGGACAGGTCCTGGGAAATGGGCAAGGTGCACCAAAACTTCCGCATCCTGAACAAGCTTGGCAAGCGATTCCTTATCTTCCAAGCCGCCAATGATGTAATCAATATCTTCAAAAGTTTTCAAATGTTCAACGACACTGCCTTCACGAATTAGAGCTTTGATATTGTAGGTGGCACCTTCAGAATTATCTTCCAAAAGCTTTTTTATAAAATGGGACCCCACCATTCCAGTAATGCCGGTGAGTGCAATATTCATTTGTTCCTCCAAACCCTAATGGATTTATTTTTATTTATTATGGTTGTCATACAGAATTTTTTATTATGATTACCCAAAAAAATGATGTCAACCTTTTTTGCGCTTTTTGCCGTATTCATAATTTTCCATAGACAAAAGTATAGACCTAATAAAATTTATTCAAGGATTTTTCTTTATAACAGCCTGAGCCGCAGCAAGAATGGCTGTGGGCACACGGTAGGGAGAACAACTCACATAGTCAAAACCCAAACTGCTAAAAAATCCAATGGAAGAAGGATCTCCCCCATGCTCACCGCATACCCCCATATGGATTTTAGGTTTGACCTTTCGTCCTTTTTCAAAAGCTATTTGTACCAATTGGCCCAAGCCTTTCTGATCAAAAGATACAAACGGGTCATGATCCAGCAATTCCATATCAACATATTGTCTGAGAAAGCTCCCGGAGTCATCACGGCTAAACCCAAACGCAGTTTGCGTCAAATCGTTTGTTCCAAAAGAAAAGAAATCTGCTTCATTGGCAATTTCATCTGCTGTCAGGGCAGCTCGAGGAAGCTCTATCATGGTGCCAATTTTAAAATCCAAATTGGTACCTTCTTTTTTTAAAACTTCAGAAGCTACCTCCAAAATAAATTCACGAACAATTTTAAATTCATTAACATGCCCTATCAGAGGAACCATAATTTCAGGATAAACTTTGATCCCATCTTTAACCAGACGGCATCCTGCCTCTAAAATGGCACGAGCCTGCATTTTATAAATTTCAGGGAAGGTAATACCGAGTCGGCATCCTCTATGGCCGAGCATAGGATTCATTTCACTCATACTCTCGATTTTTTTGTTCAAAGCACTACTGGAAATTTCCATTTCACGAGCTAAGTTTTTTATCTCTTGAGTGGCACGCGGCAAAAATTCATGAAGGGGAGGGTCGAGCAATCGAACCGTTACCGGAAGGCCTTCCATTGCTTTAAAAATACCTAAGAAATCTTTTCGCTGGACTGGAAGGAGCTTTTTTAAAGCTTCATTTCGAACCTTATTGCTGTCAGCAAGAATCATTTTACGAACCTGGAAAATATGCTCCTTATCAAAAAACATATGTTCTGTTCTGCAAAGCCCTATTCCCTGAGCTCCGAACTCTCTTGCCATCAATGCATCATTCGGTGTATCTGCATTTGCCCGAATTTGTAACGAACGAGTTTCTCCAGCCCAAGTCACCATACGGGTAAAAGAACCGGTTAACTTTGATTGTGTCAAAGGAACAATACCTTCAATTACCTCCCCAGTGGTTCCATCCAGAGTAAGAGGAGTCAACTCTTTCATTTTGACTCCTCCTAATGAGCAGGTTTTTCGACGGCTATTCACGATCAACCCTTCCACCCCTGATACACACGGTTTTCCCATTGCCCGGGCAACCACCGCAGCATGGGATGTCATTCCCCCCTTTGCTGTGATAATACCTTCAGCAACATTCATACCTCGAATATCCTCGGGAGAGGTTTCCATTCTAACTAAGATTACCTTTTCCTTTTTTTCTACCATTTCCTCTGCCGCTTCCGAGGTAAAAACAATTTTTCCGGCTGCTGCGCCTGGTGATGCGCCCAATCCTTTACCCAGGCGTTTGACTTTTGCTTGAGGATCTATCATTGGATGAAAAAGTTGGCCTAACTGGTCAGCGGGAACCCTCAAAAGAGCTTCATTCTTATCTATCAAACCTTCATCCACCATATCTACGGCTACCTTAATAGCCGATTCCGCAGTTCGTTTTCCAGATCGAGTTTGTAGTAAATATAATTTCTCATTTTCAATCGTGAATTCCATATCCTGCATATCTTTATAATGCTTTTCCAGCCTTCGATAGACATTCACTAATTCTTGATAAATATCCGGCATATCGATTTCAAGCTGGTCAATCGAGTTTGGGGTACGAATTCCCGCAACTACATCTTCACCCTGTGCATTGATCATGTATTCACCGAAGAATTTCCTTTCTCCAGTAGCCGGATTACGGGTGAACGCTACTCCCGTTGCAGAGGTTTTACCCATATTCCCAAAAACCATCGACTGCACCGTTACCGCCGTTCCCCAATCTTGTGAATATCCATGCATCTTTCTATAGATAACCGCCCGTTCGGTATTCCAGGAGTTGAATACTCCCTCTACTGCCATTCGCAACTGCTTCATTGGGTCATTAGGGAATTTTTTATTAGTATCACGAAAAACAATGGCTTTAAATTTTTTGATGATTGATTTTAAATCTTTGACCGAAAGTTCCGTATCGACTTTGATGGAACGCTTTTTCTTTTCTTTTTCTAAAATTGATTCAAATCGCGCACTATCAATATTTAAAACAACATTACTAAACATAGAAATAAATCTACGATAAGTATCGAGAGCGAACCATTCGTTTTGTGTTTTTTTTGCTAGACCATGAAGAGAGTTTTCGTTGAGGCCCAAGTTCAACACTGTGTCCATCATACCCGGCATAGAAACTCGAGCTCCGGAACGAACTGAAACCAGCAGAGGATTTTCAGAGCCACCAAATTTTTTACCCACTGTTTTCTCAAGGGATTTTAAATGCATTAAAATTTCATCCCATAATTTTGGAGGAAATTTGTTTTTATTTTTAAAATAATTAACACATGCTTCGGTAGAGACAGTAAAACCAGGCGGAACATCTATTCCCAACGATGCCATTTCAGCAAGGTTAGCGCCTTTACCTCCCAATAGATTTTTCATATTTGCCTTGCCATCGGCCTTCTTTCCGGAAAAAGCATATACAAGTTTTTTGGTCATAAATAAATAAACGCTTTACGCTTTACAAAATAGGGTTAAAAATAAAAAGTGGCGCTCTAAATCGTCGAACACCTCAAAACATCAATCTTTTTTCAAAACAATTTTTGAAAAGTCTGCAAGGTCTGAAAATAAACAGGATATATCTCGGAGCAGGCAAAGCCTGTTTGTGCAAATAGAAGGGTCGTCCACCATCACCATCACGTTTTCAAAGAAATTATCTACCGAAGGCTTTATCTCTCCCATTTTCTCCAGCGCTTTAGGAAATTCTTTCTTTTTAAGATGCCCTAAAACTGGGTTACGAACTTTTAAAAATGCTTCATATAATTGTTTTTCTGCAGGTTCATTCAACAGTCCTTGATCTATTTCTCCATCAACTTTTTTATCTAAAATTCTGGCAACCCGTCTGAAAGCAATGGCAATAGATTCAAAATAAGGCTGCTTTTTTAAATCTGAAAATGCTGCTACTTTTGCTTTTACATCAACAATAGAATCCATTCCCCTTGATAGAACACAATCGATTGCATCGTAGGGGAAATCCTCTCCAATCAACAACGTTTTGTATCTCTGAAAAAATAAATCTTCTACATGCTTTTTTATTTCATCTTTACCAAGTTTTGCTTTTTTCTCAATTAGATCAAGGCTGGCTTCCACGGTATTTTGAAATGAAATCTGCCATCCTTGATCCAGCACGATTTGCAAAATACCCAGAGCATGTCTCCTCAAACCATAAGGATCTTCCGAGCCGGATGGAATTAGACCTACGCCTATACAACCAATAATAGTATCGAGCTTGTCTGCAACCGCAATGATAGCCCCCAATTCTCCAGAAGGCAAACTATCACCAGCAAAGGCTGGACGATAATGATCCTTGATAGCCTGCGCCACTTCGGCTTCTTCTCCAGAGTGTATTGCATAATATCCCCCCATAATGCCCTGCAACTCTGGAAACTCGAAAACCATTTGGCTGACTAGATCTGCCTTGCTCAACCTCGCCGCTCTTCTTACTTGCGTTTCTTTTGTCGGACAAATCTGACTTGTTAGAATTCCTGCTAAAGCGGTGATACGATCTACTTTTTCGTAAATGGTTCCTAGCTTTTTCTGAAATACCACACCTTTTAAAGATTCAACAAAATCTTCCAAACTTTTCTTGCGGTCTTCATCGTAAAAAAAGCGGGCGTCCTCCAATCGCGCACGCAACACTCGTTCATTTCCTTTTTGAATTTTATTTTCATCAGTAGCTGGCATATTGCTGACGGTAATAAAACAAGGAAGAAGCTTCTCCTTCTTATCCCAGATGGGAAAATATTTCTGGTGGGATTTCATAGTTATAACTAGTAGCTCTTGCGGCAACTCTAAAAATCTAGAATCAAAATCTCCTTTAATCGCTACAGGGTATTCCACTAAATAATTTACAAGATTTACCAAGTCTTCATCTTCTTTAATACAGCCTCCCGCTTGTTTGGCTAATTGTTGAACCTGCTCAAGAATAGATTTTTTTCTTATCTCAGGATCAACAATTAAAGAATGTTTTTTACATTCATCCAAATAAGACTCAAGACTCTGAATTTTAAACTTTTTGGGATTTAAAAATCGATGTCCTCGTGAAACCATACCACTGACAATCCCATCGAATTCAAACTCCAAAGCTTTCCCATCAAATAATGCTGCGACCCAATGCAAAGGTCTGGCAAAGGGGCGAGTTTTACTTTCCCAGCGCATTTTTTTCTGAAAAGGAATTTCATTAATTAACTGAGGTAAATACTCATTCAATAAGGATGGAGTAGAGCGACCTTTAAGTTCCACTTTGGCACAAATTACTTCCCCTTTAGGAGTTTGTTTGCGAGTAAGATCTGCTACATCAACACCTTTACCGCGAGCAAAACCTATTGCGGCTTTTGTAGGTTGGCCGCGATCATCATATGCCAAAGAAACACCTGGCCCGAGAAACTCATCCACAGAGTCTTCTTGCATTTTCATCACCCCTTTTATCGATATGATCATGCGTCTCGGGGTACCCATAGTTTTTGGGACTTCTGCGTCAATCCGGTTTTTGGAAAAAAAAGAGGACAACTCCTTCTTCATATATCTTAAGGCCGGCTCAACATACCCGGAAGGGATCTCTTCTGATCCTATTTCTATAAAAAATTCAGCCATATAGATAAAATATTAAGATTTCTTTTTTAATAAGGGAAATTGCATTTCTTCTCTTTGCTGCAAATAAACTTCAGCGCTTATACGTGCAAGATTACGAACTCTCCCTATAAAACCTGTGCGCTCAGTAACGCTAATGGCGCCCCTTGCGTCCAGCAAGTTAAAAGCATGAGAACATTTCAACGTGTAATCGTAAGCGGGAAGAACCAACCCCTTTTCCAGTAATTCCTTCGCTTCCAATTCATACATATCAAACCACTGAAACAATCTTTCCTTACTTGAGGCTTCAAAGTTATAGCGGGAAAACTGTTTTTCCGTTTCTAAGTGGACATCGCCATATAAAAGATTTTCATTCCATTTTAAGTCATAAACATTTTCAACATTTTGTAGGTACATGGCTATGCGTTCCAATCCATAAGTTAATTCCGCAGTAACTGGTTTTAAATCTATACCGCCCACCTGTTGAAAATAAGTAAACTGGGTGATCTCCATTCCATCCAGCCATACCTCCCAACCCAGCCCCCATGCGCCTAAAGTAGGTGACTCCCAATCATCTTCAACAAACCTAATATCATGCTTCAAAGGGTCCACTCCCAAAACAGTGAGACTGTGTAAATATTGGTCCTGCACATCTTGAGGGGAAGGTTTCAGAATCGTCTGGAACTGGTAATAATGTTGAAGCCGGTTAGGGTTCTCTCCATATCTACCATCAGTAGGACGTCGAGAAGGTTCCACATAGGCAGCATTGTAGGGTTCAGGACCTAGCACTCTAAAAAAAGTACAGGGGTTAAACGTGCCTGCCCCTACCTCAATATCATAGGGCTGATGTATGGCGCACCCACGGGATGCCCAATAGCTTTGAAGATTTAAAATGATATCCTGAAAATACATAACCGATAGGGTTTATCAGAGATCAACAAACAAAGTCAACCCCCCCTAATTCAGCGTGGGGGCCGTAATATTATTCCTTAGGATTCCCAACCAAAAAAGCGGTTAAATAGGTTGGTTCCCATGACGCTAGACTACAAAGAGCCGGCGAGATACCAATGAAAATAGGTAATTCTCCTAACGATTTTCAAATTGGAAATTGTAATTGAGCTCCGGGGTAAGCTTGTTCAATAAGAATATCAACCACCTGTTTGATGACTTGCACATGCTTTTGGGCAGAGGGCATAGCATCGTAATTAGTTTCCTCCTGATCCAAAGAAATAATCCCTTCTCCCATGTAATTACAATAAAAAGCACCAATTGGTTTAAATTTTTCTAAGGGTTCATTCTCCTGGCCCGAATTTACAATTACCATTATTTGTAAATCTTGTGCTCCAGAATAAATCTCAAAAGGACCTTTGTTTTTGAGAGTGTGCTGTTTACAATAAACAAGGATCCGCTCCATTTCTTCTAGTGAAATCGCTTTGTATACGGTGTGCAATTTTTCTGCCAAGTATATTACGCTGAGTAACTAGCAAATACCGCAAACATGACAGGTGGCGGTATCACAAACGGGAGTGCGCCCGGCATTAAGGCCACGCTGATAATCATCCCACAAAAATCCGTTGCGGTAACCGTGATCGACTATATCCCAGGGCAGGTAGTCTTCTTTACCGTATTGTCGGTATACAAACGAATCCACCGAATGTTTATTCAAAGCGCTTTTAGCGTCGTGACCATTACTCAAAAAAGTTTTAAAAAACTCATGCACGCTACGATCACCGCGGGAAAGATAAGTTTGCAGATAGGCTTCATTAGGAGAACCAAAACTCAATTTCAGGTGGGGGAGTTTTCCCAATACTTTTCGCAACCGTGAAAATTTTTTCTTTAAACTTTTCACCTCTTCCATCGGATGGTATTGAAACGGTGTTCCCGGCTTAGGAACCAATGGGCTCAAACTAATCGTGATTCGACCAATGCGTCCATGATTACGACATTCATCAACATATACTTCTTGAACCCGTTCAATCAAGCGAATAAATTGTTCAATATCTTCATCTGTTTCGTGAGGCAATCCGACGATAGAATAAATTTTTAAATGTAGTATGCCCTTACGGGTTAGAAACCTGCATTTCTCTACAATAAAATCATCGGTCGCCGCTTTATTTATCACATCGCGCATTCTTTCTGATGGACCATCAACCGCAACTGTCAAGGTTTTCTGTCCGCTCTTTAAAATCAGGCCGACAAGTTCATCGGTAAGCGTTTCCATTCGTAAAGAAGAAAACGAAATTGTCTTGCCCTCATCTGTAATTCTTTTCGCTAAAGCAGGGAGTTGAGGATGGTCAGTTACCGAAGGCCCTACCAAACCTATGGTTTGGGCTGTTTTTTCCTGACCTCCAAGAGTCTGCATCATGGAATCATAAGTTTTATTCAAATCAGGAAGACGAGGCGGACGATAAATGAAGCCTGCCGTGCAGAATCGGCAAGCCCATATGCAACCGCGAGTGACCTCCATCAAAGCCATATCCTTGAATGTAGAATTCTCTCCATGCACAACAGAATGAGTGCAAAGAGACTCCTCTTCTGCCACCCAATGACGAGTCACTCGCGAAGGAATATCAATAGAGGTCGAAATACCTACCTGACGACCAGAATCAATTTGAGAATCATAAAATTTCGGCACATAAATCCCAGGAAGACTTGCCGCCTTTTTTAAAAATTTATTTTTATCCTCAAACTTATGAAGCATGTCAAAAAAGTCATTGGCCATACCTTCGCCTTCACCGATGAACATTACATCCATGCAATTCGCTAACGGTTCAGGGTTAATAAAAATTGCCGAACCTCCCGCAACAATCATAGGACATGAAGAATCGCGTTCTGCCCTGTCTAACGGGATATTGAAGTACTTTAATGCAATTACTGTGTTCAGATAATCTGGCTCGAAAGAAATAGAAAATGCGATCATATCGAAATCAGCAGGAAGACGATTCATATCCATAGACCGTAAATCCTTCTGGCTGAGCATTTCTGTTTCTGGTATCCAATCAGTGGGTAACGCATAGCGGTCGCACTCCACACCTTGAATAGAATTTAATAAGGAATAAACCTGCTGAAAACCAAGATTGGCAAGAGCCACCTCCCGCGTATTGGGGTAAACTAAAAGTACCCGAATAGCTTGATTAGGTGCTGGACTTTCGGCAATGGTATGATCCGTTTGAAAGGAACCTGACATTAATTCTCGAAAAAAGTAGATTTAAAAATATAGTGTTTATAATACTCTAATTTAGAGCAGACTTAAAAAGGATTCTCTCGTCAATGAGCAAAGTTTCGGCTGAAAATAGAATGAAAGCTTATCTGCAAAAAATTGCTGCTGGGCCCAAATTGAGTAAAAATCTCACCGAAAGTGAGGCGGAAGACGCGTTATCGCTAATACTAGATGGAAAAATATCTCAGGTGCGAATTGCGGTCTTCCTTATCGCTGCTCGCATGAAAATTGAAACTGTTCCCGAAAATATCGGTTATTGGCGGGCCTTACAAAAAAGGATGACCATAAAAAAAATTGGTCTCGACAAACTCTTGCAAATCGCTGATCCTTTTGATGGATTCCAGAGAATTCCATATTTTGGGTTTTACGCGATCCCGGTTATTGCCGAATTGGGACTTCCTGTTTATGGTCATTCCACCTTACCTTTACCACCCAAATTTGGTATCACCTTCGAAGATTTATTGGTCAACCATTATCAAGTTAAGGAATCCGGTAACAGTGAACGACGGGTCAAACAAATTCAAGAATTTAAATTCGGTTATATCAATACAGCGGAATCTCTTCCTGAATTGGAAAATCTGCGATCGATCCGAACAGAAATTGTAAAACGACCGATGCTTGCAACTCTGGAAAAAATTCTCATGCCGCTTCAGGCCGTAGGTAAAAACTTTCTTGCCACCACCTATTTTCATCGCGGCTATGAAGTCTCTTTAACTGAAATTGGAAAACGCAGTCAATTCGATCGCGTCATTGTTGGTAACGGAATGGAAGGAACCACTTTGTTCGGCGTTCACAAAGAAGCCAAAGTTTTTATTCAAGATGGAGATGCTGAAACGCAAGCCGACTCCTTAATATATTCCGAAATGTATGAAGAAAAAACTTCCAAACAAATCGCAGAATCCCACGAGGCTTTAAAGGAAATAGAATCTAAACGGAAAACCATTACAGAATTGGGAGAGAGTGCTTTAAAATCTGGGAAAGGACCCGCAGCTGTTCAAATTGCCAGTCAAGCCGCTTGCCTAACTCATCTGACAGAAATTTTTCAATCCCCGCAGGAAGGTTTTGATTTCGCTATGGGGATTTTAGAATCAGGAAGCTGCTACGAAAATTTAATGCGATGGATTGAACCTTTAAAACTTTAATTACTTTGTTTCAACATTGGCTGCAAATATTGCCAGACCAGATCGGCGACGATTTTATAACCCGATGCAGTAGGGTGTAAACCATCGGGACGTGTATGCTCTCTAACACCCGCGACCCCTTCCAATAAAAATGGTAGATAGACTAGTTCATACTTCTTCGCCAACTCAGGATAAACTGACTCAAACTTTTCTACATAGTCTTTACCGTAGTTAGGCAAGGCTTTCATGCCCGCCAGCAATACCCGGGCATTATTTTCGTGGGATATACGAATCATAGCTTCCAGGTTTGAACGCATTTCATCGACGGATAATCCTCTCAATCCATCGTTCGCACCCAAGGCAAGAATGACAACTTGCGGTTTGTGTTTCATCAACCAGTTAATACGACGAACTCCTCCAGCGGTTGTATCACCACTTATACCCGCATTAACTATTTTGTAACCAAGATTTTCCTCATCAATTTTTACCTGGATACGGGAGGGGAAACTATATTCCTCATCAACACCAAATCCAGCGGTCAAACTATCCCCTAACGCAAGAACCACAAATTTCTCCTGTTTTGTATCAATAATCAATTTTGTATCAGCAGTTAATTCTCCTCTTTCACCGAGAATTATGAGCAATCCTGCTAGAACATAGCCCGTAATTTGATAACAGTTTAGTAAAATAGTTCTCATACTTTTGTAATACAATAGACTCTAATCATAAACCAATCCTTACTAATACATTGATCAAAATAATCAAACTAATAAAAACTCTGCACGGCGGGGGCCATAAGGTAGAAATTTTGAAATCGCTTGATCTCACGATTCCAAGCGGTCAGTTCATAGCAATCACGGGTCACTCCGGTAGTGGTAAAACCACCTTGCTTAGCCTAATTGCAGGACTAGACATCCCGACCAGCGGTACCATTAATATAGACGGGCAGGATATCACGAAACTGAATGAAGACGAACTGGCACTGTTACGCGGAAAAAGATTCGGTTTTATTTTTCAAAACTTTCATCTCATCCCAACCCTGACTGCCGTGGAAAATGTTGTTCTTTCTGCAGAACTCAATAACACACCCGGGGCGACAAAAAAATCCGAAGACCTTTTAGGCATGGTGGGGCTAGGGGATCGAATGCTGCATTACCCGGCCCAGTTATCGGGTGGTGAACAACAACGGCTTTCACTGGCTCGTGCCTTTATTAATGAGCCAGATATCATTCTTGCGGATGAGCCCACCGGAAACCTCGACTTAAAAAACAGTGAGCGCATTATCAAATTGATCCGGGAACTTCATCGGGTAAAACAGGCCACCATCGTACTTGTCACCCATGAAACTCAGGTCGCCAATCAAAGTCAGCGAATTCTAACGCTGGAGGATGGGCAAATCATCGCAGACCGGAAGAATATCGAATAATGAAATCCAAACAACTAAATTATTCACAACTGATCTCACTGGTTCTTGCCGAATCTCGTGGTGCGTGGAAACGTATGGCCTTCTTTATTCTTTGCATCGCTATTGGTGTCGGCGCAGTAATGACGGTCAAAAGTTTTTCAAATATGGTGCAGGCAACTATCCAGGGTCAAGCAAAGGGTTTGCTCGCTGCCGACATCGCTATCAAAGGCAGTTGGGAACAAGACGAAGAAGATCTGGCTTATCAGAAAAAAATCTTACCAAAAGGAACCGAGTTCTTATTTTTGAAGGAACTGCATGGCATGGCACAGTTTAAAAATCCAGGCTCCCCTAAAAACTCCGGGTCGCTGATCACCGAACTGAAAGCTATCCCATTATCAGGGCCGCAATATCCTTTTTATGGGTTATTTAAAAACAATCCCGACCGGCCTTTACAGGAATTGCTGAAAAGAAACGGAGCCGTTGTTGAATCTTCTTTTCTGATAAAGACCGGGTTAAACATGGGAGATGAATTTTCCCTGGGAAAAACCAAATTAAAAATTACGGGCATTGTAGTGTCCGAACCCGATCGCATTTCTCGTGCTTTCAGCATCGGTCCAAGATTATTTATATCTCGAACTTCTCTGGATAAGGCAGACCTGATTCAACCTGGAAGTCGAATTAAACATCGCACATTAATTAAAATTCCTGACAGAATAGAACTGGAAACAGCTTTAGTGTTATTGGAACGTGGCCTACCAGATAAAACCATCTCAATTCGAACCTATAAGGACATGCAATCTTCACTTGCTAGTTCCATTGAACGCATGGGGCAATATCTGGGCGCGCTGGGCGTCATTGCACTTCTAATGGGTGGTATTGGGGTAGCTATGATTGTTCGTACCTTTATGGCACAGAAACTCGATACGGTTGCCATTATGAATTGCCTGGGTGCCTCCTCTCACACCTTGTTGAAAGTTTATCTATTACAAGCCATGTTGATGGGGTTGGCTGGCAGTTTACTGGGAGTCACTCTCGGGTTTTCTCTTACCTATTTATTGCCTTCTAAAATGGAAGGATTGATAAATTACCAACTTATACCTACATTTTACTGGCTACCTGCTTTACAGTCTTTGCTACTGGGTGTTGCAATTACACTTTTGTTTTGCTTATGGCCTTTGCTAAGAGCCGTTAAGACGCGACCTCTACGATTATTTCGGCGTAACTTTGAAGAAGAGGAGCTCACTTCAGGTAACCGCAAAGATCGATGGTTTGCGGGATTAACCCTTAGCCTCGGTCTGGCAGCGATAATTTGTTGGCAAGCCGAATCTTTAAAACGAGGCTTGGTGTTTCTATTGGCTTTGGGAATATCCATAGCTCTATTTTCATTGGCCTCAATTTTCCTTTTAAAGATACTTAAGGCATTACCCCAATCCGGTTCCATAGCAAGACGATATGGAATGTCCAACCTCAAACGACCGAACAATCAAGCGGCATCAATAATTACCTGTCTGGGTATGGGCATCATGCTAATTCTAACCGTGAGACTCGTGCAAATGGACATGCTGGCTATGTTGAACAAAAATACGGAGATGAATCCACCAAATTATTTTTTCATCGATATCCAAAGAGATCAAAAAGATACGTTCATGCAAGTGCTTGATCAAATTGCACCAGAATCTGAACGCAGCATGACGCCCCTTGTTCGCTCACGCTTACATAGTATTGACGAAAAACTCATCGCTAATTGGGAATATAAAGATAAGAAACGAGAAGAGTGGTTCATCAATCGTGAATTTGCTTTGACCTATATAGAAGGTCCTCCTCCAAAAGATAATGAAATTATCGAAGGGAAGTGGTGGAATGAGGAACAGGCAAAAAAAGCTGAAGTTTCTTTAGAACAAGATGCCGCAAAAAGATTGGGTGCCAGGATTGGATCAAAATTGACGATAGATATTCAAGGCATTCCTGTGTCTGCAAAAGTTACCAGCATTCGAAGCGTGAATTGGAGAAATATGCGGACAAATTTTTATATGATTTTTTCACCGGGAGCACTTGCCGGTGCTCCACTAACTTATGTCGCAACCGTACACGTTCCTGATGAAAAAGAATTGCAGTTGCAACATGCTGTTGTCAAAGCATTACCCAACATCACCGCACTCAGCACACGTGACATCGTCAACACCTTAGAATCTACGGTTTCAAAATTAACCACATTGGTGGATTTTATGTCGGGCTTCGCAATTGCGGCTGGATTGTTCATTCTCTCCGGATCGATTGCTTCCACAAAATATAGGCGTTTGCGCGAATCTGCAGTGTTAAAAATTCTCGGTGCGCAAAGAAAAACGGTCGCCTCCATTCTTGGTTTTGAATACGCAACCTTGGGAGTCATCGCCGGGTTGGTGGGTATTCTTTTAGCACAGGGCTTTTCTTGGGTGGTCATGAAATACATGATCAAATCCGCCTGGCATTTACAACCTGGGGTTCTCATTTGGGCATATTGTTTTGGCGTTTTGCTCACCGTCGCCACAGGAATTTTAAGCAGTCTCGATGTCATCAATAATAAACCGCTAAAAACAATTCGGGAAACAGAAGCATGAGACAAATAATGCTCATTTTTACAGTATGCTTAGTCTACCTTTTTTTACTTACTGTTAATAAAACCAAGGCAAATTCACAGATTTTAATTCCTTCAGGAGAATTTAATATGGGTACTGAAAAAGGTACCCAAGCGGAACAGCCTCTCCACCCAGTTTGGGTTGATGCATTTTTTATGGACCGTTTTGAAGTTTCCAATAAAGACTATGAAAAACTCAATCCCAATTTCCAACGCAGTCAAGCGTCGCCTTGCGATGATTGCCCCGTTACCCGAGTAAACTGGGAGGAGGCAAAAACCTATTGCCAAAGGCTTGAGAAACGCCTACCTACGGAAGCGGAATGGGAAAAATCCAGGCGAGGCCCTAACGAAATCGATACCAGGTATGACAAAAAAAGATCTCGCTACGGGTTATCTTTTGAAGCCGGAACGGTACCGGTGCAATCGTCTATAGGAAATGGATACGGTTTGCATCATATGGAAGGAAATGTATGGGAATGGACTAACGATTGGTTTGATACAAAATATTACCAAAATTCACCGAAGAAGAACCCTAGAGGGCCAAGCGGAGGTTCCCGTAAATCAGTACGCGGGGGCAGTTGGTATAATGACATTTGGTATTTACAGGCGGGTATGCGATTTCGCCTTGCTCCCGATGTAAAATTAAATTCATTAGGCTTTCGTTGCGCTAAAAACTCTTGATTGGATAAATCAATGGCATGGATAAAAACTCCTAAAAACTGGGAACTACCGAATCAGGAAATCACCCCTGAGGATATCTATCTGCGTCGCCGGGAATTTTTAAGTACTACCCTGAAATTCAGTGCCGCCGCTATGACTTTGATGCATCCTATTTCTTATAGTTCACCCTTATGCGCTGAAGAAAAAAAAGAGATACCATCTTTTCATCCCACGCCCGAATCCATCGCTTCAAAATTTAATAACTTTTATGAGTTTGGAGTTGAAAAAGATCAGCTCTGGAAGTCTGCACGAAAACTCGAAACAAAAAACTGGACAATTGAAGTCGGAGGGCTTGTCAAAAAATCAAAAACACTCGATGTTGAAACTTTAATCCAACGGTTTCCTGAAGAAGAGAGGGTTTATCGTTTGCGTTGCGTAGAAGCCTGGTCTGTCGTGATTCCCTGGCTCGGTTTTCCTTTACGGTTATTGATCGATCAGCTCGATCCGTTACCTTCCGCTCGCTATGTAAAGTTCACCACCTTTCTTTTACCAAATATTGCTTTAGCCCAAAAGAATCGATTCTGGGAACCCTGGCCTTACACTGAAGGACTGACCCTTGAAGAAGCAAGACACGATCTCACTTTTATGGCTACGGGAGTCTATGGGCATCCGATCCCCAATCAACATGGCGCCCCTATTCGATTAATTGTCCCTTGGAAATATGGCTTCAAAAGTATTAAGTCGATTGTTCGTATCGATTTTACGGATAAATTACCAGCCACGTTTTATACTTCTATGTCTCCTCTTGAATATGATTTTGAAGCAAATGTGAATCCGGATATTCCTTATGCTAGATGGCATCAAGCTTTCGAAAGGATCCCAGGAAAAGAAGAGACTGAAAAAACACTTTTATATAATGGCTATGCAAAGCAGGTAGCAAGCATGTATTCCTAAAACAATGATTCAATTCTCAAAAATCCAAGTACCATGTTTAAGTGCTCTATTACTGACCTTCGTGGTTATTTTTTGTCCCGGAGTGACAAACGCGGAACGAAACCATTATGTTCCAAGGGATCCCTATGTCGCTCCGCCTTATGTGCCGCCCCCACCCCTTCCTTCTCGATTAAATCTTATAGATAACGGGGATGGAACCATCACCGAAAAAAAGTCGAAGTTGATGTGGACCAAAAAAGACAGCTTCGCTGATTTGGGAAGATGCTTGAACTGGTATGATTCCAAAAGTTATGTGGAAAACCTTACCACAGGCGGACATAACGACTGGCGAATGCCGGAGGTTTGGGAATATGGAGAGATTTACGACAACACCGAGTCGAACGTTATGGCTATGGACCATGACCCGGAGAACCCTTTAGCCTTATCGAGTTTATTTGCGGATGGGGCTGCTTACTGGTACTGGTCGGCGGAACATGGAAAATGTTGCGCTCGGACGGCCTATTTTGTCACCGGCCTACCATTTGTTCGCACTTTAGACAAATGTAGCAAAGGCGGAGTTCGCGCGGTGAGAAATAATTCTTGAGCTTCCCATTAAATGATTCATTAAGGCCGTTTTTCCGCAGAGGACTGAATAAACCGGTAGCGAGTTTTATTTTTCAGGTAGACATTATTATAGGTTTTCGTTAACCATTCGAATGGCCTTGATATAAGCATAAATGGATTGACCGGGTTGTAAATTAAGATTCGATAAAGACTTTCGAGTGATCGTGGCAAGTAGAGGTCGCCCTGCATCCAATTCTATATCCACCGAATAACCAACATTTTCTCCAATTTTTCTTACCTTTGTTTTTAAGATATTGAGCACGCTGGTTAATCCTTCGGGAGGTTGTGTTGCCAGACTCACGTCTTTGGAGTGGATATGAACTCGAAGTGGCTGTCCTGGTGAAATATCCTGAATAGGTACGCTTAGTCCCTGCCCCATAAAATCGAGGCGAGTGATTCCATACTCGGTATCATGCTCTAAAACGGTGGTATCTAGGACCGCTCCAGAATGTTCGTCGCCAATGGTTTCCCGCAACTGAATGTCGGAAAAAACTTTTCCCACGGGACCGTATTTCACAACCTTCCCATCTTTCAAAATCACCATTGTATCTACAAGTTGCAACACCTCACTCATCGAATGGGTAACATAAATAATTGGTATGGAAAGTTCTTTTTCTACTTTTCTAATAAAGGGAATAATTTCTGTTTTTCTTTGAGTATCCAACGCTGCAAGAGGTTCATCCATCAGAAGAAGTTTTGGGCTAGTAAGCAGGGCCCGACCCAATGCGACTCGTTGTTTTTCGCCGCCGGATAATTTATCTATGCTACGTTCGAAAAGTTTTTCCAGGGAAAGTACACGGCCTATGTCCTCCAAATGCAATCTTCTCGAATTCACAGGTGTTCGCTTATATCCGTATAAAAGATTATCACGAACATTTAAATGGGGAAAGAGGCGGGATTCCTGAAACACCATACCGATTGCCCGCAGGTTGACTGGGATGAAAGTATTTTCGTCCTGCAAAACTTGTCCTGCGATTTCCATTTTTCCGGATTTTTCCAATCCAGCGAGGCACCGTAATAAAGTTGTTTTACCCGATCCCGAAGGGCCAAACACAACGGTGATGCCCGATGCTGGAAGCTGCAGATCTATATCGAGATTAAAACCGGGGTAGTCAACCTTGAAAGCTGCCTTTAGTAGTTCCTTCATGAAACATGCACCGGTAATTTTTTATTTATGGAATAAACTATTAACAAAACTAGAAAAGAAAACAAGAGCAACCCCGCTGATAGTATATGTGCCTGTGTGTATTCCATAACTTCAACACGATCATAAATTTCAATGGATATAACTTTTGTTTTTCCAGGTATATTACCGCCGACCATCAGTACCACGCCAAACTCCCCCAATGTGTGGGCAAAGCCTAATACCGTTGCTGTGAGGTAACCACGTCGGGAAAGTGGAAGTATTACCGAAAAAAAGGCATCCCACTTAGAGGCCCCTAAAGAAGCCGCCGTTTCTAAAGGGGTACTGCCGATAGATTCAAAATTGCTTTGTAAGGGCTGTACTACAAATGGGAGTGAGTAAAGGGTTGAGGCAAATACTAAACCTAAAAAAGTGAAAGATAGTGGCGAGCCGGTAATAGCTTGAACAGGACCACCCACCCAGCCATTTGGACCCAATAGAATTAGAAGGTAAAATCCCAAGACTGTGGGAGGCAGAACTAAGGGCAAGGCCACCACCGCCTCAATACCAACCCGCATTTTTGAACTAGTGTGTGCAAGCCACCAGGCAATGGGAGTCCCTATGGTTAGAAGAATCATTACTGTGATTCCAGCCAACTGTAAAGTAAGCCAAATAGGTCCTGCATCAAGAGAACTTACATCCATGGTATTTCTGCATTAAAGTTTGAGGGAATAGCCATAACTTTGAATTTGTTTTTGTATCCGGTTACTTTTAATAAAATTTAAAAATTGCCGTGCGGCTTTGTTCTTTTTTGCGCGTTTTAATAATATGCCTTGTTGTCGAATAGGGTCGTGCCATTCCTGAGGAATAATCCAGGAAAAACCACGCCCTTGATTTTTTCTCAATTGGGAGAGGGCAATGAAACCTATATCTGCATTTCCAGTCATCACAAACTGAAAAGTTTGTGAAATATTTTCTCCGCGAACCAATCGATTTTGAATTTGTT
>Ga0209992_10001916_pt1 | contig 20352 bp, 26 predicted proteins | sample 2SBtaG_2_FD_182564 | JGI IMG/M metagenome (GOLD analysis project Ga0209992, IMG submission 182564) | Deep subsurface microbial communities from Kolumbo volcano to uncover new lineages of life (NeLLi) - 2SBTROV12_ACTIVE470 metaG (SPAdes)... | ecosystem: Environmental > Aquatic > Marine >... | reverse complement strand
TCAAATGGATGCCACGTATGGATTAGCTATGTTGATGCAATTAGTACATAAGGAGAAATAATATGACGGAAAGTGTAGGAGGCCCAATATATATTGGTGATGCACCGGGAGGAGAAACTCTTCCGGAGAATGATTCTACTATTGATATAAATCAAATAGTAAAAAATTCTGTAGTAGCAGGGCCTATAACAATTAACGCAACTGTAACAGTTGATGGAAACTTAGTGGTGGTATAGTATGGGTATTGAAGTAGATGGTGCTAATCAGAAATTAATTTTAGATTCTGATGGTGATACATATATAGAAGGAGCAACAGACGATACATTAAAAGTATATGTTTCTGGTGCAGAAGATTTACGAATTGGGGCTAATGCTATTAATGTATTATCTGGCACTACTCTAACAATTGATTCTGGAGCAACTATTACAAATAGTGGTACAGCAAATGGATTTGGTGCGTTAGCAGGTATTGATGACCAAACATCTTCTAATGATGACCAATTAACAATTACGGATACAGCAGTTGTTATTAATGAAGATTCTGATGACTTGGATTTTAGAGTTGAATCTAATGGTAATGCTAATATGCTATTTGTTAGTGGTGGTAATGATGTTGTTGGAGTAGGTGCGGAAGGTGACTTAGGTGCAGGACTTCATATTAAAACAGCCGATAGTAGTGCAAGTGTTAGTTCAGATGCAGATGAGTTGGTTATTGAAGGTAGTGGTAATTCTGGTATGTCCATACTAAGTGGTACGAGTAATAGTGGAAATATATTTTTTGGAGATAGTGGAGATAATGATGTAGGTTTTATTACTTATGAACACAATAACGAAAGAATGATATTTGGTGCGGGTGCAAATCATACACTACAAGTTGGTGGTGCTGAAGTTGTAGTAAATAATGATTCAGACGATGTAGATTTTAGAGTAGAATCTAATGGTAATACTCATATGATATTTACTAATGGTGATACTAACACTATGGGATTAGGTGTTACATCAGCTTCTGATGTTTTTTTAACAATTAAAGATGGTACAGGAATTAGTGGTAATTGGTGGATTAATGCTGATAATGTTCACGCAGGTGACCCAAGTGGACTTATTATTAATACAAGTGGTAGTAATAATGACTCTACTGCTCAAAAGTTTTATGCCGCACAAGATTCAAGTGCTATGCGTTTCATGGTTTTTGTAGATGGTGATGTTGTAAATCACGATAATTCTTATGGAGCAATATCTGACCAACGAATTAAACAAAATATAGTTGATGCAAACTCTCAATGGAATGATATTAAAGCATTAAAAGTAAGAAATTTTAAAAAGAAAGATGATGTTAGACAATACGGAGAGGATAAAGCATGGACAGAAATTGGTTTAGTAGCACAAGAAGCTGAATTAGTTTCTCCAAAATTAATAAAAGAAAATCCACCTTCAGTTAATGATGTTTTATCAGATAGTGCTTTTGGTACATTAGTAGATGATACAAGTAGTCCTAAGTATTATCAAGATGGAGATACAATACCAAGTGGTAAAAAAATTGGTGATGAAAAATTAGATGGTAGTGGTAATGTTATATATAATAAAAAAGTTGGAGAAGAAAAACAAAAAGTTAAATCAATAAAATATTCTGTATTATATATGAAAGCAATTAAAGCATTGCAAGAAGCACAAACAAGAATTGAAACTTTAGAAACTAAAGTTAAGGCATTGGAGGGTTAGATGGCAGAGATAAGAGTAAACGCAACCGGAGAACTAAAGCTCTATGATTCAGATGATTCAAATTATGTTTCATTTAAATCAGCAGGAACTGTAAGTTCTAATGTAGCTTGGGTTTTACCAAGTGCTGATGGTTCTAGTGGTCAAATGCTATCAACAAATGGTAGTGGTACATTATCATGGGCAACAGCAAGTTCTGCTGACCCAAGTTCTGCTGATGGAGATTCTTTAGGTACAGCTTCTGCTGAATGGAGTGATTTATTTTTAGCTGATGGTGGAACAATTCAATTTGGTAATGACCAAGATACTATTTTAACACATACTGATGGAACAGGATTAACTTTAAATAGCACAAACAAACTTTGTTTTAATGACGCTTCACAATATATACAAGGTGCTAGTGCAACTGTTTTAGATATTGCGGCAACAGATGAAATAGAATTAGCTGCTACTTTAGTTGATTTAAATGGAAACTTAGATGTTTCTGGTACAACACTACTTCCAACTTTAGGTGTTGTTACAGCTAAAGATTTAGGTGCAGGTATTCATATCAGAATTTCTGATACAGGTGCTGATGTTCATAGTAGTGCTGATGAATTAATTATAGAAAGAAATGGTGATAACGGAATGACATTTCTTAATTCTACAAGTGGTGAAAGTTTTATAAATTTTGGTGATAGTGGAGATAATGATATAGGACAATTAAGGTATCATCACGACACTAATATGATGAAATTTGTTACCAATGCTACAGAAAGAATGCAACTAGCAAGTAATGGAGATATTCATATTCCCGGTACTGCTGGTGATGGCTATATGACTATTAAAGGTGGCTCAACTGAGGCTTATGTAGTTCACAACGGCACAGCAACTGGCACTACAACATTATATATGTTTAAGGTTGGTGGTAATGAAGTAGGAACAATTAATAGAACAAGTTCTGCTACTCAATACAACACATCTTCAGATTACAGATTAAAAGAAAATGAAACAGCTATTACTGATGGTATAACAAGAGTTAAACAACTTAAACCTTACAAATTTAATTTTAAAGTAGATAAAGATAAAACTGTAGATGGTTTCTTTGCACATGAGGTTTCTGGTATTGTACCAGAAGCTATTAGTGGAGAAAAAGATGGTGAAAATATGCAAGGTATTGACCAGTCAAAATTAGTTCCTTTACTAACTGGAGCATTACAAGAAGCAATAACAAAAATAGAAACTTTAGAAACTAAAGTAGCAGCATTGGAGGGATAAAATAAATGGCAAGTGAAATAAAAGTAGATACTATATCTCAAAAAACAGGTTCTGGAGATTTAACTGTAGATGTTGCAGGAGATATTATATTAGATGCAGATGGAGCAAATGTAACTATTAAAGATGGTGGAACAGCTATTGGTGATTTTTCTAATTCATCTTCTGATTTTGTAATAGAATCTAAAGTATCTGATAAAGATATTATATTTAAAGTTAATGATGGTGGCTCTGCTACAGAAGTTGCTAGATTTGATGGAGATGTTTCTGCACTTAAAATGGCATCTGGTAAAAAGTTAATGTTAGGTGCGGCTGAAGAAACACTTTCAGGCGATGGTACAGACATTACTTTTGAAGTAGGGTCAAGTGGAGATATTAATGTACCTGCAAATATAGGTTTAACCTTTGGCGATGATGGTGAAAAAATCGAAGGAGATGGTACTGATTTAACTATTGCTTCTAGTGCAAAAATTAATTTAACAGCAACAAGTGATGTACATATACCTAACAATGTAGGTGTTATATTTGGCGGTGATTCAGAAAAGATTGAAGGTGATGGTACTGATATGACTATATCAGCAAACAACCTAACTGTTGATGCTGCAGCCGATATTACTTTAGACGCAGCAGGAAATAATTTTAAATTTTCTTCTGGAGGAACACAAGTATTAGACATAGCAAATTCAAGTAGTAATATTATAATTAAACCTACAGTTGATGCGAAAGATATTATTTTCCAACAGTATGATGGAAATGAAGTTATGCGTATCAATGATTCAAGAAAATTACAATTCTATGATGATGGTGGTGAAAGTATAACTTCTGATGGTTCTAAAATAATTATTGAATCTGGAGGTACTACATTTAACTTACCAACTTCTGATGGCTCTAGTGGTCAAGCAATAACAACTGATGGAAGTGGTACATTATCTTTTGCAGATGCAGGAGGTGGTAAGGTGCTTCAATGTGTTTCAACTTATAGCACTTCTAAAAGTACTTCATCAACAGCAGATTCTCCAGTTTACTGGCTTAACCAAGCTATCACACCATCTTCATCTAATAGTAAAGTTTTAGTACTAGGTATGTTAACTGTTTCTCTAAATGATGATAATACTAGATGTGGTGGAATATTAAAAAGAGATAGTACAGTATTTAAAAATAGTGGGTCAGACCATGACGATTTTTTTAATGGTTCTTATAATTATGTAAATGACTCTAATTCTTCAGCAATTTCATTACCTTTTATGTATCTTGATTCTCCGAATACAACAAGTTCAACTACCTATTATTTAGGTACTCAAACGGCTTCAAACGGAATGCATTTTAATAGAAGTACAAGTGGAAATGTTGGGTTTACTTCTAGTATAACATTAATGGAAATAGGAGCATAATATGGAAGAACATTATGATGTACTCGCAGCAATTTTAGCAATTAACTCTAAAGCACAAGTTACTATTAGAGAAGAAAATATTGATACAATAGAATGGAATCACGGAACAGCACAGATATCTAAAGCTGACATTCAAGCAAAACAAGCTGAATTAAAAACAGCTTATGATAATAAAGCATACGCAAGAAAAAGAGCAAAAGAATATCCAAGTGTTAAAGATTTTATGGAAGCTTATACAGAAAAAGAAATAGGTGGTAGTTCTACTAAATGGGATGCTTATAAAACAGCATACAATAAAGTTCGTAGTGATAATCCAAAAGGATAAAATATTAAATTATTTTAATGGCTGTACAAACAACAAGAGCATATTTTACACCAGTAAGAAAAAGGACAAGTATAGGTAATTCAACAAGAAGTAAACCTAAAAATAAACATAAATTAAAATCATGGAAAAAGTATAACAGGCAAGGAAGATAATGGCGACTAAAAAGAAAAAATATCAAACAGGCGGAACAACTACTCCTACTTTAGAGCAGAGACATCAACCACAGCTTGAACAAGCTATGGGACAGGCAGGAATTAATGCACAGGGAGCAGGGGCAACACCTACCGCATTACCTAGTGGTACGGAAGTAACAACAGTTCCTGCAGCATTAGCAACTGGTGAATTAGAAACTACAACAGGAACAACAGTTGGTGATGTACAAGCAACTACTTCACAACAAGTTCCAACTACAGGTTTAAGTGTAACTGCACCATCAACACCAACCCCCGGAACTTATTCTTCTACAAATGTTTTAAATTCTGTAGCTGAAGCAAATGCTCAATTAGGTAATGTTTCTCAAGGAGCTATTAGTGCTCCACAAGGTACAGTTAGTCAACAAGCATTAGCAACTTCTGCTCAAGAAACAGCAGCACAAGCAACTCAAGTAACACGAACACTTTCCCCATCAGAATTATTTACAGCCGCATCTCAATCAGATGTTGGAGGTTACACAACAGCGACTGCTCAAGAAATTAATACACCAGAAGAAGCAACTGTACAGTATCAGCTACAACAATTAATGGGCCAATTTAATAATGGTCAAATACCACAATGGGCGGCACCTGCAATAACTAAAGCAAATGCAGTTATGGCTCAAAGAGGTTTAGGACAATCAAGTATGGCCGGTCAAGCTATTATTCATGCAATGATGGAATCCGTTGTACCTATTGCCGCAGCCGATGCCCAAGTACATCAAAAATTTGCATTACAGAATTTAAGTAACAGACAGCAGACAGCTATTATAAATGCTCAAATGAGAGCAGCAATGCAAGGACAAGAATTAACAAATGAGCAACAAGCTAGAGCCGCAAATGCAGCAAAAATTTCTGAAGTTAATAATTTAAATTTTACATCTGAGCAAACAATAGCATTAGAAAATGCTAAAATGATGCAGGGAATGAAACTTGCTAATTTAAATAATAATCAACAAGCTGCTTTACAAAATGCAGCAACATTAGCAGGTATGGATACAAAAAATCTAGACGCACGATTAACTTCAGCAGTTGAAAATGCAAGACAATTTTTACAAATGGATATGAAAAATTTAGACAATAAACAACAAGCTTCAGCATTAAATGCACAAGCAAAAAATCAAGGATTATTTACTGACCAAGCGGCAACTAATGCGGCTGAACAATTTAATGCTACTAGTCAAAATCAAATTAGTCAATTTTTTGCACAGCTTGGAGCACAAGTACAAGCAGCAAATTTTAATAGAACTTCCGCACAGCAACAATTTAACGTTGACCAAGCAAACTCTTTACGTAAGTTTGATGCACAAATGGAAGATAGTCGTGATAAATTTAATGCTGAAATGACACAGTTAATTAACCAATCAAATGTGCAATGGAGAAGAGCTATTAATACAACAAATACAGCAGAACAAAATAGAGTTAATCAAATCAATGCACAGAATCTTTTAGATTTAACTACTACAGCACAAAATAGATTGTGGAATAGATATAGAGATGAAGCAGAATGGTTTGTTAATTTAGTTGAATCAAGAGAAGCAAGAGCACATCAAGCAGCTTTAACAGCACAGCAAAATAATTTTTCAATGAGTTCTTATAATCAAAAAGCAAAAGATGCAATGTGGATGAATTTAGGTGCTGCTGTTATTGATGGTATATTTAACTTAAAAGGTTCTGGAGAAAAAACAACTGGTTAGGAGATTAGAATGGATTTAAAATCAATATTACCTTTAATTGTAGCAGGTACACCACTGGTATCTAAAGTTTTAAGTGGGACAGCAGAATTAGGGGAGGCAAAAGGATTTATAGATATAGGTAGAAAATTTTTAGGTGCTGATAAAGATGGTACTGCAGGAATACAAGAAAGAGTACAACAAGCAGGGTTTACATTACCCGGTATTACAACTTATGCTCCTAGTCCTAGTGGTGATAAAGCACAAGTTAGAGCAATGAAAGAAGCATTACAAGAATTATTTAATCAAAATAATTTTTCTGTAAAAACAGGAATGGATACTTTAGCAAATCAACCATATATGGAAGCTGTATACAGAAAAAATAGAATTGGTAACTATGATATTTATAGTAAATCAACATCATCTGAAGCTGCATCACCAACAATTGGTTTAGGAAGTGAGAAATTATCATAATGAAAAAACAACTACAAAATATTGACCCATTTAATAGACCTATTCCCGGAGAAGGAATGACTTCAACATTACAAAATCGTCCTTGGGAAAATCCCCCACAGCATTCTAAACCAGATGAAGCAGCTATAGGTATTATTGAAAAAATAGAAAGTCAACCAAAAGTAAAAGTTAATATGCTAGATTTAATGGCGGCAGGTACACCTATAGAATCTATGGTAAATACGATTACATTTATGGGATTTGTAGAAGGTAAATGGTCTCCTGATACAGCAGAAATAATTAAACCTGCATTAGCGACATATTTTATTGGAGAAGCAAGAAATAATAATATAGAAGCTGTATTATTTAATGTTCCTCCTGAAGAACAAAATAGTGTTGATGATAATGATTTAATGATGATGCTTAATGAAAATGAACCTGATAAATATGCAGCATTATTAGCAGCACAAGAAGGGCAACAGGAAGAGCAACCAGATATGGAAATGGAAGAAGCTCAAGCTATTGAAGAACAAATGGCACAATTACCACAAGACTTAGGTGGATTTATGCCTAAACGAGGAGGAATATAATGGCAGGATTATACGCATTTATTGGTGGAGCAGCCGGTAAATTTTCAGATATTATGCAAGAACAAAGAAATCTTGCAGGTCAAAAAGAAATAGAAACGATGTCATTACAAAAACAAAAACATCTAAATGAAGAATTAGATGATGAATTTTTTGGTGATTTTCATATTCAATATGGTTCTGATTTAACAAATGCTCCTAATGACCCTGCAAAACGAAGAGTATTGTTTAATAATGCTGTAAGAGCCTTTGATAATCCTGACAATATAAAAGCATTACAATCAATGAGTGCATATGACCTAGATAATTTACAATCATATTTAGTAGCAAAAGCAAATGATTTTTTTCATTATCGTCCAGATGGTGAAGGTAATAATGTTATACAGGCTTATGATTATAGTAATTTAGAAAATGTTTTAGGGAACAGATTTTTTGAAGGTATTAGAGGTGTTGACCCAACATGGGAATTAGATAAAAAGATTGATGATAAAACTGGGGAAACATTAAATATTAATAAAGATATAGTAACAGAACATCCTGAAGATTTTGATTGGGAAAACATACCAAATTTTGAAGAAACTTATGGTGACAATTTTGGACATGAAGTATTAACAAATGGTCAGTATGGTAATATGTCAGAAACACAAGCATCAAATCAACAGCCTTGGATGAAAGTTGCAGCAACATTAGGATACCAAAGAAGTAAAAAATATATTACTACACATACATATATGAGAGAATTAGCTGAACTTCAAGCATCTTATGGTTTAAGTGATAGTCAAATTGTTGAAGCTTTATATGTAGGCCATAAAAAATATAAATTAAATAGAAGTGGAGATTCCTATACAAAAGTATCTATGGGTAACTCAGAAGAAACAGTAAAACAAATGGCAGGTGTTGCACAAAATGCTTTAGCTGAAACAGAACTTCTCATAACAGAAATTGATAAATTAAGAGGATTTTATGAAGAGTCTGGAACAGCCGGTGCCGCAGCAGCAATTTCTCAAATTTTAGCAGAAGCAGTTTATGGCCCGGATGCTCAATTAAGAAAATTATCAAGTTTGATGGGAGAAATTGTTAGTGGACATAATAGAGAACTTGGAATTGTAGATTTTGGAGACATGGCTGCTGATTCTACAACTCATATACAAATGCAAGAAGCATATGATACATTAAATTCAGCTTATCGAAAAATGAAAGATTCAGGGATGAAACAAGATTATGTTAATCAAGTAATTGAAGCTCAAAAAGATGTTTTAACAATTAGCATTGCTTATAGATTAGCAAAAATTGAACAAGGTTCTGGTGGTAAAGCAGTATCTGATAATGACTTTGAACAAGCATTAAAACGTGTTAAAGGTGGATGGTTAAGTGATGCAACTTCGGTAATAGCACGATTAGATATTATTAAAGATTCTGTACGTAAATCACAAATTTCTGCAGAAATATTTTCTGGAGAAACTTCTGAACATGGGGCTGCAATTATGGCAAAATATAATAATTTTATAAAAGCTAAACAAAATTTATGGGATGAATATGAAACTATATTTAAACCAAATAAAATTATGAGTAAACGAGTTGCAGTAATACGAAAATTTATGGATGATAATTATGGTGCTGCACCAGATGTTAAACTTGATGATAGAGGACAACTTGTATCGGCTGTTAATGATAAAGATATAGGAACTTTATTTCAGGGAATGAGTGATAGGCAAAAATTAATGATTATTCCAGATAATGAATTAGAACAAAAAATAAGTGATATAAATCAATTACCTGATTTTGGCATAGAAGATAAATGGGAAAATAAACCTTTAGCTTCTCAAATCGAGTGGTTAAAAGGTGAGACTATTACATATGGTGGTGATAAACAAATGAATTATTGGAATGTTGCTCAAGCTATACATGATTTATTAGGCACAGAAGTACAACAAGAGTTTCAAATTCAAGAACCGGGACAACTGCCTGATATACCAGAAACAGCATACTATGGTCTTGATAAAGCTATAGCACGTTTAGCTAATACAATGTTTAGCGGATATAAAGGAGATATACCTATAGCAAAACTTATGAAAGAAGCTTATTTAAAACGATATTTACCAAATGTTCCTCAATCTTTATTAAATAAAATAGGGAGTACGGATGAAACAATTGATAATAGAGTTCCAAATATACAAGGAGAAGAATAATAATGGTAATGACATCAGATGAAAAAAGAAAATTTATAGCTAAACAGAAATCAAGAGATTTATTTGATGAGTTTATAGAAATTGGTGAATATGATTTTGAAGAAAAATATGGTGCAAATTCATTAAATACTTTAACAGAATATTTTAAAAGGCAAAATCAAGAAACATGGGATAGTCGTATTGATGATGAAGAAGCAGCGTCTGATGCAATTTTTTCATTAGCAAGTACGAATGCAAATAATCCTAAAGGAGGATTAATTTATAATAAAAATGCAGCACAAAATGACCCTGTACATGAACGTGCTAGAAAAGGCTCAATAAGAGGCACTGCTTTAGTATGGAATGGTTTAGTTGATTTAGTAAGAGAAGGGGTAGACCCACAAAATTTAGCAAAACCTCTTGACTGGATTCATAATAGGTATATGGGGTTACCTGCTTTTAAATATGATAGCAGAAAAGACCCAATAGAAAAGTATATTGCAAATGCTAGACGTAGAGCATTGACAACAGGTAATCCAGATGGCCCTATGGAAGCTTGGGCATATGTTACAGCAAATCCTAGAGATTTTGTACGATTAGATGTAGCTCGTCCAAATGATAATTCAGCAAACAGATGGAAACATCATTACTGGTTAAAAATGGTTGATAAAGAGCAAGGAGTACTAACACCAGATGGTCATATTATAGCACCATTTGAAGGACAAGAACTAGGAAAAATAGGAAATTTTGCTGAAATTTTAGCGGCTGAATTAGGGACTATAGGAACATTAGGTTTAGGAAGAGTATTAAGAGCAAAAAAATATGTTAGGTATTTTGGAGATAAAGCAGCAGGTATTAAAGAAGCACGAACTGGGGCTGCAACAATGGTTAAAAGTTTAGTTGAAAGCGGAACAAAATATGATGATGCGATATTACAAGTAGCTAAAGTTAAAAGTATGAGTAGAGGTGAAGTTGAAAGTATTGCTAGAAAAGGTTTAGTTATAGATAAAAATGGTAATATTGTAAAACAAAGTACTAAAGAACAAATGGAAGCTTTGAAAAAATCAAGAGTAACTACAAGAGAAATTAGAAAAAAAGTTTCGGCTGAACAAGGTGCAAAAGAAGCTGAAAAAATGATTAAGAATGTTGATTTGTATACAACAGAAGGTTTATGGATGAAAGCATTACCGGCAGGAGCATTTGCAGAGGCAGAAACTTATGCAATGTTAGCTTCAGCAACAATGGGAATGACAGCACAGGAAGTTCTAGGACGATGGGCTTCTGTAATCGGAGAAATTGGTGGCGGCTTAATGGGGCCTAGATTAATTGGTGGTGCTGTTCGTTATGGGGGTGACTGGGTAAACGCAATGAGATGGAAATCTAGTGATACATTAGATAATGCAGAAAAAACAAATGCATTTTTACGTGGAATTGGGTTTAAGGAAAGAGAAATATTAAATATGCCTGATTCAGTTAAGGCTTCTTATTCAAGAATGGCTACAACATTCCCATCAATGACAGGAGGTATAATTAAAAAAGCAGAAAGAACTAAATTAAGAGAGTTTAGAAGATTAGCTGATGAAATTGATAAACTTCCTAGAGAAATGAGAGAAGATATTAAGTTACAATTAGAAGTATTACATGAAATGTTAAGTAAATATGATGATGGTTCAGGTAGAGTTTATTCAATGTTATCACATTCACTTAATTTAAGTGCGTTACAAACAATTGAATCACGAGTTATGGGTAGAGCTAATGTAGGTAAATTACCAAGCATAACAAATATACTTAGAGACCCAAATAAATTAGAAATGCAAAAAAGAATTGCGGAACAATCTAATGCATTAAATGAAATATTAATGGAATATGGTGCACAACAATATGGTGATTCAAGATTTGGAAGTTTATTACGTGCATTTAAAAAACAAGTTAATGATAATTATGAACGTTTACAAAGTTATAATCATAATGAAGTTAATAAAATAATTGATGCAAACGTTACAAAATTAAAAATTGAAACACAGCAAATAGATGGTGCGGCAAGTGAACTGTTAGAATCAAGAGCATTTGATTTAGATGAAGCAGGATTTTTAAGACTTGAAGACCCAGATAAACCGGGAACATTTTTAAAACGTATTAATTATAATGAAATTCCATCTTTTGTACAAGGTGCAGATTCTACAAATATGAAAGATTTATTTTCAAGAAATGGTGTTGTACGATATGGGTATAAAGATGTTAATGGAAATAATCGTAGTATTTTATTAGTTGATAGAGGACTATCTAGTGATGCTTCATTAAATAAATTTGGAACAGCATCAGAAAAATTAATTAATAAAGTATCTAAAGTAGACTTTGATGCAGGTCATAGAATGTATGATGAAATTCCGGGATATAAAGATAATGTTTCTTTAAATGAAAATATGGCTAATGAAATCGCAGCAGATTTTGGAGGACGAATATATAAATTAATGGATGAAAATCCTGATGATGCAAGAAGATTAGCAGGACTAGGGACACCAGAAATGAAATTCTATGATGAACTTGTAGAAAAAAGAGAACAGGGATTAATAGAAAAATTTGGTAGTGGTGAACAAACAAATGTTGAAGCTTTAGCACAATATGCAGAAGGAGTTTTAAAGAAAACACCAGATGAAATAGCAAATATACTGGAAACTAATGGGCCACAAGCTTTAATAGAGTCACTAGCTCTGTATACTGGAGCACAATTACCAGAAATTAATTTGAAAATTTCATTAAAAGATTTAGTTAGATGGAGACAGGGGCTATACAGTGGAGCAAATAGTGCATTAAATGCTACAAATAAAACTAATGCATGGTTAAATATGGATTTAGCTGATAGCATTACAGCAAGTTTAAATAAATTTGCAGGAGAAGGTGGTGATAAATCAGCAATAGCTTGGAAAAAAGCAAATGATAATTGGTACAGAACAATTGGTTCAGTATGGAGAAGAGGAATTGCTAAAAAATTAATTGCTAAAAGCAGAAGTGGTGATAGACTAACAGGTTCAACAAATCTTTTTGATGTATTTATGGATGCAAAAGACCCTGTTGAATCAAAACGATTATTTAATTCTATCTTTGATGATGCAGAAGATTTAAAAACAGCAAAAAAATTAATGAATGAAGCATTAATAAATAAATTAGAATTAAATAAAAAACCTAAAGATGGATGGTTCGAAGAATTTTCTGATGTTTTAGGACATAAATTAGATGACCCAGAAACAACAGAGTATGGAAGAAAAATTGCAGGACAAATTGCATCAGGTTCTTTCCCTACAAATAAAGAAACTATATCTAGAATACAAACAGTTTTAGAACCTGTATTTAGACGTTTAGAAAAAGATGTTCAATATGTAGGTGATAGAATGAAACGAGGAGTAGATGAGGCATTAACAAAAGATTTAGGTAATGTAGATATAGAAAATCTAAAACAATTAAAAGGAATAACAAAAGAAGAGGACTTTAGAAAAGCCATTTTAGATAGCAGTTATGGTGGTGGCAATACTGATTTAGCTTCTGCTGTTGCAAAAATTATTAAAGATAGTGGTGATAAAGTTGCTATGCAAGGTTTTGAACGTATGTTATATGATGGGGCAATGGAATCTTTATTTTCTAATGCCGGAAGACAGGGAATACAAATAGGAGATATAGGAAGCAGAGGTAAAAAGGGATTTAAAGGAGTACTTGATATGAAGATTGATGTATTTGAAGAATATATTGATAGTAATAGAAATATTTTAAAAAAGTTTATGGGTAAAAATCCTATAACAGGACAAAATAGATTTGAAGAACTAGAAGAAATGCGTTCTTTATTAAATGTTGTAGTCGGTGATATCACACCTGCAACAGTTGACCAATTACCAAGACAATTTAGAGTTGAGCAAATTATATCTAGAATGTACTCAATTGCAAGAGGTGTTGTATCTCCTCGTTATGTATTAACAGAATTGTTAATTCAAGATGTGAGATTTAGAAAAGGTAGAATGCTAGAACAAATGGCAACTGACCCAGAGGCATCATATCTTTTAGCTACTGTTATTTTTGACAAAGGATTATTAAAACCAACAATTAGAAAAGACTTTTTGAAATGGTGGATGAAACCTATGATAAGAATATCTAGAGGTGATACAGAAGGATTACCAGAATTTGCAAATAAATTTGGTGGTCAAGGAGAATGGGAAACACCTTACAAAGATTGGATGCCTTATTTTGAATCTCAAGAAAGAGCTAAAGAAATATTTTCTAGTTATGCTAACACTAATTCTAAATCATTTTATGATAACGAAGATGAACGTTCTTTACAAGCCAATGAAGGAATTGGTATAAATCAAGAACAAATTAAAAATCAACCCGGAAGAAATAGAATAGTATAATGGCTGAGTGGGAAAAAGAAATAGCTGAACTAAAAACAGATGTTCGCTACATCAGAGAAGATTTAAACATTATGCAAAAACAAATTAGAGATTTGAACGCTACATCCAACATGGGAGTTGGAGGAATAAAAGTATTTTTAGCAATAGGTGGTGTGCTTGGTGCTATATGGGCTTTTATGAAAATAACTGACTAGGAGGAGATATGGAAAAACTTAAAACAATGTGGAATGGTTTAAGCAAGAAGGGTAAAATTGGCCTAACTGCTGTTGTAATCATTGCACTTATAGTTATATATAATGCCGTTTTATAAATTTAAAAATAAAAAAACAGGCCGTACTTTTGAAAAGCTATTAACTTTTGAAGAGCATGATAGGTATCTGGAAAATAAAGATTTAGTACAGATACCTACTGCTTTTAAAATAGCAAATTTAATTAGTAGTAATGAAAATAAAGTAAGAGAACAACTTTGGAATACAGCACAAGCAGGAAAAAAACAATCAAATTGGAAAGATAATAGAGGATAATATGTTTGGATTACCAGTAGAAATGATTACGATGTTAGGGTCTAGTGTACTAGGCGGTGTTATGACTATTTGGGGTCAAAGCATAAAAGCAAAACAAGAATCACAAAAAATGTTACTTGCTCGTGGAAAATTTCAAATGGATGAAATAGATAAAGCCAGAAAATATGAGAATAAAGGTTTTCAATTTACAAGAAGAATCATTGCACTAACAGCAGTGTTCTTTATTATTGTATGGCCTAAACTTGTACCTGTGTTTTTTGATACAAGTGTCTTTTTAACATGGACAGAATTTAGTAGAGGTTTCTTGTTCTTAATTGAACAAAAAGAAATGCTTGTTGATAGACAGTATGCAGGTGTTGTAATAACACCAATGGATACACATTTAATGGCATCAATCATTGGATTGTACTTTGGTGGAAGTCTAGTTAAAAAGTAGTGGCTAATAAAAAATATAAATGGTTTTTAACAAAACGCAACAGAGCTATGAAAAAAAATAATCCTGTTGTAAATGATTTTTATACTCACATAAAAAAAGAACAAGAAGTTTTAGATATATCTATGAAAGAATCTTTAAAACAAAAAGAGGAAAGAACAAAAAATGAAATTAAGTGATAGCACAAGTGTAGCAATGCCTGTTCGAAACCTGCTAAGTATTATAGCAGCAGTAGCATTGGGAGTGTGGGCTTATTTTGGAGTGGTATCAAGAATTACAACCATAGAAACCTCATTAGTATTAGCAGAAAAAGATTTAGAAAAGAATACAGAATTTAGAATTAAGTGGCCTAGAGGTGAAATGGGTAGTTTACCTGCTGATTCTGAACAGTATATGTTAATAGAATTTATGGCATCACAAGTAGAAGTTATGCAAACAGAAATGGAATCAATGATGAGCAATACTGTAAATATTGATTTTCTAAAAACACAAGTTTTAAAATTACAAGAGGATGTAGAAAAATTAAAAGATAAAGTAAGAGAAAATAAAAATGGAAGTCTTTAAATGATAATAGAATATGTGTTTAGTTTATGTATGTTTGTTAATGGGTCATTGGATGGTCACATGATAACTGATGGTTTATCTCATTGCTTAAAAGCTAAAAGAGAAGCTGAAAGAAATTTATCGGATAATAGAGTTAATACTATTCGGTATGAATGTGGTCGAGTCAAGGCAGAACTTAGACCCGATTCAGAAGGTAACTTAAAAATTTATAAAATTATAGAAGATAAATATTAATACTAGGGAGAAGTAAATGAAGTGGGTGCTAAACAATTTTATATTGTTAATGATATTAATATTAATAGCTGTATGGGCAAAGCCTGTTATAGCAGATTCAACAAATGATGATAATGACCAGACAAATTCTTCAGGCAGTAACACTCAGATAACGGGTGGCTATACATCAACAACAACAAATAATAATGATGGGCAAACAAACACAACAACAAGTACAACAACAAATACTACAACTACCAATGGGTCAGACGTACCTGTCAACTCAGCAAACTCACCAAGTTACTCTTCAATGTCTCAAGATGTGTGTAGCATGGGTCTTAGTGGTTCCGTTTCTACTTTGGGGTTTGGTGCTTCTGTTGGCAAACACGTCAGGGATTTAAATTGTGAACGCATAAAGTTATCTAAAGTTCTATATGATTATGGAATGAAAGTGGCTGCTGTTTCTATACTTTGTCAAGATTCTCGTGTTCATGCCGCAATGCAAAGTGCAGGAACTCCATGTCCGTGGAATGGTAAAATAGGTAAAGATGCTCAAGAAATGTGGGATAAATATCCTGAACTTAGACCTGACTATGAAGATTATTTAATAAAATCTGAAGCTATTGCTAGAATAGATAGACAAATAGCGGAAGAAGAAGCAAGATTAGAAGCTATAAGAATACAAAAAGAACAAGAAGAACTTGCTATAAAAATAGAGAAGCAAAAGAAAAAGTTAGCTACACTAAAAGAGCAGGAGGAAGTAGATGAGATTGTGGATACCGACATTATTGTTGACCCTACTCCTATCAACATACACGAATAGCACCGAAGTAACTACAAGTAATTTATTACCTAACTCTGGTGATGGAGTAGACTGGGGTTCTAGTAGCACAGACCAAATTAATTCTGCTAATTCTTCTGGGTATGTTACTAATGGCTCTACAGTTAATGGCTTTGATATTACTTGTACTAATCAATCTAACTGTGGATACAAATATAGTGTAGGCGGTGACTTTGAAGTAACAGGAACTGCAAAAGTTAGTGTTGATGATATAGCATTAACAAATAATTCTATTAATCAATCAATGCTAGATAATGGCATTACATTAAATAGTTATATTGATGTAGCAAATTGTGAAAGTACGGAAGGTAACTGTGAATCCAAAGGTGGTAGTAATGATTCTCATACTACAACTATTGTATTAAAAGATTCTAGTGGTAATATATTATCTACTACAACACAAACTAGAACTGAGGTTACAGGATTTCAAGGTAACTGTAACGGATATCCGGGTACAACTACTACAGGTATAACTGCAAATTGTGGCCAATACAATGATAGAATTATATACTTAGGTGTTGGTTCTAATAAAGTAGATTGGTCATGGCAAGGTACAGATAGTAACTACACTAATCAATCTAGACAAGGCCCAAATTTATTAGGTTCATCTTTAACGATGACTTATAATAACACAGAGTATAGTCCTATTGATGATGATACTCAAGAATCTATTGAAGATATTGTAGATATAATAGAAGATATTCCAGAAGATTTTGATTGGTATAATGATGATATAGTATTTGAAGATACATATACTTGGGAAGAAGATGAGTATATGATAGGGACTGATTTCTATTTTGAAGACGAGTATATGATGGAAGAAGATATGTACTTTGAAGAATTTGAAATGGAAGAGTTTGACATAGGTGATTTTGAACAGCCGCCAATATTTGAAGAGTTTGAAACTTTTGAAGAAATGCCTGTGATAGAAGAGGTATTTTTTGAAGAGAATTATATGTTAGAACCTCCACCTATGGAAATGATGGAGGAAATATTTACTGAAGAATTTGAGGAGGATTTTACTGAATTTTTAGAAGAGACTGGCATGGAAGAAGAGTTCATGGAGTTTCTAGAAGACGAAGGCATAACAGCCGAAGAGTTTTTTGAGGAGATAACCGAGGAGGAGTTTAATGATGAACCTACTACGGAATCTTTTGAAGAGTTTGAAGAAGAGTTTGAAGAAGTCGAGACAGTTGAAGAAAGCACACCAGAGGTTATTGAAACTGAGGAAGAAACAGTGGAGCTTGAGCCAGAAGCTGAAACGATAGAAGAAGAAACAGAAGTAGCAAATAATGAATCAACAAATGAACCAGAGCCACAAGAAGATACACAAGAGGAGGAATCCGATAGCGAAACAACTGAGGAATCCGATGTACAGACAGAAGAAAGTGGAGAGCAAGATGATATACAATCGGAAGACCGAGAAGTGGACACCGATGACAGGATTGTTACAGATGTTACAAAAATAGAAAGCAAATTAAAACAGAATTTAAAAAAAATAGCTAAACAAATAGCTAAAGTTACAAAAGAAACAACTGAAAACTTATCAAAAGAGGATTTATTTTTTAAAAGTAATAGCCTCGATTCGTATAAAGATTTAGCATTTTATTCTGCAAAGGATATATATGAACAAGCGAATGCGGGGCTATTTTTACAGATAGATTTATCTTCCTATTCTGGAGAGATATATGTAGGAGCATCTCTAAATTCCTACACAGATAATGATGCTGTAGAAGTACACAGAGTTAAATTAATAGAGATAAACAATAAAAAAAACAAACTAATCGCTGAACTGGAGGCACTTAAACAATGAAAATAATGGATAAACTTAGCACGTATGCCGCACTAGTAGGTGTAATTGGAGCTATCGGTGGAGGTTTTTATGCGTGGGGCGAGTTCAATACTAGACTTTCTGCATTGGAAAACGAACCACCAGTAAATTTACAACCACTAGTAGAAAAAGATAAAGAATTAGCAGAACAATTCGATGAAGTATTGTTGTATGCTAATGAATATAAAGTAGATTTAATTGATAGAATTAAAAAGGTTGATGATAAAATACAACCTGTTGATTTAACTGCTGTATTTAAAGAGATAGGAAAAATAAGAGAAGAAATGGCTATGCTTGATATACCAGAACCTTTTATTATAGACCCTATTATAGCACCAATTCGTGAGACTATTAAATCAATTGAAAGTTTAATATCAGAACTATCTAAACAAATTGCAATAGCTTTAAAAGAAAATGAATTACAGAATACACAAATAGAAGAAATTAAATTAGAATCAAATAATCCTCTATCTAACTAACTTCTTCCTCTAAATTGGTTAGTGTATCTACCTTTTTACCATAAACAGGAACATAATTTTCCCTTAATCCTTGCCTTAATTCTTTTAGTTGCTCTCGTTCTTCGGGAGTTGTTAAAGATTTTTTCTCTTGAAACAATACAGGATTAACAGGTGCACTACTTTCTTTCTTAGGTTCTTCAACCTTAGGTTCTTCCCCTCTATTTTTATGACCATTAGATAACAGCGAATAAAAATCGGTGTTAGTTAATTGTACATGAGACTTATCATCATATACAACAACCCAAGTTCTAATATGAGCACCATGTGTTGTTGTTAATTCCCATTTCCTAAATGAATGTACTGTTTTTGTAGGTACAGTTCCCTTTGTCAACAATTCCATCATTTTCATTCTTGTTAGATTTGTTGTATCATTATCCTCAAAAGTTAATTCCCAAATTTTATCTTCATGTGCGTGGGTATCTGGATTAGTTCCGCCAGAATCATTTTGCACTATATTTACAATAGTTTTTGTCATCCTAAATATCCTCTAACATCTTTAATATCTCGTTCAAATAGATTATCTATATATTTTATCACGTTCTCGTACCTTATTGTATCTACGTAATTATCGTTCCACTTATCCATGTGTTTACGAAACTCCTCTGGTGGGCAAGTCCATTTCTCCGAAAAAAAATTACCCTTTGAATCAATTCCAAAATATAATAATTGTAGTACTGCTTCATTACTGTTTGGTATCTTCTTTTCTGCCATTTTTCTTCTCTACATCTGGCAGTTGTGTTAATATTGTTATCAAACTAAAAACCTCAGTATAAGGTCTAGTTCCTAGATATTTTAACAGAGCATTTAATTGTTCAACTGTTATCTGTTTCATTACTTTCCTTTTTAAATTGTATTTCACCGGCTATCGCACCATACGCAGCCATATCTATGTAAGTATCTTTACTTACAGCACCTAATTTTGTTCTAGCCATTTTCAATAAAGCCATCATAATTGCTACATCATGTGGTTCTACTTTTGTATCTAAATAAGCTGACCATAGTTTAGCTATATTTTTATGGTTTTCTGTTTTATCCCCATAATCCTTATGCCTATCCCCATCTACAAGATTCTTTGCTTCACTCAAAATTTCTGATGTTTTCATTTCCCCTCTATTTTTTTTCTATTTTTAAACTTATATAGACTAGTAGTATTAAACTTACGACCTACAATAAAAACTACAGAATTAATTACAGTATTAATTGTAACCATGCTTAAAATCCACCATTTCCAAAATTCGTCCATTATACAGCAACATTATCTTTCTCAAATAAT
>Ga0209992_10001914_pt1 | contig 20365 bp, 21 predicted proteins | sample 2SBtaG_2_FD_182564 | JGI IMG/M metagenome (GOLD analysis project Ga0209992, IMG submission 182564) | Deep subsurface microbial communities from Kolumbo volcano to uncover new lineages of life (NeLLi) - 2SBTROV12_ACTIVE470 metaG (SPAdes)... | ecosystem: Environmental > Aquatic > Marine >... | reverse complement strand
TTTATTGGCTTTTCAGGAAATACTTTAGAGTCGAGATACCAGATCCCAACCCGAGGTAGTGCGGGCGCTGAACAGTCTTTTATCAAGATGAAGTCAAACAAACTGGATTTAAAAAGTGAGTGGAATATTCCTGAAGGTTTCTTTGAAAAGATACGGACTAAGCTTAGTATGACCGATTACGAGCATACTGAAGCCTACGAAGCTGATTTTAAAAATGATACTTTTGAAGGCCGAATTGAGGCTCCTCATAAGCCCATACTAGGAATGAAAGGTGTGTTGGGCTTTCAGGTAATTTCCAATCGATTTGAAGCCTTGGATGTAGAAGGCGGTGATTGGATTAATCCAGCCACCAGAAGCAACAATTTTGCTGCGTTTGCTACGGAGTCATTCGATGTGGGACCCACCGTTGCAGAACTCGGAGTGCGTATAGAGCATGCTACTTTAAACGCGAGGGGAGAGCGCGCGAGTCCTCATCAAAATTTTACACCTATCAGCGTTTCTGGTTCAGACCTGTGGAATATTGACGACCAAAATTCATTATACCTAGGTCTCGCTCGTTCGCAACGTGCCCCTCTTGCCAATGAACTATTTTTCCTGGGAGAGCACGAAGCCACTGCCTCTTATCAGAAGGGTAATACGGGTCTTAAAAAGGAAACGTCCTATAATATTGATCTGGGTTATAAATTTAATTCCAAAAAAGTGGCTGTAGAAATTAACCTGTTTCATAACTGGGTAAATAATTATATTTTCTCACAAAGGACGGGGAACACAGTTGGTGGTGATCCGGAAGTTGAATATCAACAAGCCGCCGCGACTTTTATAGGCTATGAAGCTCAGCTTATTTACCATGCTTGGAAAAACGCATCGCAAGATGTTGATATAACCGTGTTCAGTGACTACACCCGTGGCAAATTGAATAATGAGGGTGATGTTCCTCGAATTCCCCCCCTCCGCTTGGGTTTTCAGGTTGACCATAGGTATGGAAACTGGCGTTCTAACCTGCGTTATACCTATGCTGATGAGCAGAATTATGGCGGAAAAAACGAGGATAGTACCGGTAGTTATACATTGCTCCAACTCAATACGCATTACCACATCCAGGAGTTTAAAAAAGCAGATGTGCTTGTTTATGCAAAGGGCAATAATTTATTGAATCAAAATATCCGAAACTCAGCCTCATTTTTAAGAAACTTTTCACCGGAGGCGGGAATTGGCGCTGAAGTTGGGATTAGAATTAATTATTAACAGTTTAAAAAAACGGTCGGCGGCCTAAACCGGAAGATTGTTTGAGAAAATATCCTCAAAACTTGAACCTATCATGCGGGGTCTCCTCCAAGAGTTTTCCAGGTTTTGATACATCTCAAGACCTGGGCCCCGTTTTTTTCTACCCTCCCCAAGTCAAAGGGGTTGCTAGTTTTTCAGCAACCCCTTTTTTTATGTTTCTTTGATTCAGAAATCCAATAAAGATACTTAATTAAACACCATACCTCAAAACATATCCCCTCAAATTTACCTATTTTTTGTTTTGGCAATATCTACATATATGATATAAATATCCGGAAAAATTTAGTGATTAATAAAAGTAATTAGTTTGCGAATATTTTTCTAACAGGTTTGGTAAAATTAACTTCATTTAGGAGCTGATCATGTCTGAATGTACAATACATGCAAACCATGACCATATTCACGGTGAAAACTGTGGCCATGCAAAAATTAAGCACGGAGATCATTATGATTTTCTCCACGATGGGCACTTGCATCATCCCCATGAAGACCATAATGACGAGCATGCGTTAGAGATAAATGATCAGAATCCCAATGAATGTAATAAACAACATGCTCACGATCATACTCATGGGTCTGGCTGTGGGCATGAGGCTGTAACTCACGGGGATCATATAGATTATATTGTCGATGGACGTCTTCATCAACAACATGAAGACCACTGTGATGACCATGGAGCGGTAGATCTTCAAAGAAATTAGATAAAAGCTCCCCTAGACCACTTCGTGTAGAGGGTATAAATAAAAGAAAATAAAAAAAAAGGGGGTTGCTGATTATTCAGCAACCCCCTTTTTTTATGTGGTTTGGTTTTGTTGCTAAACGGTTTATTCATTGTTGAGCACCATCTACAAAGTTTCCTTGGAAAGTTTTCTTTCCATCTTTTGACCATTCAGTCAAAATCCCATTGTATTTTCCATATTTGTAATGTGCTTCAATCTTTTTAGTTCCATCTTCATACCATTCAGCCCAAACCCCATCTCGTTTTCCATCTTTGAAATGTGTTTCAATCTTTTTAGTTCCATCTTCATACCATTCAGTCCTACGACTAATGTATTTTTTATCTTTGTAATGTGTTTCACTCCTTTTGGCTCCATCTTCATACCATTCAGTCAAAACCCCATCTGGTTTTCCATCTTTGTAATGTGTTTCATTCATTTTGGTTCCATTTTGATACCATTCAATCAAAACCCCATCTGGTTTTCCATCTTTGTAATGTGCTTCAATCTTTTTAGTTCCATCTTTGTAACGTATAATCTTTTTAGTTCCATCTTTTGACCATTCAGTCAAAACCTCATAATTTGTTTCAATCTTTTTAGTTCCATCTTTTGACCATTCAGTCAAAACCCCATCTCGTTTTCCATCTTTGTAATGTGTTTCACTCCTTTTGGTTCCATCTTCATACCATTCAGCCCAAACCCCATCTGGTTTTCCATCTTTGTAATGTGTTTCACTAAATTTTATACCACTTGGATACCACCTGGTTTCTAGTCCATCTCTTTTCCCATTCTTGAAATGGGTTGCAGTTTCCTTTTTACCGGATTTAGACCAAACAGTTCTTAGTCCTTCTGCTTTCTCATTTTTGACGTGAACTTCAAACATCTTTGTGCCATTTGCATAAAACCAAGTGTCTAGTCCATCCCTTTTCCCATTATTGAAATGGGTTTCCCTCTTCAACTTTCCATTGTCGTAGTATTTCTTCTTCACTGTCTCCTGACCACAAACAGAACCACTAAACAAAAACAGAAAGATGATTGCGAGTAAGAATGTAAGTTTGGTTTTCATACTTCACAAGAAAAAGAGATAAGACATTGAAACATTCCCTAATGAATTCTAACTATTATCTCTTATTTTTAATTAATAGTTCCCGTATGTATTCTTTCCAAGATAATGAATGCTTATATTTATTATTTGAAAATTCAACAGATCCAATTATGTCATTACAAACATTTATAAAGTCTTTATCAAGAATTTGATCAGAAAAACAATGGACCGAAACTCCTCCTGTGTTTGACAATACCAATCCAATAATATCTATATTTTGTGCAGACCCTTTTAGTTTCATATTGCCGATGGAGTTTTTGGTGATCAAGTTTTTTATCCAGATTATATTCTTTTCTTTGTCGTACCTAGGTTTACCAACGAAAATACTTTCAAGCATATTACTCTTTTCCTTAAATTCCGTTTCTATACCCTTTGCCAAACTACTCAAATTTTCCTGAACTAACAATTTAGCAAGTGTACGTTCACTAACTTTCCCATTAAAAGGTTTTTCAATAATGACATATGGAAATATTAACCATTTAGCCAAATCTGGGTTCTGGAATCGTCCAGGAAAAGGAAGGATCACCTATTTTATGTTAATTCGTAGATATAAGCAAAGTGGCGGGAAACTGGTATTAAAGGAGGGGCAAAAGCTAGCCACAGTGCTAGCCAGAGGCAATAATGGGCTACGGTCTAAACCATAAGGTTACTTGCTAAAACTTCGCAAAAACTGGACCTATACGAAGTAGAAAAAATAAAAGGGCTAGCCATTTCTAGCTAACCCCTTGTTTTATATGGTGCCCCCGAGGCGATTCGAACGCCTGGCCTACGGATTAGGAATCCGAGAGTGTATACTTTTAAGCTGTTTTATATTTGCCTACACTTTCCCGCATTATCCCTTGAATACCTTTTAAATAGGCATTATACTAGCTCTAAAGAATAAGTAGGTGTTGTAAGTTGTTTTAAGCTTCTTGCCTACATAATGCCTACATAATGCCTACATAATGCCTACATAAATACCTTATCAGAAGACCTTGGAATGCCAAAGCTCAAATTAACCAAATCAGGCGTAGATAAGCTCCCTTATTTCGAAGCCTTACCAGATTACCCAAAAAAAAACCAAGAGCTTTTCTGGGATACGGAACTAGCTGGTTTCGGCCTTCGTATTACCAGGGCATCGAAAACCTATATAGTTGAAAAGCGCGTCAACAGGCGTACTGTCCGAGCCAGAATTGGTAGGCACAACCAGATTCCCACGGACAAGGCACGTAAAATGGCCCAGAAGTTAATTTATGAAATGACAACTGGGAAAGATATAAATGCACGGAAGAAAGCAGTGCGAGGCGAATCAATTACCCTACTCCAAGCATTTCATGCTTTTCTTGAAAAACGGGAATTAAAGGAGCGAACAATTTGGGATTACCAACGTGCAATAGATATATCCTTCAAAAATTGGAAGAGCAAACGCATTATTGATATTACCCGTGAAATGGTATCTCGGCACCACAAAAAACTAGGGGATCAAATTGGTAAAGCTCAGGCTAATCAATCAATGCGATTCTTGAGGTCGCTTATTAATTTTACCGCTGGTCAGTTTGAGGATGTTGATGGTAAACCGCTAATTAAAGAGAACCCAGTATCAATAATAAGCCAAACTAAGACTTGGTACAGGGTTGAGCGTCGACAAACTATCATCAAAAGCCATGAGCTAGCTTCATGGTTTCAGGCAGTAGAATCGTTGAATGGTGGTTTAGTAAAAGATTACCTAAAGATTTTATTATTCACCGGTCTCAGAAGACAGGAAGCTATGAAGTTACAGTGGAATCAAGTTGACCTAAAAGCAAAGACCCTCACCATCATTGATACAAAAAACAGAAATCCCCTCACCCTGCCTCTTGGGCCATTCATATTAAAGTTACTGAAAGCTAGAAAGAGTATTGCTACTGACAGTCCATTTGTATTCCCTGGTACTGGTAAAACCGGACATCTGGTAGAAAGCAAATATCAAACAGCACAGGTGACTAAAGAATCTGGAATCAAGTTCTGTCTTCATGATCTTCGAAGAGTTTTTATAAACACTGCTGAGTCGCTAGACATCTCAAGCTATGGTGTGAAGCAATTGGTCAACCACTCTACCAATGGAGATGTAACGTCAGGTTATATGGTCGCTGACCCTGAACGACTACGAAAACCTATGGAAAAGATAGAAACTCAATTACTACGACTATGCCGTAAGGACAAAGCAAAAGTTATAAACATAAAATAAATACCAAGGCCGAGTTATGCCCATACGGCTTGAGTTGGAGTGATTTAAATAGTTTTAAAAATCAAACAATATGGCTAAGAAGAAAATAGTTAAACATAAAAAAACACCTTATTTAATTCCACTGGCAAACCTTGAATGCAATAACCATTGGGATTTCCGTGATGCTGTTGGCCTTATTTGCCAAAGACCAGATCAATTTGATAATGCATTTTATTTTGGGGAAAATGATTTTACTAAAACTTACGGGGCATTTAAAACCGTTTGGAATCTTACAATAGAAGCACTGAACAAGAAAAATATTCAATTGATTAGTGGAAAGTTAAAAGGTCTCTCAGTTAACCCTTTAATTGATACTCCAAAAGAGGCATTGATTCTAGATCGAGATAGTTTTCTACTCTGGTACAGTCAAAACAAGGACAGAATCAAGCAGTATCTATCCTATGGTGATTTATCAATCCATTATGAAGAATTCTTGGATAGACTCGTAAAAGAAAATGTGCAAATTAACCCATCAAATAGAAGCCCTCATCCAGACACAGATAAGGCCATATTTAATCGATTGCACGAGGATTATGTTGATGCAGTCGTAAAGATGCTGGACAAAAATCCCTATTTGAAATGGCCTGACTTTAAAGAGGCCCCTAATCTTAAAGTTCTGATTCGCGAAAGCGGCCTTTCTCCTAAAGAGTCAACACTTCAGAGAAAATGGATCCCTGAAGCTCGTACAAAGGTAAAGGTTACTGGAGCACCCGGCGCACCAAAGAAGAAATAAACCTACCTCATAATTGCCACTCATCTCAAAAAAGATTAAGTGTAATTATTCATTTCAGCCTGATTTAAAGCCTTCAGCTAACTTCACTCGCATCTTCACTTCACTTAAGTCAGAGTGAAATTGTACTCTCCCTAGTCTTGTCTTATTTTGTATGTACGACTTTGATTTTACCAACAATTAGGAGTTTAAAAATGCGGAGTGACTTAAAAAGGAATTTAGTGAAACAAGATAGCGCAGCAACCTATTTGGGCTTATCAGAAGCAACCCTTGAGCGTGATCGTTGGCGTGGCGGTGAAATTCCCTATATTAAGGTTGGACCGAGAGCTATCCGGTATGATCTTGATCAACTTGACGCCTACCTCGAAAGAAAAAGCGTGAGAAACGAGGTCGTGAACCACGACTAAGCAAGGTAACCAACTACGTCTACTAAGAATGAAACAATGGAAAACCCCAATATTCATGCAAATACTGGAACTCTCAATTGGAGCGTAAGGCATGTCTGATCGTACTGAGGCAGAACGTTACCTGCAACGACTGGATCCTAGCGCTAACTCTTGGACCTTCCAGACTTTTGTTGATGCGAAAGGCAAGACAAGTCCTGGTGTAACAGGCGTTCTTATCGGCTCTCTTGTTAATCATTGGAATGAACTTGACCGACGGAACCGGAACGGTGCGGGTATTTTTATCACCGTCAATCGAACAAATGATAAAGGCCGCAAGAAAAACGACGTTACCAGTATCCGAGCTTTATGGCAAGAGGATGATCGCGGAGATACGCCATCTTTGCCGACAAAACCGCACATGGTAGTAGAATCCTCACCTGGGAAATATCACCGCTACATAATAACTGATGGTGGTCCTGTCGAAGAATTCGAGCCTGTTCAACAAAGATTGGTTAATGATTACGGATCAGATCCTAACGCAAAAGATAGGTCTCGCGTTTTGCGTTTACCTGGGTTTTTACATTTAAAGAATCCCGAAAAACCTCACACGGTACGTATCCTTGAAACAACCGATGCTCCAGCTCTCCCATGGGAAGAGTTAAAACAGTTATTTCCTCCGGTTAAGCAACCAGTCGTTAAAACAACAACCAACAATAAATCTAAACATTCATTTTGCGGTGAAGCTGCTACGGGTGGTGCTCTAATCGACAACCCAGGAGAGGTTATATCAGCAGTACTTTCTCTGGATCCCGATATGGGCTATGTTGACTGGCTATCCGTTGGCATGGGCCTGCATAATATGTACAAGGGCCACCAAGAGGGATTAGAAATTTGGGTTGAATGGTCCAAAAGTGGAAATCTTTTCCGGCCAGGTGAATGTGAATACAGGTGGGAGACTTTTAAATGAATGGAAAAATAACGCACAAAACTATCTTTCAAATGGCAAAAAATAGTGGATGGGGCGGCAGTTATAATGTTGAGAATGATCTAGCATTCAAACTGTTGAAGGAGGAAAAAAGACGAAAACTTAAACAATTCAATGATCGGCATGCTGTTGCCATGATTGAGGGAAAAGCCGCCATAGTCTACCGAGAGAAAGATGCCGCAACCAATGTGATGACTACTAGGATCTCTAATAAAGGATCTATAAGCACTCTGTATTGCAACAAACCCTTACCGCTCCCAGCTGAAGATAACGCTGGAGAAAGAACTGTTAAACGAACACCAATTTTCGATTTTTGGATGGAATGGCCAGATCGCAATGATTTTACTCAAATTGTATTTAAACCTATACCAGGCATGGTAGCAGGACCGACAGACTTGCCTAATAAGGATACTATTCTCAATTTATACCAGGGGCTTGCTTTCAAACCAACTCCTGGCAATTGTGATTTGATTTTGGATCACATTCGAGAGGTTTGGTGTATAGGTAATGAAGCTCTATACAAATATGTCATCAACTGGCTTGCTCGAATGTTTCAGATACCTGGAGAGCGTGGTCATACAGCATTAGTTCTCCATTCTGGGGAAGGTACTGGCAAAAATATAATCGTTGACATTTTAGTGTCTGCATTTGGTGAGCATGCCTTTGTTGCAAGTAAGTCGAATGATTTGGTCGGCCGTTTCAATGATCATCTCGGAAAGACCGTTCTGGTCTTTGCTAATGAGGCGGCTTGGGGTGGTGATAAACAACTGGAGGGCGCGCTGAAGCAACTTATCACTGATGAAAAAATGGCGGTTGAGAGGAAACACATCCCAACCTATCACAGCAAAAATTGTGTTCATCTAATTATCGCCAGCAATAACGAATGGGTAGCTCCTATGGGGATGGATGATCGCCGTTTTGTCGTTCTGGATGTTTCCGAGCATAGAAAGAGGGATTTGGAATATTTCCAGAGTCTTAGCGACCAGATCAAAGATGGTGGTGATAGAGCGTTTATCCACTATCTATTGAACATCAACATAAATGGATTTAACCCACGTGTTCTTCCTGCGGTAAAAAGTCGAACAAAATATATCAACAAGATCAAGACAGCTGATTCTGTAACTCAATGGTATCTCAATTGCTTGGAGTGTGGTTCCCTTGGCACAACCCCCGAACACGACTGGAAATACGGTATACAGGTTTCGAAAGATGTTGCTCATCAAGCATATACTGAGTGGTGTGAGCGTATGCGTATCAACCAGCGAGAGCCAATGGGTGTTATGACAAAGACATTGAAAAAACTAGTTGATGTTAGCCTGAGGCAGCTAAGGCATAGCGTAAAAATACGTGAGCGGGTTTATGAATTTCCACCGCTCTCTGATTGCCGCCAACAAGTAGAGCAACTCATGGGACAAGAGATTGATTGGGGTGAGTGATTAATATTGGCACGACTGGAACAGGGTGGCACAGGTTAGTCTATTTGCTTAAACCCGCATGATTATTGGTCTGGCACAAGTGGAACAGGTGGAACAACTTCTTTTTAAAAAGATAATAAAAACCTTAAAGAACCCTCAATAAAAGGGATGAACAGCACGCTGAAAAAACTTTATCAAAAATTGGCGTTTTACCTGTGCCACCCGTTCCAAGCCAGTGTTTACGCGGTTTTCAACGTTTTTTTTGGGGTGTTCCAACCTGTGCCAATAGGTGTGAAGTTGTGCCAGACCGGCACTATTGGTAAGTTCAGAAGCTTATCTCACTATCCACCGTCTAAGTATTAAAGTGTAACTCTTGCCAAAATTACCAAACCAATACCTTAATAAACTCCCGTTATTCCAAACTTAACTAGACTGAAGAAAAACTGCTCCTTGTAAGAAGCTAACCCATTAATATTTTTATATAATTATTTTATAGCTATAAGAAAAACTGAAGATTACGGCTTCAAAAATACTTAACCAGACTGAACATCAACGCCCTTATTAATGTTTTAATTTGCGGTTGAGTCCATAAGAAATTTAATTAAATTATGTAAAGCGGTAGTATATTCCCTTAGTTCAATTAGAACGGAAGCCTCCCCCCCCCTATCATCAACTAAAGGATTCTTTTTAGCTAAATACACAGACTAATAGCACCAGCCTTTACTACAAATACACAGCATAGGTCACCGAATTAAAATAAAAACCTAATGAAAACTTGTTTGAATGGGTAAGGTGCAATCAGACTGAGTTTTATAGAATGCTGGCAAGGCAAATGCCAAGAGAGATTCATGCAGATGTGAATGCGGGGTACAGTCTTGTTGAGTGCTTACGAGAGATGGAGGAACGAAGGTCTAAGATAGAGGGCTGAGGGTTTGTGAAAAACAATCATGATTTAGAAGTTTAGCTTTAACCCAACACTGGCACCATATGTTCCTTTAATAAGATTAGAGAACCGACTATCAATATTAACATAGGCGACCATATTATTATTCATAGAGTAGTTGGCGCCGTGACCTGATTAACTAATAATTGCCCTACTTTTTAAAAATCTAACAACCTTAGACACGGATTCTTCCAACTGTTCTCGATCAGTATCTATTACTAATTCGGGATTATCTGGTGCTTCATAAGGGGAGTTGATGCCTGTATAATTTTTAATTTCTCCCGCTCTTGCACGCTTATACAACCCTTTCACATCTCTTAATTCACAAGTACTTAAACTAGCTCTACAATAAATTTCTATAAAGTCACCATAGGGCATTAACTTGCGCACTGCATTTCTATCTTGTTTAAAAGGACTAATGAACGCTGCCATAACAATAATACCAGCCTCCATCATTAGTTTAGCAACCTCACCAACACGACGAATATTCTCCTTGCGGTCAATGTCACTAAACCCGAGATCTGATGACAGTCCATGTCTTATATTATCACCATCCAATACGAATATTTTACAGCCTTGTTCAAACAACTTTCCCTCTACTGCATGTGCTAAAGTCGACTTCCCAGATCCTGAAAGGCCTGTATACCATATAACGACAGACTTGTGATCATTTAGTTGATTACGTCTTTTGCGGGTGACGGTTGCTTTATGGTAGATTATATTCTTCATATAGAAAGGTAAAAAACAAGCAGTTAAATGGAGATTTTGTTTAGCTTATTGTGTAGAGTTTCGCATTTTTGATGCAGTGCTTGATTGCAATCAACCTCAATACTCCTTCTCATATCTCTAAATTCAAAATCATAACTCCTTACTCCTAAAAAATTACTAATTTTCTGCCACGACTCTCCAGAGTGTAATAGCCCACCATTAACAAATACTACATTGGGGCTCCCTTCATAAGATTTTAATAACTTATCATAAAGCAGATACCACTGCTCTAGCCAATGGTCGATATAATCTGGATTTGCATGCCTAAGGTTTGCTGAAGTTATGGGTTGATAGGACAATCCGAATTCACTGTGATTGACCCATACCATATAGTCTTTAATAAAGCTATCTTCTTGTTGGGCTTTAGAGAATCCCATGTGTTGATTTAATAAGGAGCTTGCGTGGTTGATAGGGTCTTTAAACACGATTAATATCTTAGCGCTAGGTAATATTTTTTGTAAAATATCAATTCGATTAACATTTTGGTTATTTTTACTCAAATATCTGCACTTCTGATAACTGTATGAAATTAATCTAATATAATCCTCAAACTGAGCCTCCGCCTCCTGCTGAGTAAGTGTCTGCCAAAAAACCTCTTCAAATGCTTCTGGAGAATCAGGGTTAACCATAATTCCATCTCCATGAGCACGTTCAATTTTCTGCTGACTTCCATCTCTTTTGCTAATTTTTTTCCATAAGTTTGGCGCCATTAAAAATGGCATGTCTGAATATGAAAGAGAAGCGAATTTACCAGATGCATGAATCGCTTCTAACAAAATTGTGGTGCCTGCTCTTGCCAGCCCTGTGACAAAAACAGGACTTATAAGTTCATTTTTTGACTTCTTTAAAAAGACTGCCTTTTCAAAATCAAACGTTGTCTCCCGCATAAAACGAGAAGATAGTGCAATTCGATGGAGAAGCTGTTGCCAAAAGTTATAATTATTTATCAATTACTGCCCATGAATTTTTGGCGAATTTTTAAATAGAGTAGAGAGAATAGTAGCATCTCCACAATGCCAACAACTGAACTCGAAAACTGGAAAAATCCGTCAAAAAACAATACCAGACCTGCAAACAGAGCTGCAATCAAAAACAGCACTCCTGAAAATTTTAGAGCATTGATAGTAATAATCAAGGCATAAATAGGTATCACCCTCTCCTTCCAGTGATCACTAATATTTTTAGTTGACATTAATTTTGCAAAACTTGAGAATTTTTCATAAATCTTGTGCGCAAAAACAAAAGCATCAATTCGAATAACCAACTCTATCGCAACAACACTAAAAATAGCCAAACTAAAATAGTTACTCACGAATTCCTTTCTTACGTCGCTTTAACCATCTTTTAACTGGGTAGTAGATAAGGCCAAATATAGCCATAAAAATGGCAGCCAGTATTCCAAGTACGACAGCAATTGCACCACCACCCATGCCGGGGCCAATATAAGCCTGAGCAGGAGAGGCTACAGCGAATAGCATAAGAATACTGACTTTAATGATGTTTCTCGTTATTATTTGCATGAGCTACTCTTTAATTGTTCAATCATAGGTGCTGCCTCTTGAGGCGTTAGATAGCGACTCCATGATGACATGCTGATAGCCTTATCGACTCTACCCACATACTCCCACTTCACTGCATCAGGGCTGACTCGAAGAATACGCCCCTCCTTCGACTCGTCAATAAACAAATCACCATCCGATAATGGTGTGCCACGCCCTTCGTTCACGGTTTTCACCTCCATCTCTTTCATGATTTCGCGATAAGGCTCACTTACTTTGTTGGTTTTAAAATCATAAAAATAGACACTGTTTTGACCATCAAATAATACATTTCCAAACAAAATGTTATTTCCAAACACTGAAATCGTATGATCATCAACAAAATTCACATCATGTTGAAACATCCAAGGACCCGTCTTAAGCCAAAGAATTTTATTAGTCGAAGGTCGATACAGCATAGCCGTACTGGCATTCCTAAGACTCAATAATAAGTCCCCTTTGTGCCAGAACTCAGAATCGCTCAGTGCTGGTTGAATATCATTAAGATGAATCGGATCATTATGACCTGAGCTAGATGCAGCCAGTAATCCTCGATAACCATTCTCCACCAAAATTTCCGCTATTGATTTGCTAAACAGTACCTCTCCAGATGGGGATATTTTCGCAATAGAGTCATCACGAAAATTATTTAATTGCTCAAAACTATGAGGATAAACTATCGATGGCGTCCAGATATTACCCTCATGATCTAGCTCATTACTATGGTGAAAACTGCCATCAGTAAACATGTCATTTTCACCACATAAATTCATTCCAAATAGTCCAGAACCATTATTAAAGACCAGTCTCGTGCCATTTACAGGCAGCGGGGACATGAGTCTAAAATTTGATGCGGCAGTGTAATCATCGCTATACACTTCGCTTAAAACATTTAACTCATTCAAATGGTCAATATCTGGCACCCATTCATGTAAAGTTTTTTGAGTATTAATCTGAATCAACTGCACGGTGCCCTGCTCTTTATCAGCATCGTAACTGCTTAATAATAGATAACCTTCATCAGCCAAAACGCCAGCTGGAAGTTTGCCATCTTTTTTAAAGCCGTCTATATTTGCAAAGCGTTCAACACGAACCTCTTGGGGGGGTGCTGAGAGTTGTATTACTACATCTCTTGCACGCGCTGGAAATTCAGCAATCTTTAATAGTGCTTCTCCAAAAGCTCCTAGCCTTGATGGATTTGTTGGTGATAACAAAACATGTCGTACTGATGCACCAAACAACACCGAGCCTATGGTGCCGATAAACAGCAACAATACTACTAGATACAAAGATACTTTTTTCTCAAAAATTAACAAACAGATCTTCTCAAAATAGGTTTATATATAGCTTCTTAAAAGGATTCCTCATTTAAAATTAAACTGAGGCGTGTCGCAAAAAGCACTACTCGGTGCCAAAAAGGCACACACCAAACCGACTAAAAATAGCTTTTTTAACCTCATTCCAAATCCTCCTCACAAATTATACATAAACTGACACACTAACCTGACCTGGGCTACCTCACCCCTACCACATGGTCAGTGCAAATGGGCAATTTGGGGTCTAAAAGCTGGTTTTCCGTGTGGGGATTTTCAGCAAAAAACAAGTAAAGTATCAAGAGTATTAATTGAAGGGGATATTGTCAAGCAGAAGGATTGTCATATTTTGCCCTTCATTCGCCACCCCAGATGCCACCCCAAACAAAAAATGGGCTACGGTCTAACCAGCAAAACCCTCACTTGTTTGATCTCTCTTGCCTACACTGTGCCTACATAAACAAAATGGCCTACAAGCGTGAGCCTGTAAGCCATTGTTTTATATGGTGCCCCCGAGGCGATTCGAACGCCTGACCTACGGATTAGGAATCCGTTGCTCTATCCAGCTGAGCTACGGGGGCTTATTTATTTTCAATAAATTACAAAAAACTCATATCAAAAGGCCACGGTCTAAACGTAGCCTAAATTAATTTTCGCTTGCCTCGGTTTGATGATCCTGATGAGTAATACTACTGATTCTTTTCTATCTCAGCAAGTTTTTGCCTTATCAAACGATTCACTAACTGGATAAATAATTCAAGTAACTGAGATGATAGCAAAGTGTTTTAACGCCAATCCTTGTAACGAAATAGAAATAGCTGAAAGACTAACTGGATAAAAGGAATCTGGCCTGTTTATAGAAATTCCTAATACTATAAAATTGCAAAACATCGAGGCTACTAGGATATGGAAAGCTTGAAATTCCATTTTATATTTCCTTTATTTAAACCCGCTAACAAATTAGATGTATCTATTTTAGATGACCAAGTTGGTCACCAATAAAATATAAAGAATACGCAATCATATACAGTCCACCTACCGCAGAAACAACAATAGCCTTTAAATATGTATCACTCATAACGCCGCTCCTTTATTTAAATATTCCACCTTATCTTAATTTCACTACCAATTTTATCTTCCAAGTGCCTAACTAGAATTCTGACATGTGAAGCCTACCCCGCCTTTCCGTTCTGATTTTTACAGGATATTTTTCTTTTTCCTGTGGTTCGCTTGATGGAACTTCTAGGACTTTTGGGATGTGTGGAGTATATCAGGATGTCGTAATCAAAGTATTTCTTTAATCGGAGCGAGTTGGTTTTAACGCAATCTTGACTTGACGATGTGTAGGATTGAAATCAAAATATTTAACTATACATATAGTTATTAATAACAATGTTTACGGAGTTAACCAAAATATGAAAACTAATATCATATTGACAGCATTATTTGTTGCAGCTTTTATGTTTCCATCCATTAGAAGTGTTGACACTGCAAATGCTGAAACAGATATTTCTCATTGTGCCAACTTGGAAGCTACAGCTGCCCGATCGGCATGCGAGGGTGCGGCTAATGTTAAACCCGCTCCTCCCACTTTCGACGATACCTTGATGGGAGTGCAAGGAACTTCTGCGAACGGCCGAAAAGGAACATCGTACAGGAGTGAACTGCGCCAAAAGAACAGGCTGCGAAATGGGGTCCCAGGGTCAGGTTCGAGTTATTCTTCTGATGCATCTTCAATACAAATGGGTGCGGAATCCAATGCGAACGTGCGAAACGGAACGTCGTACAGGAGTGAACTGCGCCAAAAGAACAGGTTGCGAAATGGGGTCCCAGGGTCAGGACGAAAAATGAAATAATAGCTCCATTGAACCCCATCTTATACTAAAATGTGGTCGTTGTTTACTTTTGGAGATTCGACCAATTATGAATTATATAAAACCGTTATTTTCCTATCTAAGAATTATTATTTCATTTGGCATCGGATTATTATTCTTCCTGATGTGGAACCAAATAGAGTCATATGCCGATTTAATAGATCAAGGTAAAACCGATAGCGCTGTGAAGATGCTGCATTTTCCCAAGTCACTTCGTGTGGTCGAGAATATAACTGCTGGACTTAACGATCTCCATCAGGATTTTAATGATCCAAAACAAATCCGACGGACACTGTTAAAAGTGGATCCAGCACGAATCGTCCCAGCAAAGAGTGGAGAATCATTTGCAGGAGAAATAACACGAAAAAAATTAAAGGAGCTTACCCAAGTATACTCAGAAGATATTATCTTCGTTTACCGGAGAATTTTTGAACCGCTCCCATTATCGATCAAAGAAAATAAAATAGTACAAGTCCGTCATACGGGTCTTCTTTATCTGGCTAAACAGAAGAAAGTTCTGGCTCTCCAAGGTTCCTTAAAAGAAGAGACCTTTTCCGGCACAGAGTCAGCAAAGCAGCAGGCCGAGCGTTGGAAAAAATTGGATCAAGAAGGTTTGAAAGCACTGTCCTTGCAGGCTAAAAAAGTTCTTCATTCTCACAAATTTGAGAAACGCCAATCAGCATACTGAGTTTTGACATACGGCAAGGGGAGTATTATCATAAAGCCTTATAAAATAGGAAACAGGAGAAATAGATATGATCAAGGTTCGAGCGAGCCAGATATTCACCCACTCTATGGAAGATGTGGTTGCAGCAAAAAAATTACTGGATGCCGGTACCTCATTTGAAGAGACCGTTGAAAAATACAGTACCTGCCCATCAAAAAAAGATGGCGGAGATTTAGGATGGATGCCTGAAGGAAATCTACAATCCATTATGGGGCAAGAGATATCAAAAGATAAATTAGGGGAAATTATCGGGCCCGTACATTCCCAATACGGCTATCACATATTAAGAATCTCTGAAATCGAAATAGAAAAAATTGAGGGCCCTTTTACTCCTGACCTAGCTATGGAAGAAGCTAACAGAATTTTTCCAGAAATCCACTCGTTACTTTTCAAACAATTTCATATTGGTATGCCCGTCACTCCTTATAAGCCAGAAGAAACTATCAGTTCAGTTTGTAAAAATCATAACGTCTCCATTCAAAGCGCTCTGGATGCTTTAAATAAAGAATTCTCTGAGAAAAATATTTCGATTATTTCATGTGAAGAACTAAAAAAACAAATAGACGCAGGAAATAAACCTGTCTTACTGGATATACGTGAAAGCTGGGAACGGGATATTTCAAAAATTGAAGGTTCGCATATTATCAATGCCGAGAATAACGAACACGTTCTAAGTTCTTTTAAAAAAAATCAAGAGATGGTTCTGATTGACTGGAAACAAGACCGCAGCCCCAGTTTTCAAAAGTGGCTGACCCAGCGGGGGTACACCAGTATCAAATGCCTGGAAGGTGGAATTGACCTTTGGTCAGAAAGAATAGATACAAGATTAAACCGTTATGATATTGATGAAGATGATGGCTATCGCTATGAAGATATTTTAGACGAACCCGATGATCACGAAGGCCACGACCACGATCATCCAGAGGAATAACCTTATTCCTTTCCTATGGGTTCTAAATCTAAAGATCCGCTATTAGAAATCCAAAACCTCAGCACCTCCTTCCATACCGATGAAAATGTTGTGCGTTCGGTACGAAATATTAACCTTTGTCTTTATCCCGGAGAAACTGTTGCCTTGGTTGGAGAGTCCGGTTGTGGAAAATCCGTAACCGCTTTAAGCACCATGCGACTGATTCCCATCCCTCCGGGTAAATTCGAAAATGGTCGAATTTTTTACAAAGGTAAGGACCTTCTCCAGATAACTGAACAGGATATGCAAAAGATCCGAGGCAACGAGATCAGCATGGTTTTTCAGGAGCCTATGACTTCACTCAATCCCATTTTTACAATTGGTGATCAGATTTGTGAAACTATTCTCCTGCATCAAAACAAAACAGAAGATGAAGCCATGGAGCTGACACTTGAGATACTTAAAAAAGTTGCCATACCTTCTCCTGAACAAAGAATAAATCAATATCCCCACGAGTTATCAGGGGGCATGAAACAACGTGTTATGATTGCCATGTCTATTGTCTGTAACCCCTCTCTGCTAATTGCAGATGAGCCAACTACCGCCCTTGATGTAACCATTCAAGCACAAATCCTAGATTTATTAAATGTATTGAGAAATGATACCGCCATGTCCATTCTTTTAATCACCCATAACCTGGGTATCGTTGCACAATATTCAGACCGAGTTGCCGTCATGTATTCCGGAAAAATCGTAGAACAAGCGTCGGTTGAAAAAATTTTTGCATCTCCCTCGCATCCCTATACAAAAGGCTTAATAAACTCTTTACCCAAAGATGAAATAAACGAAAAACTGGCAACCATTCCCGGTACAGTTCCGCATCCGGCATTTTTGCCTGAAGGATGTGCTTTCCATCCTCGATGTCCAGATAAAATAGATGCTTGCGAAAAAAAGATCCCAGAATTACAACCTCTCGAAAACCAGCCCAGTCATGAGGTCGCTTGCTGGCTTTATCACGACTCTGTATCCATTGCTTAATGAAAACGTTACTAAAAGTAAAATCACTAAAGAAATATTTTCCTGTTTACGGCGGTCTGTTATCCCGCATTAAGGGTTTCGTTAAAGCCGTCGATGATGTTTCTTTCGAAATAAAAGAAGGGGAAACATTGGGCTTAGTTGGAGAATCCGGTTGTGGTAAAACCACGGTTGGCCGTATGACCTTGCGTTTGCTCGAACCCACCTCCGGAAAGGTTTTTTTTGAGGGAACAGATATTATAGGTTTAAAGAACAAAGAACTTGAGATGATTCGTCCGAAGATGCAAATAATCTTCCAGGATCCTTATAGTTCTCTCAATCCTCGTTTCACAACAGAAAGGATTATTGGCGAAGCCCTTTCAGCACATGGTTTGGCAAAAGGTAATGCACTCCAGAAAAAAATAGAGTCCCTCATGGAAAAAGTAGGCCTTTCTAAAATATATATGAAACGCTTCCCACATGAATTTTCGGGAGGCCAGAGGCAACGAATTGGTATTGCGCGTGCCTTGGCTCTAAATCCCAAATATATTGTATGTGATGAACCCGTTTCTGCCTTAGATGTTTCCATTCAAGCACAAATCATTAACTTACTTCAATCGCTGCAAAAAGAAGACAACTTGTCCTTATTGTTTATTTCCCATGACTTAAACGTTGTAAAGCACTTATCACAAAGAACGGCGGTTATGTATCTCGGTAAAATTGTAGAGGTGGTACCAACGAAACTGTTAAACACTAAAGCCGCTCATCCTTATACCCAAGCGCTACTTAACTCTAAGCCTTCCCTGAATCCGACTGATAGGAGACGACCTAAACCACTTCAAGGAGATGTGCCTTCTCCTCTCAACCCTCCATTGGGATGCAACTTTCATCCTCGTTGTCCTGAAGTAATGGAACGCTGCAAAACAGAAATACCTCGTCATATTAAATTAGAAGATGGGCATTTTGTAAATTGTCATCTTTACAATGATTAATTTTACTCTGAAAACAAGAAATTGGAATAAACTGTTAGGAAAATTCAATTTATATAAAATTATCGATTGAGATTACCCTTAATCAGAAAAGCTAGAAATTAATAGAGCTTGCTGAAAAAATTGCAGAAATATTTATATCGTAGTAAATTTATATTATTCCCTTAAGTTAAATTAATGAATTTTAAAAGTGCTGACGATATCGAACCCTCATCTTGGTCAGAAAAAGAATTAAGGCTAGTCAATCACGTCGAATTATTTCAGTGCAAGCCAGCCATTCTAAAAAAAGTAGAAAACCGATTCCTTGCTTTACAAAAAGGCCTGGAAAAAGAAATAATCCCACTCTCTACAAACCTGCCAAAAAATTTAGACTTACTTAAGAATCAAATAGCAAGAGGAGAAAACCATAATGGTTTTCCTTTTCTATCTTTAGATTATCCACAAAATTTTTCTAAAACAGAAATGTTCACCATGAGAACCCTTTTTTGGTGGGGCCACTACCTGGGGTTTTCGTTAATCCTTAAAGGTGAGAGGCTTACAATATATTTAGAACGGCTGTTAGAAAATCGGAAAACTGAATCTTTTCAAGATATTTTTGTTTGCCTGGCCCCTAATCCTTGGGAATGGGAGTTAAACGGAAAAAACTATTCTCTGGTTTCCAAGTCCAACATCGGAGAATTTCAAAAAACAATTCTTGAATTGGGTTACCTGAAATTAATGCGAGTGGTTACATTTACAGATGGGAAGTTTATAACTCTAAACTGGACTCAAACGGGTGTTCAATTTTGGAAGGACTTAGCACCAATAACAATGGATAAATAATTAACCTTCAAGAAAGGATTTCACTGCTTTTTTTGCATCATTAAGAATGGGTGCACCATCGCCTACCAACAAAATTTCAAATTCAAAATTTAAAAGTTTATTTAATTCTTTTTTTGCAAGTGGCAGGTCTCTATATTTATCTGGTGGCAACATATTGAGTTCTCCCGGAACCTTACCAATTAAAGCATCCCCGATAAACATGACACCTCTATCCTTAAGAAAGAATGCAGATTCTCCTGGTGACTTTTGGTTTTCAATTTGACAAGTAATTAGTCCGCAAGGTAATTCATCCCCATCTGCAAAAGTTTTATCGGCGCTTCCTTCCAATCCCGCCCTATCTTTTTCATTTATCCAGACACTTGCGCTAAATTTTTTTCTAAATTCATCACACTCGCGTTCGTGATGAACATTAGTAAGCAAAATAGTTTTTAACGGGTGTGCTGAGTTTTCTCCCACCAAGTTTTCCAACTCAGAAAAATCTTGTTTCGTCATTCCAGGTGGATCGATCAAAACCGATTCTTTCCCAGAAATATATAAATAGCCGTTAAAATTTAATTGTTTTTCTTCAGAAAATTCATGCCATGTATAGATATCAGGAAGA
>Ga0209992_10001909_pt1 | contig 20374 bp, 23 predicted proteins | sample 2SBtaG_2_FD_182564 | JGI IMG/M metagenome (GOLD analysis project Ga0209992, IMG submission 182564) | Deep subsurface microbial communities from Kolumbo volcano to uncover new lineages of life (NeLLi) - 2SBTROV12_ACTIVE470 metaG (SPAdes)... | ecosystem: Environmental > Aquatic > Marine >... | reverse complement strand
AAATTTTATAGGGGACTTAATGAAAAAATTAAAAAACAAAGGTTTTACACTTATTGAATTGCTTGTTGTTGTAGCAATCATAGGAATTCTAGCTGCAGTTGGTGTTGTAGCTTACAATGGCTATACCGCTTCTGCTAAAGTTAATGCATCAAAAACTATGCATTCTCAAACGGTTAAATATATTTCTGCTGAAATTCAAAAATGTTCTCTTGGTGAAGATAAGTTCATGGGAACAAATCAGTCTTGTCCTGCAACAGCTGCAAAAGCAGTTACAGGTGCCATCAATACAATGACTGACAAAAATCCTTACTCTACTAGTAATAACGCTGTTGTTTCAAGTTCGTCTTTTGTAGCCGGACAAGTTAGTGTTAGTTCAAGTGGAACAACTGTCACCGTTAAAACTTGTACAAAATCAGGTTGTGGGTCATCAGATCAATTAACAGGCACGATCGCAGTAGACTAAAAATTTATGAGGCGCTACAGCCAAGGTTTTACTTTAATAGAACTTTTGGTTGTAGTTGCAATCATAGGAATTCTTTCTGCTGTAGGTGTTGTCTCCTATAGCGGGTACAAAACATCAGCTGAAAAGAAACAAGCTGAGATTACACTAAACTCTATTTATTTAGCAGAGCAAGAATATAAATCTAATAATGGTGAATACTATTATAATACCTCTACTTCAAATTTAGTGAATAATTTATTTGATGGTGTAGATGATTTATCTGAACAATCATTTACTTTTAAAACTACAAACGCCAACACTTTAACAATTACCGCTACCAAAAAAACAAATACTAGCTGCACTATATCAATTACACAAACCAATAAAAAACCAAACGTTAGCAATAATTGCTAATTAAAGACATGGAAAAATTTTTATTTTTCAACATTGTGTTTGTAGCGTTAAATATATTCTTAATTGTTTATGCTTATTCTTTAAATTTTTTTCCAAAAAAATGGAGAAAAAAAGTTAATCAAGATACTTTAGTTGGATTAGCTTTAATATTTTTAACAATGTTAACATGTTTTCTTTGGGTTATTTATTTTTACTTTAAATTAATATAAACTTTAAATCTGATGAAGAAAAAAGGCTTCACACTAATAGAACTCTTAGTCGTCGTAGCTATCATTGGTATTCTAGCTGCAGTTGGAGTAGTTGCTTATAATGGGTATACTAAAGCTGCAAAAATAGACGCAACAAAAGCAAATCATAAAACTGTGGCAAATTTTATTAAAGTTAATTTTGCTAAATGTGAAATTGGAGAGGAATTAATTTTAAAACAAAACGAATTCCTTAATGAATATATGAGCAATCAAGGAAATGCAACAAAAAATATTGTATTACACATAAATAATTTATTATAATCTGAACTCTAGACCTATAGAATGATAAATTATGTGAAAACTAATTATGGTAGATTATAATAAAAATTCTATGGATCAAAACAATATCTACTTATCTGGTCTTACTCGTGAATCTCCTCAATACAAATATTCCACACAAGAAATGATTGACACATTAGGAAACAAGCTATCTGATTTAGTTAAAGAAAACATCCATCAATTGGGTGTTGAAAATAGATTCTTTATTAGACCTTTTGATCAATACATAACTTCATCAGGAAACCGAATTAAATCAGATGATGATGGTGAACCAATATCTGAGCTTTGTAATAATGTAGCAAACAAATGTTTATCCCAACTTGGACTATCAAAAAGTGATGTTACATGTTTAGTAACTGCATACGAAGATAACGATTTTCTCAGTCCTGGATTATCTTCAATTTTACTTACTAAAATGGGACTATCAAAATTTATCCCTCATTTTAATATACAAGGAATGGCATGTTCAACTCTTCCAAAATTATTAGAATTAGGGAAAAAATTAATTCATAACAAAAACGATAAAATATTATTTGTAATATCTGGTTGTAACTCCGGTTGGTATTTGCCACATCTTAAAGATGATCAAACTGTAAGCAACCCAAATGAAATAAGTAATAATCAGTATGATCGAAAAGAACAAATCTCAAAATGGGTTTCTACAATGTTTTCATTTCTCTTCGGTGACGGTGTTGCAGCATTTGTAATGAGTATGGATAATTCTAATAATGATTCAGTTAAAATTGGAAAAATTACACATGCTGTTAATTTTAATAATACAGATTACAAGAAAGCATGCGTTAGATTAGTTGGAAATAAAACGAGTCATATGTATGAACATGAGTTGACTGCAGGAAGTGATATACTAACACGTTCGTTAGATTATTCTAAAAAAGTACTATCAAAATCACTAGGAAATAATATTGATGAATTTGATGAAAATATGGCACAATCATTTATGGCTGAACAAAATAAAATTATGATTCACACAGGAAGTCTAAAAATATTAGATGGATTCAAAAATTTGTATAAATTAAATAATTTACAAATTCAAGAGTCCTATTCTACTTTAAAAGAGCATGGAAATTTAACAGGGGTTAGTATTCCTACAGTCTTTGATAAGGCTATGAATAATAATTCATTTAATGGAAAAGGATTGATGATTGGAATTACAATGGGTTTTGGTTTAGATCTAGTTGAGATTGAAAAACCCTGATATTCTTAATCATAAGCATATTTTTTATAGCCAAAAAAATTACTTCCTTTAATGAGTACGATAAATCAATTTGTTAATGATGGTTTTTATGAACTTGGTCCAGTTGTTAGTAAAGATGCGTGTGATGAACTATTATCAAAAGTTAAAGCCACGCGTGATTTTTCTTCAAAACTTTTCCTAACAAAGGAGGAATTCTTAAAAAATCCAGAATTTCGTAACAAAAATCCTAAGAAAGGGAAAAACAATCTAGCTGAAAATCTTGATCTTGATTTTATTGAAAAAAATCCTATGATACAAAAAGCAATGGAAAAAGTTCTTGGTCCAAATTATAATATACTCTTAAAAAAATTTATTGTTAGCGTACCTTTACAATGGGTCCCAAATTGGATAATAGAAGAAACAAAAGGTGTTGCATTGACAAACCTTGGTCCTTACATTAGACCAGAATATTCTGATATGACATATTTCATTGGAGTTGATTTTCACCAAGACTTGATAGATTATAATAATAAAACTGCAAATTTTGTTACATTGTATGTTTATCTGGATGAAGTTGATGAAAATATGTCTCCTTTAGTTTTAGCACCAAGAAGTCACATCTTTGGTGCTGATACATTTCCACATAAAATTACTGTAAATGATAATGAAACTCTAAGTTATAACAATAAACGAGGCCGTGAAGAAAATTTTAAATTAAAAACTGTAATTGGTCAAAAAGGTTCTGTAAACTTTTGGACTGCTTTCACATTACATGGTACAAGACCAACTCCTGAAAATATTAAATCACGTATTTCATTACGTTATTTAATTGAAAAAGATCCTGATAATTCAAAAAATTATCTTATAGATGATCTAATTGATACTCTCGAAGGTCCTTCTTTAATTGAAATTACTAGAGATGATCAAGATGAAAAAGGTAAAATTTCTCTCTCTAGTGGAAAAATTTTAGAGAAATAATAATTTCATTTTACTGATACTCCGCCATCAACTGGTAATATTGCACCTGTTGTCCAAGACGAATCATCTGAAGCAAAATATAATGCAGCATTTGCAACATCCTGTGTCTTTCCAATTCTACCTAATGGATGTTCATCTTCAGCATTTTTTCTTCTTTGTTTCGTTTTCAACCAAAGTTCTTTTGTCATATCTGTATCTACTACTGCAGAACAAATACAATTCACACGAATCTTATCTTTGGCATATTGTAATGCCCATGACTTTGTTAATAAAATAATTGAAGCTTTTGACGAAACATATGCATCAGCAAAAAAATTCTCAAATGCTTTCAATCCTGCATCTGATGAAATATTAATTATTGAACCACCATTTTTTTTCATATGTGGAATTACTTCTCTAGTAAATCTAAAATGGCCTGTAAGATTAACATTGATAGTATTATTCCATTCTCTGTCTGTCATATATTCTATTGATTTCATTTTAGGTAATATTCCTGCATTGTTTACAAGAATATCGATTCGACCAAATTTTTTAATAGTGAAATTTACTACTTTTTTGACATCACTTGTGACTGTGATGTCTCCTGGGTAAAATGAAATTTCTTTTAATTCAGTTGAAGTATCTTTTAGTTTCTTACGATTTTTTGATGTAATAACCACTTTTGCACCTTCATTTGCAAATAATTTTGCAATTGACTTACCTATTCCTCTACTGCCTCCTGTTATCAATACAATTTTATTTTTTAATTTCATGGTTTTTCACATATTAATCTCATAATCAATTTTTCCAAAATTTCTCAACAAATCCTCTTTTTTTAACTCAATAATATTGAAATATCTTTCTACGTTATCATTATCTTCTTCTTTTGAAATTTCCCAAACTGAGTTTTCATTCTTAATTTTTTTCTTAATTGCAACTGTGTCTAATAATTTCCAACCACATTCATAATGAACACTCATCATTTTTTCATTATCTGAAAATAGATATCCAGTAATCTTTGATAATTTGAAAAATTCAAACATCCATCTAAGGTAGACTTTCTCTACTGTAGTCATTATGCCAGAAATTTTACATGATGGATCCTTCATCATATTATCTAACTGTGATGAATTTTCGTTTTCATTGAATCCCCCATGACCTATACATCCTATCATTTTATTTTCTATTGAAATAGTAAATAATATTCTACTTGGATTGTCTAACACTAATTCATTAATCCATTTTCGAGTTTTTTCTTTAGTCATAACAAAATCTGTTGCAAACATATCTCTAAATCTCTCTCTTAATGAATAGAGAAGATTAACTGTATCATCGTTATCTTCTACTACTTTTAAAATAACTTTTTTCGATTTAAAATTAATTAAAATAAAATTATTACCATTTTTTTTAGCCTCTGATAATTTTTCATGAAATAAAGCCATAATTTTTTTAATTAGAAACTCTAAGAAAAACCTTCTTTAATTAATTCTTATCTTTAAATAATAATTATTTATATTGTTAAATATTCAAAATTTTGTATTATGAAAGCATTCATTATATCTGAAATCGCTTCTAATTGGGAAGGAAGTTTACAGACCGCAAAAAAACTCATTTTAGAATCTAAAAAAGCTGGTGCAAACGCAGTAAAATTTCAAATGTGGCGTGCTAATGATCTTTATCAAGAATCACATCCTGATTGGAAAATTATTAAAAAATCAGAATTAAGTTTCGATCATGTAAAAAAACTCAAAAAGTTTTCTGATGATATTGGAATTGAGTTCTTTTGCAGTGCTTTTTTTCCAGAAGCAGTAAATTTTTTGAAATCGTTGGGAGTAAAAAAATTTAAAGTTGCATCAAGAACTTGTCTTTTTTCAGATCCTCTTACAAATGAAACCTTTGAGCAAATTGCTAAAACAAAAAAACCGGTAATAATCAGTATGGGAATGGGTGGTAATAAAAAAAAGATTAAAAAAATCTTAACGCATAACAAAATTACTTTCTGTTACTGTATATCTGAATATCCTACTAATTTTGAAAAAATTAATTGGAGTGAAGCAAAAAAATTTAATGGATTCTCAGATCATACGTTAGGTATTACTGCGCCTTTAATATTTTCAATATTAAAAAAACAAATGAATTCTAAAAAAATTTATATCGAAAAACATGTAAAACTAAAAAATTCTAAAGGACCAGATGCACCTTCATCTATTGATACTGATGAATTAACAATGTTAGTGAATCAAATTAGAACTATTGAAAAAATGAAATTGTAAATTAATTTGCAAATTTATTAACCGATGAAATTATTCTATCCACATCATCGTTACTTAAATTTGGATGAATTGGTAATGATACAATCTTTCTCCCTATTTCTTCTGTAATCGGTAATTTTGTTTGATTCTTGTATAAACTCATTTGATGAGCTGGTTTGTAGTGAATCCCAACCTCAATTTTCTCATTTATCATTTTTTTAATAAATTTAGAACGATTTTTTACTAGAATCCAATACAAATGGTATGAACAATTATTCTCAAATGGCATTTTTGTTTCAAGATTTATTTTACTCTTATATTTTTTAGCAATTTTTTTCCTCCTTTCATTCATTTTATCTATTTTTTTTAATTGGTTCAAACCTATTGCAGCTGAAAATTCATTCATATAGTAATTATCACCTATTTCTTTAACATCATAGAATAATCCTTTCCTATTTGTAATTCCACACCATCTTCTAGCCTCTAATTTTCTTTTCAACTGTTCAAATTTTCTATTATTTATAGAAATTAGTCCACCTGTAGGCATTGCAAGATTTTTTACTGGATGAAAGCTAAAACATACAAATTCTCCGTTACTACCAATCATCTTATCATCTAGTGATGCTCCTGTTGCATGTGCTGCATCTTCAATCAAATGTAGTTTATTATTCTTACAGATACTATTGATGCTCTTCAAATCGCAAGGTAAACCACCAAAATGTACAGGTAAAATTGCTGCCGTTTTCATTGAAACTTTCTTTTTTATATCATCTACAGAAATACAACCTGTTTTAGGATCAATTTCACAAAAAACCGGTTTCCCTTGATTTAATTTTATTGCATTAATTGTTGAAACAAATGTTAATGATGGAACTAAAACTTCTTTATTCTTGATATTACTTAGAGATAATGATAAATTTAATGCAGCTGTTCCACTATTTACTGCTACACATTCATCTGAATTAACATATTTCTTAAATTCCTGTTCAAATTTATAAACTGAATTTGTACCTGCCCCTGAAGCCCAAAAATGACTATCTAATATTTCTCTAATTGATCTTTTTTCTTCAATTCCAATTTTTGGATCAAATAATTTAATTTGTTTTTTCATATTGATTTTTTTCCTCATCATCTCTTTTGAGTGATTTTAACATACCCTCATTAGGATGTATATGCGCATTAATTTTAACCAATTCTGGTTTTTTGGATAATAAATTCAATATATGTTTCAGTAAAATTGGCTTCTTATCGATATTTTTTATTATTTGTTTTATCAACTCCAAATCTTCACTTCTATCTAATGTCCAACGAAAATGACTTTCATCATTTGTATTCTCTAAATTACCTAGTCTACAATCTATTTTTCTATTTCTGATATGTGGAGTTACATGTTCTTTTTCAGACGACAATGTTCCATTTTTCCATGCTTTTTCTAATAGTTCAAATGAAAAAATTTCTACATCTGTTCCTGCAGGAAAAGTTTTAACAAGTGTATTTGAAACATAATCGTATTTTCCTGTCAAATACATCTCGATTACTTTATCTACAATTTGTGGATCAATAATAGGACAATCTGAAGTTATTCTTAAAATATTATTTATATGATATTTCTTAGAACATTGATAATATCGATCTAAAACATTCTCAGCACTACCTCTAAAACATTCATAATTCAATCTATCTGCTGTCTGTTCAATAACATCATCCTGCTCCAAATCAGTTGTTGCAATAATTTTCTTATCTATTAATCTAGAAAATGATAATTGATCCATTACATAATCTAAAACTGATTTGCCTCTATCCAATTCCATCATTACTTTTCCAGGTAATCTGGATGATCCCATACGTGCCTGAATTATACAACCAATCATTATCTGTCTTAATTGCAATAGATAATAAAATTAAGTATTGTTTGTTACGTAAAATTGTATTAGAAATTATCTTATGATATTTTTTTGCATATCATCAAAAAATATAGTGGATTATGCTCATTTTCTAAAGGAATTGGCTTGAAGTCAATTCGCATTTTCTCATATTTTTTCTCACGTGATTTTAATGCACTGGATTGTAAATATGACTTATAGAATACTGTCTTTCTATCTAATTTATCAAAAACTTTTTTTCCCATTTTTTTTAGGTTATAAAATCCTCTCTCAAAAGAACTATCTACTAATTCCATTTTGGATATATCTCCTTGAGAAAATTTTTCTAAGACTGGAAAAACTGATTCAATTATTTTGATTAATTCCATTTTTGATAATCCAGTATTTTCTATATCATTTTTTTTAATGGTCTTGTTTGGAATTTTGTTGTTTGTTGATAAAATCAAGACACCATTTGATTTTAACATCTTTTCATATTTTCTTATTAATGAATTTGGATCTTTATGAAATTGTATTTCTTCAAATGATAAGATAGAATCAAAATTATTTTCATTTACATCATTAATATTCATTTTTGATTCATATTCGATATTATCTTTTGAATTAATTTTTCTTAAACATAAATCATCTTCAAAATTATTTCTGTGCCATATTTCATTACATCCTGAATCTAAAAGCTGCTTTGAACACACATATTGCATATTTACTCCATATGAGGAAAATAATACTTTCCCATTGCTATATTTCTGTGAAAACTCTATCCTTGATTTTTGTGATTGGAAAAAGTGTGATCTGATAATAAATTCTCTATCGTTTTTTTTAATTTGTTCTACATGTTTTATTTGATCGTAATATCTAGAATATTTTTCATGAAGATCTAATTTTTCAAATTCAATTTGAAAATCTGAATGATATTTCATAATATGAAAATATTTTTTTATAACTTGCTTCCATGGGTTATAATCATTCATTACATTTACCACATAATTTTTTGCTAGATATATCTCGGGAGATACCGCATGTTTTCCATCGTATAATGGTATGTTGTTCCAAAATTTTTCTAAAACTTCTTTTTTTGCTATTTGACAAAAATCTGATAATCTATAATCATCATCTATAATGGTGCCTACATCTGGTACCATGATTTTTTCTGGTGAACAATAATCTTCATATAATTCAAATATTTTTTTATTATGAATAAATTGATCAGTTCTACATCTTAAAACAATCTCAGAATTAATTTTTTTGAGACCTGCATTAATTCCAATAATCTGATGATTTGTAGTATTTTTATGTGGTTGTGTTTGTGTTGGTAATTCACTTTGAATAATTTCACAGTCTATATCATCAACATTTTCTGTATTCCATGTGGATAATACAATATGTGCATAGGGAAAATTCACTTTATACTCTGAAATTATATCTTTTAACCATTCACTTACTCTTCCTTGTAATAATATCCCGTATCTATAATCAGACATATTTTATCTTTTTTAGTATTCATTGAAATAAAAAGTTCTCTACTTTGTATATAGCTAAATCACTACATCTATAGTAAAATATTAGAAATAAAAAAATTATTTATTGTTAAAGTAATTTATCTTTGTCAGAATATTTTCTAATGTAACTTCATTATATCCACTAACTTCGTAAACATTTGCTCCTGTTTGTCTAGCTGCCTCTAAACCTTTTGGTGCATCCTCTACTATAATACACTCTTCTGGTTTTAAATTGAATTTTTTGATTGCAAGATTGTAACCTTCTGGAGAAGGTTTTGGATTTTTAACATCTTCATTCGAAATTACAAAATCCATGTACTGTAATTGTCCTGTTTTTTTTAGCATTAGTAATGCACTTTTTTTTATACTATTGGTAACACAGGCTTTCTTTAGATTCTTCGTTTGTTCATGCAATCTTATCTTATTTGAATCAACTGACCCATTTTTTTCAATTACTTCAAAAGTTTTTTCTTGTTTTTTTACCCATATGTCTTCAAATAATGAACCATCCAATCTTCCCTGTTTTTGTAAAATTTCTAATTTTTTCATAGTAGGAATCCCATTAAATGTACTAATGTGTTCATCTCTTTTTATAATAAAACCTGCAATTTCGCTTAATGCATTATTTAGTGATTCATAATGCCATTCTGTAGCATCCACTAATACTCCATCTAGATCATAAAGAATGGCTTTAATCATTTTTACCATAATTCTGGATGATCAGTACAGATTGCATCGATTTTAGTACTGTTGATAATGTCTTTAACTTTACTTATGTCAGATTCTCTATTGTGAAGTTCTGGAGAAACTATGGCTAACTTTAATCCTGATTTCTTTAATGAATCCAAAAAATTTGCATCATACCAAATTCCCTCAAAACAATCAATCCAAGTCCATGTGCAATCTGAAATTATATCTTTTTCATACTCACTTAATCGAAATGCACATGTAATATCATTGCTTAATGCTTTCCTAAGTGACGGAATAGCCCAATCAAAAGTAAAATAATTTGATATTTGTAAATCATCTAAAATTCTTTTTAAATCTAATTCAATCTCTGAACTTTTTACATTAATAGCAATAAGTTGTTCCTTCGAAATATTCTTTAGAAAATTATCTAATTTAACACATTGATCATCTGGATGATCATGTGCAAGAACTAATTCATTTTTATAATCACGAATATCAATTTCAATCCCTAGATGTGATTCAATATCTTTCAATTTATTCACTCTATGTTTAATAATTTCCAAGTAATTTTGTTATTATCTAATAGAATAAATTAATTTACTACTCTAAGCAAAGTATGCCTAGAGTAACTTAGGATAAAAGTAGTTTTATATCTTAAAAAATTAAATTAATTAGTGAAAATTTTAATTCCTATGGCAGGGCGAGGTAAAAGATTTGAGTCTGCTGGATATAGCTTTCCAAAACCTCTTATTGATATTAATGGAAAAACTATGATACAAGTAATCATTGAAAATCTTAATTTTTCTGACGAACATATTTTTATCTGCCAAAAAGAACACTATGAAAAATATGCATTGAAAGATCTCTTAGCATTAATTTCTCCAAAATGTAATGTGATACAAGTTAATGAAATTACTGAAGGTGCAGCTTGTACTGCATTATTGGCAAAAGAACTAATTAACAATGATGAAGAATTAATCATTGCAAATAGTGATCAATGGATAAACTGGAATAATCAACATTTTCTATCGTTCCTAAGAAATAATGATGCAGATGGAGGAATTGTAACATTTATTGCAACACATCCAAAATGGAGTTTTGCAAAAGTTAACGATGATGGTGAAGTTACATTGATTGCTGAAAAAAAACCAATTAGTAACATTGCTACTGTTGGAATTTATTATTTTAAAAGAGGAAGAGATTTCGTTGAAGCTGCTGAACAAATGATTAGAAAAAATATTCGTACTAACAATGAATTTTACATTGCTCCAACTTATAATGAAATGATTCAATCTAAGAAAAAAATCCTTCATTATCCAATTGCAGAAATGAGAGGCCTTGGAACTCCTGAAGATCTATCTAGATTTCTCGAAAACATAAATCAGAAATCAACTACAATTGAATCCTAAATTTCAAAATATTTACAGTTTCTTGTTCATGATGTAGCTAACTAAACATAAACTGGAATATGTTAAAACATGTGTTACGGCAATTCCAATTGTACCGTAAACGCTTCCTAAAATCAACATTCCCGCTATTAGGACTATGCTTGAAACTATGCCACCATATAATGGAATTTTAGCATTTTCTAAAGATAAAAATTTTGAATAATAAAATGAATTTATTGTTAAAGGAATAATTGAAAGGCTCATTATTTGTATGATTACTGCTACTTCAGTAAATTTATCAAAAAATATCGGAAGAATTGTCGGTAAAACAAGAACTCCTATACCTGCAAGTACAAATGAAAAAATTATAACATTTTGTCGTAATTTTACATCTATTATGTTTCTTGATGCTCTTGGCAAAACATATTTGAAAATTACACTGGGTAAAATACTCATAATTGTTAATATTTGAATTGCTAGTGAATAATTACCCAGAACAGCTAGTCCCAAAATAGGAACTATAAGTAATTTATCAACTTGAGTCGTAATTATATTAGTCAACATCAAAAAATAATTAGAAAAAATAAATTTTTTATTAACTTTAATTTCTGAAAACTGAAATTTATTCATTTTTAATCCACTAATAAAAATTTTTGAATATATGAAATAAGAAAAAGCAATTCCTAATAATATCCACTCAATTCCGAAAAAGTAAAAAATACTAAGTGAAAAAATTAACATTAAACTTTTTTGAATAATTGAGTATATTGTATATTTTTTAAAATTTTGAGAACCTAAATTACTAGCAATTCCATGTGCAAAAATAACAAACCCAATTGCTAATAATCCAATATCAAATCTATTGAAAAAAACATATAGTATGATAAATGAAAGAATTGAGCATATTAAAGAAATAAAAAATAATGTTGAAAAAATCGATTTATTCTTTGAAATATAAACTGTAAGTGTATTTTGTTGTCCTACAAGTGACAACGTTGATGCTATTGTGGCAATCCCAATAAAATAATGTATTTCTCCATATTCTTCAGGTAAAACTAATGTTGCTAGATAAAACCAAAAAATAGCTGAAATAGCACTTGCAGTAACATCACCTATTCCTATTAGTGATATATCTTTCAAACTTTTGATTAATCTCAATATGATTTTAATTAATTATTTGCTTAAGGTTGTTACTATTTTACGCAATTGAACTACAATAATTTATTCTTTTTTTTTTAAATTTCTCTCATAAATCACATAGAATTGCATTACAATCTTTATTAAAGCTAAAAATTTGATTTTGTTACCTGAGGCAAAAATGTATACTTTAAGAAAAACATTATCTTTCGTATCAATATCGTTTGTATTATCTATAACATTATTCTTGTCTATCATACTGACTTTCCCTGATTATACATATCTCCAACATGAAAAATTCTATTCACAAGTATTACCAGAAAAAAAAATTTTCCTATTTGGTTCCAGCCAAACTTATGCCATTAATCCAACTATTGTAACTGATTTTTTGAATGATGCAGGATATGAGCACATTGTATATCATTTGGGACAAGGATCATTTGATCCTGAAGAAAGATTACGTACAGCTGATCTAATTATTTCTCAATCTCCTGATGTTGTTATCTATGGAATTTCATACCAAACATTCTATAGTCATGGTAGAAATATTGTTGATCAACCTCTGGAATCTTTCATATCTCCTCCAAAAGTTAGTGAATCACTTTCTTCAATCTCACTACCCGGAAATGATGGATTGTTAAATAATCCAAAATTTGCTACAATTAACACAATAAATCATTTTCTCAAAAAACAGTCCGGAACTCTTGAAGAAGAACCAATTCGTCCATACAAAAATACTCCATTTTTCAAACTTAATTTGGTTAGTGAAGAATTTGCTAATCAAGAAGATCTTGAAATTAATGGTAAGATTGCAAATTACAAGGGAAATGAAATTTATCCTATAAATAAAAATCGAACTTTTTCTGCATTAAAAGAACTAATCTATAAACTTCATGACAGCGACATAGATGTTATAATTTTTACAACTCCTCATCTTAAAACATGGTTGTCAAATCTTCCTGAACAACAAAAACAAATCTTTAATTTAATGTTAGATGATCTAGAAAAAGAATTCAATTTTAAAATTTTTAAATTACATGATAAATATGATTCACTAGATATATGGCAAGATCATGATCATTTAGTTGCAAATAATAAAAAAACAAATTTTTATTCTGAAGAAATTGGAAGAATGCTCTTAACTAAAATTGATAAATAATGATTTTTACTTCTATCGATTTCATTGTTTTTTTTGTTTTTGTATTAGGAGCTATTGCTATAATTCGTCATCGAAAATTTCAGCATCTGATAATAATAGGTGCTAGTTATTACTTTTTTTATTTCTCTAGCAATTATCTAATTGTTTTATTGATATTCTCTACAATACTTGATTTCTATCTAGCTAAAGTCATATACTCTACTAATAATATTTTTAGAAAAAAATTATTTTTGATTATTAGTTTAGTAGGTAATTTGGGATTACTTGGATTTTTCAAATATAGTGATTTTGCAATATTACAATTCAATATATTGGGAAATTATCTTGTTATTGGTGAAAATATACCGTTCATAAATCTGATTTTACCTCTAGGAATTTCATTTTATACATTTCAAACTATAAGTTATACAATTGATGTTTATCGTGGTACACTAAAACCCAGTAAAACATTTTCTGAATTTGCATTATTTGTCGCATTTTTCCCACAACTTGTAGCAGGTCCAATTTTAAGAGCTAAACAATTTTTACCACAATTACGTGAAAAAATACAGGATTATCACACTACTGGAAATATACGTCAAATACTTTTTGAAAGTACTAATGTAAAATTTGGAATTACATTGATGACATTTGGTTTTATTAAAAAAATGTTCTTTGCTGATAATATTGCACCTCTGGTAGATGATATATTTTTTAACCCAATTGGAGCTGAATCATTTACCATAATCTTAGGTGCGTTAGCATTTGCGGTACAAGTGTATGGTGACTTCTCAGGATATACTGATATTGCAATTGGCGCTGCTCTTATTCTTGGATTTAAAATACCTGCAAATTTCAATAAACCTTATTTTGCAACATCTCCAACTCAATTCTGGAACAAATGGCATATCAGTTTGTCATTATGGATTAGAGATTATCTATACTTACCACTAATTTTTAAAAATAGAAACTCATCATTAAGAATATTTCTTGGTCTAATGATTGCTTTTATGTTAATTGGATTCTGGCATGGAGACGGTTGGAATTTTCTCATTTTTGGTGTACTACAAGGAATATTTGTAGGCATTCATACTATTCTAAGACGTAAAATTCCATTTTTATATAATCATAAATTCTTTAAAACTAAACTTGGAAAAATCTTTTCGATCTTAACCACACAATATTTGATATTTTTCTCATTTCTTGCATTTAGAATACCTGATATGAGTCATCTATTTTATTCGATGCAAAAATATATTATTCTTGATTTCCAAATCATTGAAACAATTTCAGTTATTCAATCACACAAAGTATCAATCTTTTTAATGATTTTATTCATAGTTATACACTTTATTTCGTACAAAAAGAATAATCTAGTAGAAAAATTTGCTAACATGAACTATTATTACTGGTGTTTGTTCTTAGTGTCTGGAATTTTATCAATTTTATTATTATATGATGGTAATCCAACTGATTTCATATATTTTAAATTTTAAATTAATTTTTATTTATTCTCTAATGTTAGTACCAATTTATTAGATATGATACTAATTTCAAAATCGGTTATGTTAAAATTTTCAGAATATTTAACGTGATTGAGATAATGATTTACCGAATCTTCTAAAGATATCTTTAAAGATTCTCCAAAGCTAAAATTATCTACTAACTGGCCTGGAGGCTTTTTGAATAATCCATCACTATCAAATGTATCACGTGGTGAAAAAATTTCTAATTTATCATTTTTAATACTAATAAAACCATTTGTTCCAATAATTGTAATATCCTCTATAACTGGTGTTGCATATGATGTAAAGATAGAACAAACAACTCCATTTTTGAACTCCAAATTTATTGAACTTGTATCATAAGATGTTCCATTATTAGAAACTAATCGTGGGAAATAATTTCCACTCTTAATACCTCCAAAATTAAAAACCATCAAATCAATCCAATGAATTGAACTATTCTCAATGATATTATGTAGGTTATTTTTTCCATCTGATCTCCATGAATCTAGGTATTTTTCTTTAAATGCGAGTCCCATTGATGATATAATATTAACTTGAACTATTTTTCCAATTTTTTCTGAACTTAAATATTCCTTTAAGATTTGGTTTATTTTACTAAATCTTAAATTAAAATTAAAAAAGATCCTTTTTTTATTTTCTAATGAAATATTCTCTAAATATTTTATTGCTTCTAATGATGTTACTGGTGGTTTTTCACAAAAAATAAAACAATTTGAATTTTCCAATAATTTTTGAATATAATCAAAGTGTGTTATATTTGGAGATGCAATAATAACTCCCTTACATTTATACAAATCTTCTAATCTGTTGGTCCCTCGTGAATCATCAATTTTTTTCATGGGGTGATAAATTTGTGTTACCTCAAATTTACTGTCGTTTTCAATAATATCTAATATTCTCTTAGCATGGTTCCTATACCCTATAATTCCTAATTTATGCGTCAACTGGACATCTATCGCAAGGATATACTTTATTTCTGTTACCGTTTAAATGTTCATTTCGTAATTGTGTAAATTTTTCACCATTCCATATATCTTGTAATGAACTCTCTTTAACAGAACCTACGCTTAATTCACTCTTATAATCAACATCACATGGATTGCATAATCCATCGTACCAAATGTACATTCTTTCCCAAAGATAATTACATGCTCCAGATCCCATTATCTCTTTTGGATTATGATATGTATCCCATCTATTTTCCATTTCTACCATCACAACATTATCCACATAATCCTTCCAAAAATTTCTAAATTTAATTGGATCTTGTTTTTTATCTACTTTTACTCCACTAACTCTTGTTTCACATCTAGAGTCGGAATAAAATTCTTCTTTAATTTCTTTAAATCTTTTCACATTCTTTACTACTTCTTCAAAAACTCCTTTTACTCGTATTGATTCGTATTCATCTTTAGAATACGAATCGATAGAAAAAACCATGTTTGTTACACCATTTTTTAGAATTTGATGAATTAGCTTATCAGTTAACTTTGTCGCATTTGTGTTAATCTTTATTTCAAAAAATTTACCCGAACAATATTCCAACATTTCTCCAAGTTTTGGATGTAGAGTTGGTTCTCCTCTTGATGCTAAAGTAATTGCTTTGGTTCCACCCTTTACTGATTCATCAACAATCTTCTTAAAAAGTTCAAAATCAATCATTCCCATAAATTTATTGCTTGATGTAAAACTTTCATCAATCTGAAAACACATTATGCATCGTAAATTACATGCAGAAACTGGCTCAATTAGTAAATAAATTGGAAAATCATGAACAATCTTCTTTCTTGGAAAAAAATTCATTTTATATCTAAAAATTAAATATTCAGACCACGTATTTGGATCATTATATTCTAAAAAATGAATTTCCTGTGGCGATAATAGTCTAAAATCATCATTTTCTAATAAAGTTATGATATCATTTAATATTTCTTGGTCTTGACTTTTCTCAATTAAATTTAAATTATTTTTCAAATTCTTAATTAATAAATCAATGTTAAAATTTTTATTTGTTAAAAAAGTAACTTTATCTTTAATCATGAATTTATAAAAATTATACTCTTATAATAGATATTCGATAAATAAATACTATAACATAAACATTCTTACAAAAATAAATTAATTTATCATTATCTGGTCATCTATTACACATCTGACTACTTAGTAAATAAAAATAATCTTAATATTTTTCATTAATTTTTTTTACAATAGTAACTATCAAATACTAACTAGCGAATTATATTGTAAATAATGTCACTGATTACAAATAAGCAAAGACACTTGAAAAATCATGGTGTTTAATAGATGATTGAACCAACCGATGCTAAATTGGATAATCTCCATATAGGACAAAAAATAGAATTTACTGAAGTTATTTCTGAATCAATGGTTGAAAAATTTGCTAAGTTGTCAGGAGATTATAATCCACATCATATGGACGAGTCTTACGCTGAGAAAACTAAGTTTAAAAAAAGAATTTGTCATGGAATGTTACTGGCATCATTATTTTCTAGGTTGACTGGAATGTATTTACCTGGAAAGGGTTCCTTATTCTTCTCTCAATCTCTAAACTTTATTTCACCTGCTTTTATTGATGATAAAGTTACAGTAGAAGGGGAAATCGTTAAAATCAGTCGTTCTACTGGAATGGTTACAATCAAAACAATAATTAAAAAAGAAAATAATATACGACTTATTACTGGGGATGCAAAAGTAATAATTCTGGAATCTGATCTTGCTAGCCGATAAACATATTCTAATCACTGGGGCCAACGGCGGAATTGGTTTTGCAATTACAAAATTATTAGCAAAACAAAAATCTAAATTAACTTTACTTTATCACGAAAATAATCAGAATATTGAAAAACTGAAGAATGAGTCAAGTGAATCATGTGATATTGAAATTAAAAAAGTGGATCTTACAAATACAATGGAATTGGATAAGATTATCACTTCTATTTTGGAAAAACACCCAATAGATATTTTCATTCATTCTCCAGCATATCCGGCTCAACACAAGCCTTTTATGAAAACAACCTGGGATGATTTTCAAAAACAATTTGATTTGCAAACCAAGTCATTTTTTCAAATTTCAAAATATCTTATTCCTCATATGAAATCTAAAAAATCTGGTAAAATAATATCTATTTTGACTGCTTATGTAGCTGGAAAACCTCCTAATGGTTTAGTAGACTATGTAGTTGGAAAATATTCATTATTGGGACTTACAAAGTGTATGGCTGCAGAATTAGGTTCATTTGGTATTAGAGTTAACTCTGTATCTCCATCTATGGTAAATACTCCGTTAACCGAACCTTTACCTAGAATACTTAAAGAAATGATAAAATCACAAGTACCGCTTGAAAATAGATTAGCAGAACCTTCAGAAGTTGCAGAAGTAGTTCTTTTCTTATGCACAGACGGTGCTAATTATATCACTGGTGAAAATATTCTTATCACTGGTGGTTACTCTATGCATTAATTTTTTGGAAAAATACAAAATCATCCAACAATTTAAAACCATGTGTAAATTTAAAAATTCGTGGATAATTCAAGTCGCTTATCTGAAAAGGCAAGAAAATTTGAAGATGAAATTTCTCCAGTAAGCGAAATACTCCGTTATGCTGATTTAGATTATATTAAAAGCATCATAAAAAATCCAAATGATCTCATATCCTTTGCAGGAGGTTGGGTAAACCATAATGCGCCAGAAAAATTAAGAGATGCATATAAAACAATATCATCTAACATTGATTTATTTCATACGTCAGGTGGTTATTCAACAACATTAGGCGAAAAAGAATTTAAAAAAGCAATTTGTAAATTCGAAAAAAAATTATATAATATGCAAATAAATGAAGATGAAATAGCAGTAGGTTCAGGTTCAACGCAACTTACTATGGAAGTTCTTAGAGTACTTCTAGATCCTAAGGATAAAATACTGTTACTTGATCCTACATATGTAAATTTTGTACCGCAATTAACAGTAGGATTTTCTGATATTGAAATTCTTCGATTCCCGATAATAGATGAAAACGAATGGAAATTCATGGCTGATGAAAAAATTGATGAATTTTCAAATTTCATACTAAATGAAAAGCCTAAAATTATTTTATTAACATCACCTGATAATCCTACATCAAAAATACTATCTGATGAATTCATTAAAAAAACATTAGAAGCCGTAAAAAAAGTTGGAGGTTTTCTGATAATTGACTTTGCATATAAGGAATTAGTTTATGAAGATAAATTACCATCATATTTTTCTTGGTCACCAAATGATAATTTCATTTCATTAAGATCAAATTCAAAATGGTGTAGGGGTTTAGGAAGAAGATTAGGTTGGATAGAAGCCCCAAAATTTGTCATTAATGCCATGGAATCAATCCAAAGTTCAACAATCTTATGTCCAGATACATTACATCAAATGGCACTAACAAAATTCATTAATGATTCAATTGATAATAACATATTAACAGACTATATTGAAGATACAAAAAAATTGTACAAACAGGCAGCAAAAAAAACAGCTGACTTGATAAAACAAAATTTGAAATTTAAAATTATTGAACCGGATGGTGGTTTGTATATATTCATGAAAGTTGATACTGATGGTCAAGAATTTGTTCAAAAAATACTCAAAAAGACAGGAATTCTATTCATTCCAGGTTGGGGATTTGGAAATACAGGAAAAAATGCAGTTAGAATCTCATTTGGACCACTGATTAATAATACTTCAAAAATTGAAGAAGCTATAATTAAAATAAGTAAAATTTTGAAACAGGATAATTAGAAAAAACTGATAGATGAAAAATGCCAATTGATACTAAAGAATTAGATATGAAGCTAGAGGAAATATTAAAAAAAGTTGGATTAGATGATATTGATTTAGAAAGTACAATCGAAGATATTCCGGAGTGGGATTCATTTACACACATTCAACTCATTGACGCGATTGAAGAGAAATTTAAGATTGAGATAGAATTTAATGATGCAATAACAATGACATCAATTCCGATTATAAAGAAGAAAATAATGAATTATTTGTAATGGAAGAAAATATATCACTCATAAAGCATCAACAAATTTCTAAAAAGTTTAAAATTGATTATAACAATATCAGAGAATTATTCTATGAAAAGGTGAAAGATGGACCTGATGATATATTCTTAATTAGTCCAGGAGAAAATACGATTGAATTTACATATGCTGAACTAAAATCATTAATAAAAAATACATATGGTATTTTTAGAAGACTAGAATTAAAAAATAAAGATAGAATTAGTTTGATTTTTCATAATTCGCCTGAATTCTTAGTCTTGTA
>Ga0209992_10001908_pt1 | contig 20377 bp, 20 predicted proteins | sample 2SBtaG_2_FD_182564 | JGI IMG/M metagenome (GOLD analysis project Ga0209992, IMG submission 182564) | Deep subsurface microbial communities from Kolumbo volcano to uncover new lineages of life (NeLLi) - 2SBTROV12_ACTIVE470 metaG (SPAdes)... | ecosystem: Environmental > Aquatic > Marine >... | reverse complement strand
AGTTGGGGGAGCAATTTCTGGAACGGTGAATGTTCTAAATCATGGAAAAATAAAGAGAATCTCTAGCACTCTTGAATCTGGCTCTCTTGGTCATTTTTACGAGGCCCTTACAGAAGCGCTTGGATTTTTTATTAATAATGGAGAGTATAAGGTGATGGGGATGGCGGCCTATGGTGATTGGAAAAAGGGAGGGTATAGGGAATTGAAAAAACTTGCTCCAAAACTTAAAGGTTTAGATTTTGTTAGAAGAAAGCCTTGGAAAGTTAGTTCTTCTTATGGAGATAATTTTTGGAAAGTTCACTTAGAAGAATCAAACTACGTTAAAAAATTGATTGAGGAATATGGGAAGATTAATGTTGCAGCTGCTGGTCAGCGAGTTTTAGAAGATTTGATAATTTCTTGGGTGAAGGCAATTCGAAAGAAGACAAAGATATCTAAGTTTTGTGTTGCTGGAGGAGTTTTTCTTAATATAAAGGCTAATAAGAGAATTCGTGATGAGCTTGGGGTAAAAATTTATGCTTTCCCTCATGCTGGAGATGGTGGCCTTTCTGTTGGTTCGGCACTTTATGTTAATGCGATGGTCTCTCCTAAAACTAATTTTGAAAAAATTGAAACTCTTTCTTTAGGCCCAGAGTATACTAATGAAGAAATAAAAAAAGTATTAAGGGGAAATAAAAAAATTGAATTTAAAAAAGTTAAAGATATTTCCAAAGAGGCGGCTAAACATATTTCTAAGGGGAAAATTGTTGGATGGTTCCAGGGAAGGATGGAATACGGTCCACGAGCATTGGGAAATCGAAGTATCTTAACTAATCCTTCAAAAAAAGAATATAGAGACAAGGTCAATGTAGAAATTAAGTTTAGAGAAGAATGGAGACCCTTTTGTCCTTCTATGACTGAAAAAGGTAAGAAGTACCTAACTAATCCAGAAGATGATGCATACTTCATGGTTACTTCTTTTGACGTTCCAAAAGAGAAAGTTTCTGAGATTGAGGGAATTGTTCATGTTGATGATACTACTCGACCACAAATTGTAACTAAAAAGGCTAATAGGAGATTTTTTGATTTGATAACTGAATTAGATTCCTTGACAAAAGTTCCTGTTGTCTTGAATACTAGTTTTAATGTTCGGGGCGAGCCTGTTGTTTGCTCTCCAAAAGATGCTTTGAATAATTTTTTAAATTGTGGAATGGAATATCTTGCGATTGGGGATTTTATTGTAAAAAAGAAATAGTTAAAAGAGGATATAATATTTAATCATATGGCAAAAACAATAGCTTTTATGGGAATTGACGGAGCTGGAAAGACCACTTTGATAAATGAAATTGAAAAATCCTTAAGGGCTCGTGGAGAAACTCCCGACATATTTTACATGGGCCTTGGAAGAGATATAAGGCTTCCTTTGCTTAAACATCTAATGGGGAGATATTCTACTAAAAGATACAATCTTAATAAATCTAAATCTAAAAGAAAAGATAGGGATAATTATCGTCCACGGAGTAGCAAATGGTTGTTGGTTTACTCTTTAGAACTTTTTCTTAGATATTTCTTGGCTAAATTTTCACGAAAAAAATATGTTTTATTTGATAGATATTTTTATGACGGATTAGTTTTTTCAAGCGAGAGAGATTTTCGTTTTTTGAAAAGATTATTTCCCCGGCCAGATAAATGTTTCCTTATATATGCACCTGCAAAGATTATAAGGTCTCGAAAAAAAGAAGCTCCTGTCAAAGATATAACTAAATTTTATGAAAGAATGGATGAAATCTCTAAACATTTTAATATTGAAAAGATAGATAATACTCGGAATTTGAATCTTGTCAAAAATGAAATTCTTGAAAAAATAAATGGGCTCTAAAAAACTCTCAATAGAAATTTTAAAAGAATTTTCCAAAAGTGGAATCAATTTTTGTATTTTGAGAAATTATGAGGATTTTTCTTCTGAGAATGATATAGATATCTTAATCTCTAAGGAAGATGTTAGCAAGGTTCATCCTATTGCTCAAAAGTTTAAGTTACGGAAAGGGATAGATTTTGGAAATTACCTTTCTTACAAAAACGAAGATGTTTGGCTAGATTTGAAAGTTGGAGGAGTTCCTTATAATGGATTTGTTTTTGGAAGTTCTGAAGAACTTCTAAGTAAAAAAAGGAAATTCGAGGATTTTTATGTTTTGGAGCCTGAAATTGAATTTATTCATTTAATACTGCACTCTATAATCGATAAAGGAAGTTATAAGGAAAAGTATATGAAAAGGCTTGAAAATTTAAGAGGAGTTGTAGACCATAAAAGAATTCTTAATATCCTTCAAAGAAAGTTTGGGGATATTGGAGAAAGACTATTTTTTCTAGTTATTTCTGAAAATTATGAGAAATCCCTTCTTTTGAAGAAAAAAATTTTTAGAAAACTTCTTAATCTAAAAAACCTTCCAAACTACATTGCTATAAAGGCGATTAAAATTTTAAGATGACTAAAAAAATTGGAATTGTAGTTAACAACTGCTTCAAAACTCCTCATGAAACTGAAGAAATAAATGCAAAAATCCTTAGAGAAGAGCTTTTGAAACTAGGGCAGAAGGTAGAGTTATTTTATTTTAAGGGAGATGGGAGCAATGGAGGGATTCCTTTTTCTAATTTCAAAAACTCTGATATAGACGAAGTTTATCTTTCTGGAAAAATCTCTAATAAGAATTTTTCTTTATTGGTTTTTTATTCTTTTTTTAAAAGAATAAAAATTCATTTTAGAATCCCTTCCTATAACCTTTCTTCTTTCAAAAAATATGGGTTTTTATTTAAACTTCTTTCTAAATTTGGAATTTTGGAACTTTATAGTTATGATTCTTTTCATAAAAATTTTATAAAGGAAAATCTTGGTCTTAAGACTAGGATACTTGAGCCGATAATCAATCTGTCCGAATTGTCTAAGAATCTAAAAAAAGATGTGGATGTACTTTTTGTTGGAAGTTTGAACGATTTGAAGAGAGGTCTTAGTGAGCTTTTGGAAGCTTTAATGATTGTTAAAAAGACTCATCCAGGTGTTCGCCTCAAGATAATTAGTAGATATGAAGTTTATACAAAAAAGAAAGATTGGTTTGCAGGGTTTCGTGGAAAAAGGACAGATATTGTGAAAACAATTAAATCTTTGGTTGAACAATTGGGTCTTGAAAAAAATGTAATTTTCTCTGGAAAGGTAGAGAGCGTTTCTAAAGAATATGATAAGGCAAAGTTATATGTCCTTCCTGTAAGAGATTTTGATAAAATGCCTCCAATCCCTTTTACAATTCTTGAATCGCTGTATCATAAGACTCCTGTAATCTCTAGTGATTTTTGGGGAGTTTCATCTATTTTGGAAAAGAAGTTTTTAGTGGAGAATGACCTTAATGATTCTGAATTCTCAAAAGACTTGGCTAAGAAAATTTTATGGGTTTTGAAAAATAACCCTACTGTCTCTCTTGAAAAAAGATATTATCCTTCTGAATCTGCAAGAAAATTTCTAAGTTATGTTGATGAGAAGATTTAAAATCTTATCTTAGGTTGTTTTTATATGGAGTCGCCAAAAAAAGGGAGTGTTTTCTATGAAGATAAGAAACTTTATGCCTGTCTTGCTAGCCATCCTTTGACGAGAGGTCATGTTGTTGTAGTTTGGAAAAAAGATGTTTCTGATTTGCATTTGCTATGGAAAAGAGATTATTCTCATTTGATGAATATCGTAGATAAAGTTCGAAATGCGATGCTTAAGGTTTTAAAAATTAAGAAAGTTTATTTGATTTATATGGATGAGGCAAAACATGTTCATTGGCATTTAATTCCTCGATATAATGAGAAGGGTTTTGATGTTTTGAAGCATAAACCTAAGAAAATTAGTGAAGAAGATTTGAGGTTGGTTGATGAGTTTAGGAAGGAATTGGAGTGAGGGCTTATCTTACGTCAAAACCTGCGCTCCTTAATGCTTCTCTATATATCTCATAAATCTCTTGGTTTCCATCATTAATGAAACCTCCCTTCATATAAACTAACTCTCCTTTAAAAATATGATTTATTCCTTCCTTACCATTATAATCTAATTTTAAGTGGTCTATTCCGAAATGTAACGATAATATGGGATTTCTTGGGTCAACTCTTTCTCTTGGATTCAGCCCCCTTGCAATCTCTTCTAATTCAGGATTTGGGTTATATCTTGGTTCAATAAAGTCTAAGGCGGGTCTTAGGACTCCTTCTGCAGTTGTCTGATATTCCTTACTTTCCTGTAAGATCCCTTCCCTATCTCTATTAGTTGGGTCAATTATTGAGACTCTTTGCCCAATGACTTCAAAAGTTTTATGTAGTTTTTTTACCATTTTTTTGAGGATATAAGAAAGTAAATTTATTCACTTATCGGAGTTTTTTCGACGGTCCATATGCCATTAGGACTAACCCTGTGATCATAATTATGTGTATCTGTTGCTACTTTAGTTGCATTAAGAGCAAAATAAATAGATTTGATAGTAACCCCTTCTTTCTTCAAATCATCGTGCCAAGGTTCTTCTCTTTCAAGAGGGATTCCATGCATATCTCCATTGACATCATAATGTCCTACAATCCCCTCAATATCTGGACTTCCCTTAATTGCCATAATATGTCCATAGGAGTTATCGTTAATCCAGAGTGCTCTTGTAGATTCTCCATTAAAAGCTTCTCGGTAAAAATGTTCTAACTCGGCAAGATATTCAACAGAATCTATTAAATATTCTTCTTCAGATTCTTCGTTTTCCCTCACAATTAACTTTGGTCCCTCTGGCCCATCCATTTCTTCTTCAATTATCTTTTCAATTTCGGAAGGGTTTGTTCGTTCCCTTAACCAATCATTAACCTTCCAGCAAAGATCATCTAAAACATATTCCTCTATATGTTCCCCCATATATTCGATAGCTGTAGGAGAATTTGCTTCCCTTGTATTAGTTATCTGTTCCATTCTATAATGTCCTTTTTAGCATTTATAAATTTTTCCATCTATTATTACTTTAAAGTTACTACATCCAAAAGATTTAAATACGATTAAGTTTATAATTTTTCATGGCGAAGATTTTAGCGACTGCAAAGCAGCGTGGGAGCGTTAATGCAATAGTTGGTGCAGTTGATACATTATTGGAGCGTGGCCATAGGGTAGATATTTATGCAACTGGGAAGGATAATGAGGCTATGGGATTTGGAGATAGAAAATATCTTAGAATGAAAAATCCTTCGGTTAGAGACGCAAAAAATGCCCTCCAAGGTTATGATTTGTTAGTTGTTGGATTGACTGGAAGGGATACTGCCGATGGAACTTTTACTTATGCTGCAAATAATCTAGGGATAGCTAGTGTTGGTGTTAATGACCAAAATAGTAATTATGTTGAGAGATTTGGAGATTCTATTGAGGGGATTCCACAGAGGATTTCCTTGATGAATGATGTATGTTTGGGAACTATTTTTGAAGAGCTCCCAAAAGAAATTGCTGAGGCTGTAAAAGAAAGGTCTAGAGTTCTTGGCTGGACTGCTTTTGATGGGCTTTATTCTTTAAGGGAGAGAAAATCTACTTTTGATAAGGAGTCTTTTTTGAATGGATTAAGGGAAAGGGAGATTGAGATTCCTGAGAAAGTTTACTTTCATGGAACTCAGAACGTTCCTGGAACTGGCCACTTTGGATATGAGGTTCGTGCTGCAGAAGAAATAATGAGAACTGCTTCTAATTTAGGTTTAAATTTAGTAATAAAACCTCATCCTGGAGAGGAATCTGGTAGGTTCTCTAAGCTTCTTGCTGAGAGGTATGGCCATACCTTCATCCCTGCAGATTCTTGCGATACTAAAGAACTTATGTTGGCCTCTGATTTAGTCACTGCAGGAAGAAGTACAATGTTAGAAGAGGCTTGTGTTTTGGATATTAATGTTGGAGGGATATTTACCCAAGTAGGAGCTAAAGAACTTGGAGAGTGTTTAGAATTTTATGGAGATTTTTGGAGGAATATTTCTTCTGTTGCTTCGGGAGCAATACCTTATGTTATAAAAAGTGAGGAAATTGGTGGCTTATTTAGTTCGTTGGCAACAGAGGACCCTTCAGAGTTGGAAAAACTTGCGTTGGATAGAGAAAAATTCTCTGTTGATGGAAAGGCGAGTGAACGGCTTGCAGATTTAGTTGAAGAGACTTTGAATTCTCCTTCAAGTTAACTTTCTTATTTTCTCCAAACCCATGAGAGGCTCATAGAATACGCAAGAAGTGTTGCTGCTAGAATTCCAATCATATTAGAGATTAGATAATTTATTCCTACTGCTGTGAGAATCCAGAGAATTGCAAGATTTATTACTCCTGTTAAAACTCTTGCAAGGTTCCACTTTCCCATCCTTTTTAGGAAGTTTTTCTTACCTGAAATTTTTCGATCTTTGAATGCCCAAAAATCATTTACTATAAAATTTGAGAGTATGGAAGCTTCAATTGCAATTAATGAAGAAAATAAATAAAAAACTCCTGCAAATTCAGTAAGGGCAAATAAAACCCCTTCATTTACAAAAACTCCTGAGAGTCCTGCTACTCCGAATTTTATAAACCTTCTAGAAAATTTCATCTTTCGAAGATTAACCTCTTTAAATGAATTAGGTGCATTTTTACTTGTTTAAGATTTGCCTTTGATTTTCCAATTCTTCTCTCTCCGAAAATAAAAGGAATTTCTAAAACTTTTTTTGGTTTTACCCTTACCAAGATTTCTAGATTAGTTCTGAACCCAATAGGATTTAATTTTTTGTTTTCTATTAATTCTTTTTTGAAGATAAAAAATCCGCTGGAAGGGTCTTTTATCTTTATTAATCTTGGAAAGAAAAAATAGACCATGTAAATGAAGCCTTTTGAAATAATTAATCTTCCAAGAGAATTTTTTAGTTCTGAGCCTTTAACATATTTTGAAGCTAGGACTATGTCTTGATTTTCTGATTTAATCTTCTCTAAAAGTGTTTCTATCATTTCTGGAGGATGTTGCAAATCTGCATCCATTAGGACTACATATTTTGTTTTTGCACTTCTAAATCCTTCAATTGCAGAGTTTGCTAAATCTAGAATCCCTGTATTTAAAATTTTTAATGGAAGGTTTTGTTCTTTTGCCTCTTTTTCTGCAACCTCTCTTGTTCCGTCGATACTATCTGAATCTACGATTATTAATTCACAATCTATATTTAAGTTTTTTACCCTTTTTATTAATTCGGGCATATTTCCTTTTTCATTTAGGGTTGGAACGACGACGGATAATTCTCTCATTTAGAGAATTATAAAAAGAGGATTTATAAATGTATTCGAATTAAAAGATGCATGAGGAATTTTAACAAACTTCTTAAGAACAAATATCTTCTCGGATTAGTTGGAATTCTTCTTGTTGGCCTTATAGTTAGGTTATTTGTTTTTGGAGCTGTTACTGTGGGTCATAGCCAAGATAGCTATTGGTTTATAACTCTTGGAGAAAATTTTATCAATAATTTCAGAATTGAACTTTCTGCTAATCAGCCTTATGACTTGTCTCAGCCATTACACCCTATGCTTCTTGGGATAACCTCTCTTTTCTTTAATGATTTGTATTTTAATGGAAAACTTTTCTCACTAATTATCGGTCTCCTCGTAATTCCTGCAACCTATTTTTTCTGGAGAAGATTGGAAAATAGGAAAACTGCATTATTTGCAACATTTTTTGTTGCTTTTGCCGCACTAAGTTTAAAATATAGTGTGGCTATTAGAGAAGATTCTCTTTATACCTTGCTCCTAATCTTGAGTCTTTTTTTCATTTATAGAATAAAAGAAGACTTTAGGAAAATGCCAATTGCTGCTATGTTTATCACTCTCGCTTCCCTGTCTAGATGGGAAGGGTATCTCTTAATACCTACAGTCTTTATTAGCCTCATATATTGGAATAGAAAATCTATTTTTAAAAAAAATGGTTTAGATTTAAGGATATTTTCTAATAAGTATTTTCTTTTATCTGTGATTATTGTTTTTATTCCATTATTTTTTTGGTCTCTTAGATCCTTTAATCTTTGTGATTGTGGAATGAAAGGTTTTATTCCAAGTTATAGTTATCAACAACAGTTAAGTGGTTCCGGAGGAGGGGCAGGGATCTCTTATCTAACAGGGATATTTTCTTTAATCCACTGGTATTTTTTAATATTTATTATAATTGGAATCTTGAGCTCTTTTTCAAAATTTAAAAAGTTCTTCCCAATATATCTCTACCTTGCATTTAGTTTGTTTATACATATGGCATTTAGAGGAAACCCTGAACAAGTAGTCTATATCCTCCCACTCTTATATGGGTTTCTCGGGTTTTTGATAGTAGACTTTGGAAAAAGATTGTCTAATAAAAAAATAAAAATGTTCCATATTATTGTTTTAATTTTTATGAGTTTATTTTTATATGTGAACATCAGCGAAGGATATTCTGAGACTCGGGAATGGGGAACTCGAAATGAAGTTATTGAATCTGCGATGGAATGGGTAAATGAAAATGTAGATCCTTCTGAGAAGATTTTAGTGGGAGATGTATTGGTCTATTCTTATTTTACTGAAAATGAATTGGTCAGTATGTCTTCGGCATCCTATTGGATGAACTCTTATTCCCAGCAAAACCCTCATGAAGACCCTCTTGTTCCTTATGTAGTCTTTTTGTATTCTAACGGAGTAAACTATGCAGTTGCTTATGATTCTACTATGTCTTGGTTTTATGGAAGAACGGAAAATTTCGCAAAGAATTTTGGACAAAGAGCATATAATTTTGAGGAGGGAGTTCTTGTCCTTACTCCTATAAAAGAATTTAAGGATAATGGAGAGTCACTTATTCTTTATGAAATTCAAGTAAATGGAGGGAGTTAAGGTAACTTTTAAAAAGTTTAATACTGCCTCATTCTAAGAGTGTTTTTGAAATGGTTAGAGTATATTTGCAATATCCTTGGAAGTTTGTTGATTCTTCTTACTATAGGAATCTTGTTAATTCTTCTCCCGTGGAAATTGAATACATCAACAAAAATTCTATGAAATCTATTGATTCCAAGATTGGTTTTAATATAAATAAATTTTTAAAAAGTTGGGCAAGAAGAATTATTACACTTTTAAAAACTCCTAACCTCCTATACACTCGGAAAGGAGATTATGATTTGATTCATTGTGCCCATTGTCTCTCCTTGAATAAAAAAACTCCTTGGGTAGTAGATTTTGAAAGATATGAAACCCTCTCTATAAATGGATACTATGCTCGATCAAAGAAAGGGTCTGAAAAAATAAAGAAAATGCTATTGAAGGATAATTGTAAAAAGATTCTTCCTTGGACTAACTCTGCAAGGGAATCTTTAATTAAATATATTGATGATGAAAGAATAAATAAAAAAATTGATTTGCTTCCTTTTGCTTTGCCTTTTAAAGAATATCCTCTTAAGAGAGATTCTAAGAAAATAAAAATTTTGTTTGTTTCTAGATACTTCGAACCAAAAGGAGGTTATTTTGCTTTAGAGGTTATGGAACATTTAACTAAAAAATATAAAAATGTTTATGGGGTTGTTGTTTCTGAGACTCCTCAAGAAGTTTTAGAGAAATATAAGTCTAATGATAAAATTGAATTTCATAATCTTATGGGGCAAGAAGAATTATTTGAAAAAATTTATTCTACTTCAGATATTTTGTTCTATCCGGGATTTTCAGATACCTTTGGTTTCGCCCTTGTTGAAGCTTTAATGTTTAAATTGCCCTTGATTAGTTTTGAAGGATTTGCTAGAGATGAGATTGTAATTGAAGGGAAAAATGGATTTATAATTAAAAGGGGGAAAGGTTTGAGCGAAAATTGGATTGAAGCTCGGAAGAATTTTGATAAAAAGTATGTTGGTGAAGCTATTAAAAAAACTGAAAAATTGATTTTGGATAAATCTCTTAGGGAAAAAATGGGAAACTATGGACATCGTATGATTAAAACTGGAAAATTCTCAGTTGTTGAAAGAAATAAAAAACTTAAACAAATCTATGGAGAAGCTTTGAGATGAAAATATTACATATTACTAGCACTCCTGTTTTTTATCCTGGTGGAATGGAAAAAGTTATCTGGGAGATTTCAAAAAAACTTTCTAAAAACCATGAGGTGACCATTCTACAAACAAATCTTTATGATGAAAAGAAGAATTATGAGAAGGTTGTCTCAAGGGAAGGTGTTAAGGTCATTACTTGTAAAAATAATTTTTTCTTCTTTGGATATGGATATTCACTAGAATTTAAAAAAATTTTGAAATCTATTTGGAAGGATTATGATTTAGTCCATGTTCATGGATGTGGAAGATTCACCACAGATTATTCTCTTAATTTTTTAAAGAGGAAGTTACCTCTGGTATTTACTTCTCATGGATTTTTCCATACACGAGACGAAGGGTTTCTTAAATTTTTTAATAAGCTTCTTTTGAAAAGAAATTTTAAAAATGTTGACTATTTCACTGCTCTTACAAGCAAAGAATTTGGAGAATATGGCTCTTATGGAGTTCCTCGAGAAAAGATTTTTGAAGTTCCAAATGGGATTGAACTAAAAAATTTTAAGATGAATTCTGAAAAGGTTTTGAATTTTAAAAAGAAATATGGGTTAAAGGGAAGGACCATTCTTTTTGTTGGAAGGATTCATGAAAGTAAGGGCCTTGATTCTTTAGTCAAATCTATAAAAGATATTGATTGTAAGTTGTTAATTGTTGGAAGAGACTCTGGATATCGTAAGGATTTGGAAATTCTCTCTAAAAAGTTAGGAGTCTCTGAGAAGATTATCTTTATGGGGAGCGTGTCTGAAGAAGACCTTATTACTGCCTATTTTTCTTCCGAAGTCTTTTCATTGCCTTCAAGACATGAAGGATTTGGAATTGTAATTATAGAGGCTATGGCTGCAGGATTGCCTTTAGTTGTTAGCGATAGAGGTAGTCTTCCAGAGTTGGTTAAGGCTGGTAAAAATGGGTTTCTCTTTAAATTTGGAGATGTAATTTCTCTTAGTAAACACTTAAATAATGTCTTGAATAATAAAAATCTAAGAAAGAGAATTTCTAAGGAGAATCTCAGAAAATCTCAGAAATATGATTGGAGCAGAATAGTTAAAATGTATGAAGATATTTACAGGAAGTCAAGATGAAGATTTTTCACAAAATTTGGTTTGGCCTTAATGTGATTAAGAGGTATAAGACTTGGTTCTCTGGTTTTTTAGATTATTTTAAAATTATTGGAGATGGAAGAATGGTCCATAGGATGAGGGGCGGGGCAAAATACCTTATGAGAACCGGGACTAGTGACTTTGGAATAATCAATGAGGTCTATATCGTCAGAGAATATCATAAGCTTCTTGATTTTATCAAAAAGAACTCTGTTGTTATTGATATAGGGGCTCAGATAGGAGTCTTTTCTGTTTTTGCCTCAAAGATTGCTAGTGAGGGGAGAGTCTTATCTTTTGAACCATTTGATGAGAATTATGGAATGTTGCAAAAAAATATCAAATTGAATGAATCTAGAAACGTCTCTCCATTTAAATTGGGAGTTGCTGAAAAATCTGGAGAGAGGGAGCTATATATCTCTAGTGAGAATACAGGAGGGCATTCATTTTATGATAAAGAGGATAAAAAAATTAAAATAAAAACTACTACTCTTCAGAAAATTTTTGAGGATAATCAGATTTCTAAATGTGATTTTTTAAAATTGGATTGTGAAGGTGCGGAATATGAGATTTTGTTATCTACTCCATCTAAATATCTCCAAAGAATAAAAAGTATCTCTATGGAATACCATAATAATGGAGATATCCAAGAATTAAAAAAGCATCTTGAGAATGAAAAATTTAAAGTTGTCCTTAATGAAGAGCTTGGTGAAGGGATGCTCTACGCATGGCGATGAAAGAAAATAGAAAATTAAGAGTAGTTTTACCCTTTAGGACTACTATGAATTTCCATAATTCTTATGATGGAGGATGCAAATATATCTATAATTTTTCTAGATATTTGGCAAGGGCAGGTGTAGATGTTACAATTGTTACAAGCCTCACAAAAGACCCGAATCTTAGAGAAGCAGAAGAAGATGGGGTTAAGTATAAATTTATAGGTCCTGATTTATCTGAAGAAAAAAGATGGCTTCCATTTAATGCTCCATCAAAACTAGCTTTTTCTTGGAATTTATCTAGAACCTTGAAAAAGATGGATTTTGACATATTACATTCGTTTGAAATGTTAGCCTATTTTTATTTGCACGGACAAAAAAAGAAGCCTACAATTTTTCAAGGATGGGGATTAGAACCTATTTATGGTCCAGAATCTCTTCGTCAAAGGGGTTGGAGAAAATTTCTTACAAATTTAACCGTTAAAAAACCTTGGCTTTACTGTATGGAAAAATCTGATAAGATTGCTAGTGAAGGAGATTTCCAGCTAGATATGGTTAAAAACCTTGGTTTTTCCGAAAAGAAAATTTTTCCTTTATTGATTGGAACAGATTTAGAATTAATTGGAAAATATAAGAAGTCTTGGAAAGATATGAGGGAGAGCATTGGGATAAAAAAAAATGATTATCTGATTTTAAGTGTTTGTCAGATTGCTCCAGACAAGGGAATTGCAGATATGATTAATGCTTTTGATATTGTTAAAAAAAGAATCCCCGATGCTAAATTACTGATGATTGGAGGGGGTCCACTGGAAGAGATGATGCATGAGATGATTGAAAAACTTGGACTGAGAGACTCTGTGATTCATAGGAAAGGCATTCCTGAAAAAGAGCTTTATGATTATTATTTCTCTAGCAATAGCTATATTTCTGCTGCAACCCAACATGACTGGATAATGGGGGTTGCCGAAGCGATGGCTTGTGAATTGCCAGTTGTTAGTTCTGCTCAACCTTTCTTGGTTCGTGATGGTGAAAATGGTTTTGTTGTTGGGATGGAAAATCCAAAAGGTTTGGCAGAAGCACTTATTAAGGTAAAGGAAAAGGGTCTTGAAAAGAAATTTGGGTTGGCTGGGAAAAAATTTGCACAGGAGTATAGTTGGGAGAATATTTCAAAAGTGGCTATAAAGGTTTATGAGGATTTGTTAAAGAAAAGTTAATTATTTCTTAGCCATTACGATGTAATGCTCTGCTAGGCTTGGGAATTTTCCTCCAAGCCATTCAAAGAAACTTCCAAGAAATGGTTCTCTATTCTTCGAATAAATTACATAATTGCCTAACACTTTGAAATATTTGAATTTTGATTTTTTGAAAAGATTTCTTATTTGATTTGGAGTGTAGACCTTATAATGATAAGGGGCAATTGCGAATCTTGGGTCTTTTCCAAAAAGCATTAGAATTCTATTTTTTAGAGAAACTAGGTTAGGCGTAGTGATTATAAGAGTTCCATTTGGTTTTAGAATCTTGTAAACTTTTTCAAGAAATTCGGAATCATCGAAAGTATGTTCAATTATCTCTCCCGCTAAAATTACATCAAAATAGTTTTTAGGGAATGGGAGTGGCTTTATTGCATCTCCAGTTTTTATATCTAAAAATTTTTTTCTTCCCCTTCTCGCAGCTTCTTCAGAAATCTCTAATCCCTTTACAGCGTAACCTAAGCCTTTTACCTTTTCTAAAAAATCTCCAGAGCTACAACCGATTTCTAAAAACTTTCCTTTTTTTCTTGATTTTAAAATTCTAAAAACTTTCCTGTACCTTGAATCGTTTATATTAGCAGAATATTCGTCAAAATTTTTTCTCTGTAAGATTAAGTTTTGGTCTTCGTTTTTTTTATTGGCCATCTAAATTTCCTTTCCATGTTTTAATTTTAATATGAAATAACATACTGTTGCTTGATAGTATGCATCTTTTATTGCAAAACTGAATACTGGGAATCCTTCTTTGAATCCTGCGGAAACTATCTTAATAAATGCTGCTATTGGAAGAATGAACATTGCAAGCAAGGTAAAATTTTTTCTAAGCTTTACTGCTAACTTAAAATCTTTTCTACCATATTGGTATTTCCTTAAATCTTTGAATTCTTTTAATGTCCATTTTGCCTGGTCTTTTGCTCTTCTGGTTCCCCTTGTCAGTGCACTTTTCCACGTGAAATTGTTATAATTTGGACGATGCTCTAAAGGATCATCTATTTTGAGGGTAATCCCTTTTATTTCTGGCTCATCATTTCCTGGAAACTCCAAAAAGGAAATTTTGGATTTTTTAAATAAAGCCATTTTATGCGGGAAATTTTTTGTGATATATTTTTTTCCATCCCACCATCTCCATAAAAAAGAATAGGCGGAAACTCTCTTAACTTTTACCAACTTTCCTAATCCTTCTCTCATTTTTTCTGAAAGATACTCGTCTGCATCTAGTTTCAAAATCCATTCTGTTTTTATCTTATTGAAAGCGTTAATCATGTGAAGAGATGCCCTCCCAGTATGGGAGCCGATAATAATATTTTTTGTATACTCTTTGCAAATTTTTAATGTATTGTCTGTACATTTTCCATCATGGATTACCATTATTTCATCTACTACATTCTTTGCACTCTCTAATGCCCTTCTTACAATCTCTCCTTCATTATAAACAATTAATAGAAGGGTGATTTTACCTTTTCCTTTCATATATTCTCTATTCATCTTAGATATCTTTAAATAAATGGAAACTTTATAAAGATTCGGATGAGCATTAGTGTATGGCTAGTGGATTTAATGAGCGGCTCAGACTTATTAGAGAATTTGGGGAAGAATCTTTAGATGGGAGAAAATTTAGAGAAAATTTAGTAGATTCAAAAAACAATATTGATTATTTTGAAATAATAGAGTTATGGTTCGCAGCAGTTTCTCTTTGGAAGAAGAAATTATTTCTTTCAGGAGTTAGGGATTTTGGGATATATTCTTATAGAAAGAATAAAGTTCGAAAAAGAATGAAAGAACTTGGAGGAAAGGTTTCTAAAAATTCTATTGTTTTTTTTCCTATTAGTGAAACAAATGTAATGTTGTTTGAACCGATAATTGAGCTCTTTAAAAAGAATAAGGAGCCAAATTATATTTTTAGGTATGATTATTCTTTAGATGGTTTGAAAAAAGAAATAGAAAAAAGAGGATTCCCTTATGTAACTTTTGAAAATTATCTTAAAAAAAGAAAAAGGAGTGGCATCAAAAAAATTAGATTAAAGTCTTTAAAAGTTGGAAGGAAAATCATCTCTAAAAAAAAGAAATATTCCATCCTCCTTCCAGCTTTAGAGTATTATTTTGGTTCCCGTAGAAGATTTTATGAAATTATTGATTTTGTAGAAGGGTTTACAAATTTCATAGAAAGCGAGAATCCTTCAATGATTATACTCCCCGATGAAACTTTGGATATAGCTCGGGGGACTTCTTATCTTTGTAAAAAATTTGGAGTTCCTTGCCTTGTAATGCAACATGGAAGTATCACTGAAGAAGGGGCAGAGGGGACTGAGACTCTTGCTATAAAAAAAATTGTTTTTGGGAAGGCTGTAAAAGATTATCTTGTTAAGACAGGGATGGATTCTCGGAAAATTGAGGTTACTGGGTCTCCAATCTATGACGCTTTCTCTAAAAAAATTGATAAGAAAGAAACAGAAAGATTGAATAATAAATTTGATTTAAGAAAAAATGAAAAGGTGATCCTATTTGCAAGTACTGGGGATAATGCTCGAGCAAGGCCAAGATTAGAATCTTTATTTAAGGCACTAAAAGAAGACAAAAATCTTAAATTAATCATCAAACAGCACCCTGCAGAATATTACAAAAAGAGTTTTGAAGAATTTTATAAGAGTCTTGCCCGTAAAAACGGAGTTAAAATCCAGATCAGTAAAGATGAATTAAGACCCCTCCTTCACATCTCGAATGTTTTTGTAACTGATTTTTCAACAACTATTTTAGAAGCCTTAATCTTGAGGAAGCCAATAATATTAATGAATTTTGAGGGGGAATTTAAATATGAGAACTATCCTAAATTCAAGGGCGTCATCTGGCATACTAATCATCCAAAAGATGTTTCCGGGGCTGTTTCCCTTGCATTAAAGAGCAAATTTGGAAATAAGGAGGAAAGATTTGTTGAAAAGTTAATTAAGTGGAATATGTATAGTGCGGATGGCCATTCTGCAGAGAGAATTTCTAAATTGATAAAAAAATATAAATTAGAATAATGGAGATTATGGAAGATAATAATTTTGGAAAAGAGATTTATTCTCTAATGGAAACTCTGTTCCCCATTATGAGAAGTATTACTGGAAATGGAAATAGAGAAACTTTGAAAATTATAAAAGAATTTCTCCCAGAATTAGAGGTTAGGGAAGTTCCTAGTGGCACCAAAGTTTTTGATTGGGAAGTTCCTTTAGAGTGGAATTGTAGGGATGCTTGGATAAAAAATTCTATTGGAGAAAAAGTAATTGACCTTAAAAATTCAAACCTTCATGTAGTCAATTATAGTACCCCCCTTCATCAAAAACTTTCTTTTGATGAATTAACACCTCATCTTTATTTCCTTCCTAACCGTCCAGAAGATATTCCTTACATTACCTCTTACTATAAAAAGAGGTGGGGCTTTTGTTTAAGTCAAAAAGATTTTAAAAATTTAAAAGAGGGGGAATATGAAGTGTTTATTGATTCTGATTTAAATGAGGGGAACCTTACTTTTGGAGAGATTTTTATTAAAGGAGAATCTGAAAAGGAAATTTTGTTAAGTTCTTATCTTTGTCACCCTTCCCAATGTAATGATAGCCTAAGTGGGGTTGCATTGTTGACTTTTCTAACTAAATATCTTCTCAATCAAAAGAATAAATTTTCCTATAGAATTTTATTTATCCCAGAGACTATCGGTGCAATTACTTGGCTAAAGTTAAATGAAGAAAATTTAAAGAAACTAGTGGGAGGTTATGTACTCACTTGTGTAGGGGATAAAGGAAATTACACTTATAAGCGATCTAGAACCCAAAACCATTTTATAGATAAAATTGCTGAGGAAGTCTTAGAAAATTCTGGAGAAGAATTTAAGATTAGAGAGTTTGACCCTTCAGATGGGAGTGACGAGAGGCAGTTCTCTTCACCCGGATTTAATATTGCTATGGGCTCTTTAATGAAAACAAAATACGGAGAGTTTGAAGAGTATCATACCTCTGCAGATAATCTTTCTTTTGTTGATTCATTGGCTTTAGGAGATTCTTTTTCGAAGTATGTGGAAATATTGAAGAAAATCGAGGTTAACTTTAATGAATTTGGAGATGTTCTTGAAAGGGAAGATTGTTCTCAAGAAGGAGTCTACCTTAATCAAAATCCTAAATGTGAGCCCCAACTTGGAAAGAGGGGACTTTATGATACTAAAGGTGGCCGAACCGGGATGGAACTTGATGAAGCTGCAATATTCTGGATTTTGAATTTTTCTGATGGGAAGAATTCTTTATTGGATATCTCTTCGCGTTCAGGAATTTCTTATGGAAAAATTTTGCATGCTACTAAACTTCTGGAATCTAAAGGTTTGTTAAAGAAATTAAGATAGGTCTTTATTTTCTTTTAGAAGAAAATATGGATCTTCTTTCATTTTTTTTGACAATATATTGAATGTGTCTCTTGCAGAAACTGTTCTGATTCTACTACTGCCTAACCTCACCTCAGTTAAGACATTATTTTCCTTTAGATAATCAGAAATTTTTTCAAAATCGTATAAAAGATTCTTATCGAGAGACCTTACATTATACTTTAGAGTTGATTTTTCTTTTTTCCCCCCTATCAATGATTCTCCTGGAAATTCTTTTATATATCTATAATCTGAACCGATTTTTTGCTCGATAAAATGGAGGTAGGTCATATCGAAAGTTTCTCCTAGGAAAACTATTTTTACATTCTTTTCATAAAGTTTTTCGAAAATTGAACTTTCTCCAAAGCAATCTGAGCCTACTTTGGTTAATTCTTCTTTTTCAGGACCCATGGTTGAAACTGAGAATATTGCATCTTTACTTCGTTTTGTTTCAGGTAATTTTCTAAAATGCTCTGTTAATATCCCTACTGTTGAAGGAGTCTCTTCTTGGTTGAATATCTCTCCTTTACAAAAACTATAAGTAAATGTTGGCATGATTAAATTTCCTTTTTCTCCAACAGCTTTTTTTAAGATGTTTACTAATTTTTCGAGAAATTCTTTTCTACTACTTACCCTCCCAATTTTCCCAAAATTTGAAATATCAGAGTGAACAAAAATAGAATCTCCTTTAGAAACTCCTGAAGATTCTAGTGCTACTAAAAAATCTTTTTCAAAGATTCCCTCTCCATCTTCTGTTAAGTATAGTGGAGTATTTTTTTTATCTGTAATAATTTTTACTAACCCTTTTCCTTCAAAAATTTTTTTATTTTCTTGATTAAAAATCTCTGTTTTAATCTCAACTAGCCTTGTTGATTCGCTTTTAGAGGTTACTTCTGCCATAATTTTTAATTCGTCTCCTTCATAAAAGGGATGGAGAAATTTTGATTCTTGTTTAATGCATATAGAACTCCCTCCAGGAAGATGATTTCCATATAATCTTGAAAGAAAGGATTCTAAAAGAAATGCGTACCCTATCTTTTTTTTGAACCCGTTTGTTTTAGAGAACTCGTCGCTTGTATGGATTGGGCCTTTATCTCCAGATAATTTTAAAAATTTGTTATGCAAATCCTTGGTGATCGCTACACTAAAAGAATCTTTATCTCCAATATTAATTTCGTCTAAAAATTTCATTTTATTTTTTTATAATTTTTTCTAAATCTTTTAGATTTTTTATTTTATTTACCTCTGAGGTTTTAATCTTTATTTCAAATTCTTTTTCTATTTCGTTTATGAGCATTAAATGGTTGAAAGAATCCCACTCACTTGATTCTTCTTTTGTCAGCTCCATTTTTGCCTCCGACTCATCTATTTCAAAAATTCTTGCTACTACTTTTTTTAATCTTTTTTCAATTTCCATTGGCTATCTTGATATATTTTGGAGATTTATACTCTAAATTTTCTAGTTCAAGGATCCAGGTCCTATTTTTTGAATCTTTTGAACTTCTTTTGAAGTTATTTTCTTTATAAAAATCTTTTGCAGGTAAATTTTTTGATGAATTGATGAATTCTCCTGTTATCTTCTTTACTCCTTTTTGTTTTGCCATTTTTATAATCTCTGAGAAAAATGCTTTTTCTATATTTTTTCCAAGAATTCTGCAAGAAAGTAGAAATGTATCTATCTCCCATACTGGTGCATTTTTATCTTCTTTAATTATGATTGCTCCAGTAATCCCGCTATCTCCAAACTTGTCATTTACATTTATACAGAAGACTTCCTTAGCCTTATCATTCGCAAAAGACTTTATTTCTTCTTCAGAGTATCTTTTTGTAGTCATATTAAATTGGTTTGTTTTTTGGGTAAGCTGAGAAATTCTTTTTATATTAAATTTGTCTGCCTTTAGAATTTTTATGCTAATCTCTAAATCTTTTAGAAAGCTCTCGAGATTGATAGAAGATTTCTCTAAAACTTTTCTTTTCTTCTGTAAAGCATATATCTCTCCTTTTTTCATATCTTCTGGAGTTATAGTGAGAGTATTGAATCCTTTTAATTCTTCCAAGGCAGTTGGGTAGTCTACTACATCTTCTGGCAATTCTGGAACTTCTACTTCTGGAATCTCTTTTCTAATCAATTCCCTATTTGTTTTATCGTCATCTAAAAACACTATGCTATCTAATCCTATATTTATTTCATTTGCTATTTCTTTCATATTGGTCGCCTTATCTGCCCAATTTATTTTTATAGAAGAAAAATGTTTTTCTTTTAAAACCATATAGGGGTGTTTCCTAATTGCCTCTAAGGCATCTTCAGGATTATTCCTACTATTTATTGCAAGGATTATTCCTCTCTCATAAAGGGCCAATATTTTTTTTTGAAAATCTATAAAGGGTCTACCTTCTGAATTTGTTGGGTCGAGTTTTATACCTTCCAACCCTTCTTCTCCAACAATTCCTCCCCAAAGAGTATTATCTAAATCTAAAACTAGGCATTTTTTTGAGAGGGAGAGTGTCGGTAGAATGTATCCCATATACTCCTCACAAATGTTTGGAATTAAACTAGGGTTTATTTTCAAATCTCCAAGGTAATTCATTTTTGGATTTGTTATTTTATTTTTTCCATGTTTTGATGCAAATGCGTCAAAATCAAAAATCCAAATTTTTGAACTTTCCTTGAAATTCTTCCTTAATTTTTGATTTATTTCTTCTATCATCTCCTTTAATCCAAACTCTTGCTTTTCCTCTAAATTTCCTAAAGGAGAGTAATAAGGAACTATAAAATTATTGAAAATTATATTTCCTTTTGTTTTTTTTGAAAATTCTTCTATAAGTTTTTTTATTTCTCTAAATTTTTCTTCCACTAAACTCTTTCTCTCTTTTTCTTTT
>Ga0209992_10001907_pt1 | contig 20382 bp, 17 predicted proteins | sample 2SBtaG_2_FD_182564 | JGI IMG/M metagenome (GOLD analysis project Ga0209992, IMG submission 182564) | Deep subsurface microbial communities from Kolumbo volcano to uncover new lineages of life (NeLLi) - 2SBTROV12_ACTIVE470 metaG (SPAdes)... | ecosystem: Environmental > Aquatic > Marine >... | reverse complement strand
TACGTCACGATCTGCTGGACGAGCCACAGTCCAAGCCCCGAGCCGCGTTCGGACACCTTGGAGGACACGAAGGGCTCGAAGGCCTTGGCCAGCAGCTCGGGGGCCATGCCCTTGCCCGTGTCCTGGATCACCAGGCGGGCGGTGGCGGCCTCCAGGGTCAGGGACACCTGGACCGCGTTGTCTACCGCGGGTCCTTCCTCGATGGCTTCGGCGGCGTTCAGCAGCAGGTTGGTCACGACGCGCACGAGCTGGTCGCCGCTGCCGTGGACGACCATGGGCGCACACTCGGCGACCTCGAGGCGGGCCCGGTGGCGGACCACGGGCAACACCATGCGGGCGGCGCTGCGCACGATGTCGTCGAGCTGGACCGGCTCGTCTGCAGGCCGTGCCGTGCGCGCCAGGGACGCCAGCTCCGACGTGGAGGCCTGGATCCGAGCCATGCCTTCGGTGCACTCGCGGAGGAGCTCGGTGAGCTCCTGGCGCAGGGGGCCCGGCAGCGAGCCCCGGGCCGACTCCAGGGCTTCCTGCATGAGCGCCAGGTTGATCTGGATGTACGCCGCCGGGTTGTTCAGGTCGTGGGCCACGCCGGCCGCGACCCGTCCCGCGGCGGCCAGCCTGGACTCTGCGGCCAGGGCCTCTTCGCGGGCGACCTGGTCGGTGATGTCGTGGGTAAAGGAGACCTCGTACCGGTTCTCGCCGTCGCTGAAGACGCGGATCCGCATGGCGCACCAGAACTCGCTGCCGTCCTTGCGACGGCAGGCGATCCGGGGCGCGATGGCCCACCCCTGTTCCCGCAGCTCCCGGCTGATCTGGTCGACCGCCGGCCGGGAGCGCTCGGCGGTGAGCTGACGGCCGAACAGCTCCTGGAATTCGGCCTGGGAGTACCCCCACATGGTCTCGGCAGCCGGGTTCGCCTCGATGATGCGGGCGGTGTCGAAGTCGGCGATCAGGATCCCGTCGATCGCCCACGCCACCAGGGCCCTGTACTTGCTCTGGGATGCCCGGAGCCGCTGGTGCAGCGGTGACTTCTCGGGCAGGGTCACGCGGGTTCGGAGCTCGGCGATCTCTTCCCCGGCCTTGGATGAGATGGGCTGGCGGGTCGCCACCAGGTGGCCCGGGTCCTGGGGTAGGGAAATGGGCGCCACCGTCAATTGCTGCAGCACACTCTCGCCGTCCCGTGTGCGGCTGATGTAGGGGCCCGACCACGGCCGGCCGGCCGAGAGCTCGGTCCAGACGTGTTCGTGGAAGTCGTCGGTGTGGAGGGGACTCCGCAGGAGCTCGGCCGGTGTACGCCCGGTTGCCTGGGCGCTGGAGAAGCCCGTGTCGCGCTCCCAGGTGGGGTTCACGTACAGCAGCACGCCATCCTGGTCGGTGATCTCCAGGCCTGTGCCCAGGGCCCGCAGGGCTCGAGCAACCAGGCCCTGCCCACCCCAGATCTCGGCGAGGGGCGCCAGGAGCTCCTTGCGTAGGGGGCTGGTCAGCACCTCTTCGGCCCCCAGGCTCAGAGCCCGCTCCAGGTCGTCGGGGTGGGCGATGAGCCAGCGCAGGCGCCCGGTGGCCGCGGCGGCCCGGGCCCAGCGGGCGGGCTCGTCGAGCTCGATCACCAGCAAGCGGTCGGCCTGGTCGGCGGCCGAGGGCAGGTCGTCGGTGCGCGAGACCGGGACGGACCAGCGGGCAAACGCAATCCGGACGAGCTCTGCGACAGGGGCGGAGCCCAGCACGACGACGCCAGGCAGCATGGGCGTACCTTAGCCCGCGATTCGGTGGTAGATGAGTCAGGTGTTGACCCTGTTCTGGACCCTGTCGATGGCGCTCGCACAGAGTCCCGTTTCCGAGCCGGTTTCGCCCGACTCCGCCACCGACGAGCTCGCAGAGGACGAAGACGACTACACCGATCGTTACGTGCCGGGCGAGGAAGTGCTGATCGTCGGAGACAGCGCCGTGGAGCGGGCGCGGCACGAGGTGACGCGGTCTCTGGCGGAGCAGGGCTACGAGCCCAAGCGCCGCAAGGACGGGGTGACCGTCTACCTGCACCCGGTGCCCTACAAGCCCAAGGTGCTGGTCTACGACGACGGCTTCGTGGTCATACGACGCCGGGGCTTCGCCTACACCCCTCCGAACGTGGGCGACGTGCCCCGGGGGCTCGAGATCGCGCTGCGGTCGACCCTGTGCGTGCTGGCCCCGATCTATTGCTTCCATGCACCCGGCCTGGTCATGTCCCCCGCACGGCTGGAGCAGCAGAAGGAGAGGGTCGTCGAAGGCGTGGAAGACGAGGTCCGGGCGTACAACGACGCCCTGGCGTCCCGCGCTCTGGGGTCTCGCCTGCAAGAGATCGCCGACCTGCTGGACGCGATCTGGCTCCTGGGCCAGCACACCGACACCGGCGAGGTGTTGCCGACCCCGGAGCTGCGTCGGGCTGCGCTGCTGGCGTTCTGGGAGAGCCGGGCGGACAACGAGTACGGCGACCACGTGCGTCGCATGGTCGAGGACTACATGAATTTCGAAGTGCAGTCGTCGCCGTTCCCGTTCACCGACCAGGAGGTGTCCGAGACCAACCGCACCCGCCACTGTCAGCGGGAACTCGCGCTGGTGCCGCCGGGATAGGCAAGGGGGCTTCCTTCCCGGGACCTCCCCATGAGCCAGCCTGCCCCCGCCAGCGCCGAGCGCGCAGGCCTCTACCAACAGATCACAGACCTGGACAACCGGTTCTGGATCGTCAACGTCATGGAGATGTTCGAGCGCCTGGCCTACTACGGCGTGCGGGCGGTCGTGGCGATCTACATGGTCTTGCCTCGCGAGCTGGGCGGCCCGGAGTTCAGCCACCTGCAGAAGGGCACGATCTTCGCCTGGTGGGCCTACATCCAGTCGGTGCTGCCCATGTTCACCGGCGGCTTCGCCGACCGGTACGGGCACAAAAACACCATCGCTTTCGCCATCGTGCTCAAGATCATCGGCTACGCCCTGATGGGCAGCCTGATGAGCTACGGTGGCTTCTTCGCCGGCTGCGCCTTCCTGGCGGCGGGCACGGCGATCTTCAAGCCCGGGGTCCAGGGCACGCTGGCCGCCACGCTCAAGCAGTCGAACGCTTCGATCGGCTGGGGCATCTTCTACCAGCTGGTGAACATCGGAGGGTTCCTGGGGCCCGTCGTGGCGGGCGTGCTCCGGCTGATGGCGTGGAAGTACGTGTTCTTCGCCTGTGCGGTGATCGTGAGCGTGAACTTCCTGTGGCTGCCCTTCTACAAGGACCCCACCCAAGAGTCCGACAGCGAGGGCACCGACGACGACGCGGCGACTTGGGCGCTGTTGGCCAACGCCATCCCCCTGGGGGCCGCCAAGGCCGGCACCGTGGTGTGGGCCGTGGTGTTCCCCCTGTGCCTCTACTTCTGGGCCACTGTCGAGAACGCTCAGTCCTGGGGCATGTTCGCCCTGACCGCCGGCATCTTGTTGTGGGCCTTTGCCTGGTTCTGGCTGCGCAAGGCGTCGCTGGACGCCGGGCGGGCCGACCCGGTGGCCGTGCTGGCCCAGTCCTGTGTGGGCCTGTTCCAGCCCCGTGTGGTGATGTTCTGCCTGGTGTTCAGTGGCTTCTGGCTGATGTTCAACCAGGTCTTCGATCTGTTGCCGAACATGATCGACGACTGGATCGACAGCTCGGGCATCATCCTGACCCTGGGCAATGCGTTCTCTGGGGCCGCGTTCCCCACGGTGCTGGCGCTGTTGCTGGGTGCGCTCTGGGGCGCGATCTGCGCGGTCGGGGTGCTGCTGTCCATGCGGCCGGACCGGCGGGACGTGGCCGACGTGACGTCCCAGACCTACGCCGTGGTCTGGCTGGCGGCGACCGGCGCCCTTTGGACCGGCACGCTGATCATCGCCGACGGGTTCCTGGCCTTTGGGCTGGCCACCGGGTTCGCCGCCATCCTGGCCTCTGGCGCCATGATGGTGCGCATCCCGGCCCGCTCACTGGCCATTGGGCTCGGCGCGGTCGGCGCCGTCACCGGCTTCTGGACCCTGCGGGGGGCGTTCATCGACAGCGCCGATGGCCTGGTCGCGTTGGCCAACGAGGGCGCCCAGGTCAACCCGGAGTGGATGATCAACCTGAACCCCGGGCTGATCGTCTTCACCATGATCGGCTTCGCCTACCTGTCGAGCTTCGTCCGGCCGCTCACGAGCATCATCATCGGCATGGTGATCGCGACCCTGGGCTCCTTGGTCGCCGGCACGGCCACCCTGGGCTGGATCTGCATCGGCGGCATCGCCATCTTCTCAATCGGCGAGATGTTCAGCTCCCCCAAAAAGATGGAGTATCTGGCCACTCTGTCGCCGAAGGGCCAGGAAGGCCTGTTCATGGGCTACGCCAACATCCCGGTGGCCATCGGCTGGATCTCCGGCAGCTTCATGGCCGGGGACCGCTACGACACCGAGGGCGACAAGGCCAACCTGGCCCGCAAGCACCTGGAAGAGGTCGTGGGCTGGAGCGCCGACAAGGTCGACGCCATCCAGCGCTCCGAGGTGGTCGACGTGCTGGGCAGCGAGCTCGACATGACCGCGATGGAGGTCCAGCGGATGCTGTACGAGACCTACAGCCCGCAGCTGATCTGGGTCGACATCGCCTGGATCGGTGCGGCGAGCATCGTGCTGATGATCGGCTACGACCGGACCTTGCGCTGGCTGGACGGCCGGAAGGCGGCCTGAGCGCGGGCCGGGCGGGTCACTCCAGCTCTGGTGCCGACAGCTCCTCGTCGTAGACCACCAGCGCGGCTGCGCCGGCGCCTTGATGCCGACGTTGGTGGTCGCGGTCAGCGTCAGCGCCGGGCCGACGTGGCGCTGGGTCGGGGGGGCACGGCCCTGGGACACGGCGGGGCTCCAGGCCGCGCTGCTGCGGGTGATCCAGGACGGCGAGGTGCGGCCGGTGGGGGGCAACCGAACCCGCCGGGTGAAGACCCGCTTCGTGACCGCCACGCACCGGGATCTGGAGGCCGCGGTCGATGGCGGGCGGTTCCGGGAAGACCTGTACGCGAGACTCGCCCGCTGGACGGTGGTGGTGCCACCGCTCCGCGAGCGTTCCCGGTGATGGTGACCGCCGCCGCCCCGCTACTCGCCGATGGCCCGCAGCGCGATCAGGGGCCCGGGCGGGTTGGTGTCGCCTCGCAGGTCGATGACCCCGTCGATGGACCAGGCCCCCTCGTCGTCGGGGTCCACCAGGCGCTGGAAGACCTCCCACTGGAGGTGCCCGGCTGGGCGAATGGTGGTCAGCTGGCCCATCCGGGCCCGGTGGTCGAAGACGACCGGCCCGAACTCGTCGACGAAGGGCCTCAGGGCCTCGTCGAAGTGCTCGGGCTCCCAGGGCTCGTCACCGGGGTGCACGCAGGCCACGGCCTCGTCCCAGTCCGCCTTGGACAGGGCTCGGACCAGGGCGTGCAGCTCGGCCCGGATCCGGGCGTGGAAGCGCTTTCGGTCCAGGGAGATGTCGATGGGGGGCGGCTCCTGGTCGCCGGTGTGCTCTTCGCCGGCGACCATGGACTCCCACTCGGTGATGAGCGACGCGTCGATCCGGGCGAGCATGGCCCGCAGGGTGGCCAGGACCTCGATGAGGGGGTCGGTGTGGCGCTCCGCCGGCACGTTCTGCAGCAGCGCCTTGTAGCAGTCCGTCAGGTACCGCAGCAGCACCCCTTCGCTGCGCTCCAGGCCCAGGTCCTGGACATAGGTCGTGAAGGCGGCGAGCTCCTCGAGCATGTCGCGGACCACCGACTTGGGGCGGATGTCCTCGCCCTGGACCCAGGGATGGTGCTCTCGGTAGCTGTTGAAGAGGTTGTAGATCCACGCGGCCTGGGGCTTGGGCCAGCCCACTTCCTGGAGCCTCTCCTGGCGCTCCTCGAAGGGCACGCCCTCGGCCTTGAGCTGCCAGTGCAGCGCGGTGCGGGCCTTGTCCTGTTGCCGCATCAGCACCGCCCGCGGCTGCTCCAGGATGGCCTCGGTCAGGGACACCACGTCCAGGGCGTGGGTCTCGCTGGCGGGGTCCAGGGCGTCCAGGGCGCCGACCAGGAAGAGCGACAGCGAGTGGTGCAGCGAGAAGTCCTGCTGCAGGTCCGGCGCCATGGCCAGAGCGTCGCCCTGGTCCCGCACCACGCCGGCGTCGGTCAGGTCGTCGAGCAGCTGCAGGGTCTGCTCGCCCAGGGAGGCCTTTTCCCGTGCGGTGGCGTGGCTGCGGTCGATCAGTCCGCGCAGCGCGTCGACGCCGCGGCGGGCGTCGGCATCGGCCTCTGCGGCGTGCTGCATGAGGGAGACCAGGCGGCCGTGATCCACAGTGAAGCGGCTCTCGAGGGTCTCGGGGGTCCCGGTCGACAGCCGCTCGAAGGTGTGGCGATCCCAGTGCTTGTAGCCCCGGGTCGGGGCGGGCTTGGTCTTGGGCTTCTTGCGGCCCTTGGCGGCGGCCCTGTCCGCCTGGCGCCGGTTCTCGATCATGTGGGCGGGCGCCTGGGCGACCACGTACCCGACGGTGTCATAGCCGGCGCGTCCGGCGCGTCCGGCCACCTGCTGGAAGTCCCGGATCTTGAGCACCTCGACGTCGACGCCGTTGAACTTGCAGAGCTGGGTGAACAGCACCGAGCGAATCGGCACGTTGATGCCCACCCCCAGCGTGTCGGTGCCGCAGATGATCTTGAGCAGGCCCTGCTGGGCCAGGACTTCGACCAGCCGGCGATACCGAGGCAGCAGCCCGGCGTGGTGCAGCCCGATGCCGTGGAGCAGGTAGCGCTTGACCGTCTTGCCGTAGGGGGAGTCGAAGCGCCGGCCCTTGACGGCCCCTTGGAGCGCTCGCTTCTCCTCCTTGGTGCAGACGTTGGTGCTCATGAGCGCCTGGGCTTGCTCGGCGGCGGCCCGCTGGGTGAAGTGCACGACGTAGATAGGGGCCTTGTCCTGGTGCAGCAGCTTGTCGATGGTGTCGTGGGTCGGGTCGGTGCTGTAGGAGAACTCCAGGGGGACGGGGCGGGTGGCGCTGCGGACCTCGACGGCTTCGATGCCCGTGCGGGCGGTCAGGTCGTCGCGGATCGCGCTCGTGTCGCCCAGGGTCGCCGACATCAGGAGAAAGCGGGTCTTGGACAGCACCAGCAGAGGGATCTGCCAGGCCATGCCCCGGTCCCGGTCGGCGTAGTAGTGGAATTCGTCCATCACCACCGAGTCGACCCTGGCGTCGTCGCCCTGGCGCAGGGCGATGTTGGCCAGGATCTCGGCGGTGCAGCACAGGATCGGCGCGTCCCGGTTGACCGCGCCGTCCCCGGTCATCAGCCCCACGTGCTCGGGCCCGAACGCGTCGCACAGGGCGAAGAACTTCTCGCTGACCAGGGCCTTGATCGGCGCGGTGTAGACCGTGCGTCCGCAGGCGGCAAAGGTCTGGAAGTGCAGTGCCAGTGCGACCAGTGACTTGCCGGAGCCGGTGGGGGTGTTCAGCACCACGTGCTGGCCGCTGAAGAGCTCCAGGACCGCCTCTTCCTGGTGGTCGTACAGATCCAGGTCGGCGGCCTCGGCCCACGCCAGGAAGGCCTCCAGCGCGTCGTCTTCGCTGGGGAAGCCCTGCTCGGGGATGTGCTCGGAGAGGGACTTCATCGACGGGCTCGGGACCTGGGGGCGGTCCAGTAGCCGGGTTTGACCGCGCCTTCACGACCGGGGCCCGAGTTCAGCGGGACTTGAGCAGGGTGACCGGAAACTCACTGGGACTTGAGGTCCGGCTCAGTAGCCAGGCCCGCCCTGAATCAGGAACGCGGCGCCGCCCTCGCCGTGGGCCGGGGCGCCCAGCAGCAGATCCGCCGTGCCGTCGCCGTCCACGTCGCCCGCAGCCGCGGTCGCCGCGCCCAGCCTGTCGCCTTCTTCGGGGCCCAGGACCACAGCGCGGAAGTCCGCCAGCGTGGTGGTTCCTGGGACCAACGGACCGGCCAGCAGGTAGCCGCCGCCCAGATCCTCGCCTGCGCGGTCGGCGCCGATCAACAGGTCCGTGTTGCCGTCGCCGTCGTGGTCGCCCACGACGCTCACGGCAATTCCGACGTGCTCTTGTTCGGCGTTGCCCAGCAGCTTCAGATCGCTGTCCGCGAGCGAGCCGCTGTCGTTCACGGGCCCGAAGAGCACATAGGCCGCACCGGACTGCAGGCTCGCGCCGTCGTAGCGGTAGGCGCCGATGACCACGTCGGCCAGGCCGTCGTCGTTCAGGTCGCCGGTGCCGATGGCCGACCCCGCCCAGTCCAGCGCGTGCTCGCCGTATAGCGACACGGCCGCGTCGTCGGTGGACACGACGCCGATCACCCCGCCGTCGAACAGGTAGACCGCCCCGGCCTCGTCGTCGCCGCTGCTGTCCTGGGGAGCGCCGAGCAGGACCTCGGCCAGGCCGTCTCCGTCCGTGTCTCCTGTGGCGAGGGCAAATCCGGTCGACGGGCTCTCGACCTCGCTCTCGAGCACGGCGTCTGCGTCGGTCAGGGTGTCCGTGACGCCCACCGGAGACAAGAGCAGGTAGACCAGCCCACGACCGGCGCCCGGGGCCCCGATGAGCATGTCGATCCGCCCGTCGCCGTCGACATCGCCAGCGGCCAGGGTCTGGCCGGCTCGATCATCGGGGATCTGTGCGGTCCAGACCCGCGCAGCCCCGCTCTCCAGATCCACGCCACCGCTGGCCGGCCCGTACACCAGGTACGCCGTGCCGCCGACCTCGCTGTGGGGCGCACCCACCAGGACGTCGTCGAACCCATCCTGGTTCTGGTCGCCGGCCCCGGTGACCGCGAAGCCCGCGTGGTCGCCCGCGGCGCTCCCCGCGAGCACGGCGCCGCCGTCGGCCAGGGTGAGCTCGCCGACGGGGCTGCCGGTGAAGATCGTGGCGATGCCGCTCTTGGTCCCGATCCAGGCCGTCTCGGGTGCGCCGACCACCACGTCGTCTCGGCCGTCGCCGTCCACGTCGCCGACCCCGGCGACGCTCCGCCCGGCGTCGCCTTCCCCCATCAGGCTGGCGCCGCCGGTCGCCGCGGACATCCAGCCCTGGGCACCGCAGCTGTCGGGGCTCGCGTCGCAGTCGTCGTCGGCCCCGTTTCCACACACCTCGGTGGCCCCCGGGTTCACCGCGCCGTCGGCGTCGTCGCAGTCGGTGGCGTCGGCCACTCGGCCAGCGGGCGGCTGGCAGGCCTGCTCGACGTCCTCGGCGTCGCCGAAACCGTCGCTGTCGGCGTCCAGGTAGAAGTCCGAGTAGGGGTCACCGCCGCAGGGACCGGTGTCGCCGCTGTCCGTGCCGTCAGAGGTGCAGGCCAACAAGGCCAACAGCGTGAGCTTGGTCAAGTGACGGCCTCCACCCGGTCCTGCACAGGGGGCCAGTATGCCGCGTCCGCGGGATCGCCGCTCGGGTAGACTGTGGCGTTCCCGCACGGACCCTGGCCCATACGACCCGCCTTCTGGCGTGCCCCGGCCCTCGCCGGAGCCCTGCTGTGTGCTCTCCCAGCCACCGGCTGGGCAGGCGGCGTGGATCCCGGCATCGAGGGCGTGCGGCTGGAACAGGGCCCTTCGCCCGACGCCTTCTGCACCGACGACGCTTGCCTGGACCTGCGGTGGGTCCAGGTCTCCCTGGACGCGTTCTCGGGCTGGGTCGGCTACGACGCCGACGAGCTCCGGCGCCCCCTCACCGCCACGGGGCTGCACCGGGAGCGCGAGGTGTCCCTGGCCGTGCGCCTGCTGGTCAGCGAGATCGGGGCGGACCGTCTGCTCGAGAACGCCAACGCGCTGACCGAGGCGGTCGGCATCCTGTACACCGTCGACAACCGGCGGGTGCGGTCGATCTGGAATCCCCTGGATGCACGGATCCGACCCTTCGACGGCTGCGGCGAGGGCGCGTCCTTTGCGTCCTGCGCCAACCCGGCCCAGTACAACGGCATGGGGACCTGGCGGGCCCTTGAGCCAGCCACTCGCTACGACCCGCTGATGCTGGCCCGGGCCCTGGACGTGGCCGTGACGGCGTGGGTGCTCCAGGAGACCGGCGCCTGGCAAGACCCGAGCGGCGGCGCGACCAACTACGTGCACCGATGCGGCGGCAGTGCCTATGGGCGCAGCACATACCACTGCGATGGCACGCGAGCCCGGGGAGTGGTCGATCCGCCCGGGGCGCGAGCGCACGCCGGACCGACCCTGTTCAGGGCACCCCACCAGATCGCCCCGGCCGGCTACTACCGGCTCCGCCAGGTGGCGCTGATCGACTACGTGCGGCAGCCTCGGACCGCCTGGGACGACGCCATCGTCCCGTTCGAAGATGCCACCGCCTGGGGCGATCAGGCCGAGTAGCTCAGGTCCATGAAGCGGGCCTCGAACTGGCCTTCGGTGCCCATGGGGCAGGGCTCGAAGACCAGGCACTTGTCGATGTCCCTGGCGTAGACGTGCACGCTCACGGCGAGCTGGTCGCCCAGGTTCTGGACCTGGTGCACGTCGGCGCAGCCGCAGACGCTCTGGTCGCTGCCAGCGCAGGGCTGGTGGGGCGGGTCGGGCTGGAGCGGCACTGCACCCGGAGAGACCTCGTCGGTCTGGGGGTGGTAGTTGACCACCCTGAGAGAACCCTGGACCAAGCCCAGCAGGCCCCACGAGCCGTCGTGGTCGTGGATCGGGGTGCCCTGGCCGGGCCGCCAGACCATGGCCGCGACCACGAAGCGGCCCTGGGGGTCCCGGTACAGCAGGTGTCGGGCGTACTTGTCCGCGCTGCTCTCGTGGGCGTGGGCGGGCAGGAAGTCGCCCGACTGCAGGAGCAGCTTCATGGCGGGCTCGGCCACCTGGACGAAGGCCCGCTCGCGCAGCCCCAGATCGTGCACGCGCTCGAGCACGCGAAGGAAGGCCTGGAAGGGGGCGTGCTCGGCGAGGCCGGGGGCGATCATGCCCCATCGTTACCGGATTGGCCCCCGGGTTTCCACCCGCAACCGACCCAAGTCCGCCAGGACCGGCGCCTGGGGCTGGTCCGGTTAGGCGATCGCCGTGTCTGCCCCGACCCTGGCCCCAGCTGGCTCCTTTGCCGACCTGGTCGACCGAGCTGGTCCCGACGTCCCCTTGGACCGCGCGGCGGCCGTCCTGGCCGCAGAGGAGCAACCCGGCGTCGATCCCGGGAGCGTGCTGACAGCCCTCGACGACCTGGCCGCGCGGGTCCGCATTCCCGCCGGGGCACCCCTTGTGGAGCGGGTCGCACGGCTCAACCACCTGCTCTTCACCGAGTGCGGCTTCGCTGGGGACGACGAGACCTATGACGATCCACGGAACTCCCTGCTCGACCAGGTGCTCGACCGACAGCGAGGCCTGCCGATCCTGCTGAGCGTGTTGACCATCGAGGTCGGCCGACGGGTAGGCCTGGCGCTCGACGGCGTCGCCTTTCCCGCGCACTTCCTGGTCGCGCCCACCCACGCCCAGCCCCGCTTCTTCGTCGATCCCTTCCACCAGGGTCAGATCCTGCGGCGTGAGCACCTGGTCCAGAGGCTCTCGGCCATGTTCGGGGGCCGCGGGGTCTCCGAGGCCGACCTGGACCGCTTCACCGCCGCCGCGACCCCCCGCGAGATCCTGATCCGGCTGAACAACAACCTCAAGGGCAGCCACCTGAGGCGTCAGGAGCTGCCGGGCGTGCTGCGCTGTATCGACCGGCTGCTGGCCTTGGATGCCACGCTGATGACCGAGCGTCGGGACCGGGGATGGGTGCTGGCTCGGCTGGGCCGTGTCGACGAGGCGGTGGACGACCTGGAGACCTACCTCTTGGTCCATCCGACCGCCCGAGACGCGGACATGGTCCGTCAGCACCTGCGGGACCTGCGCGGGGGCCAGGAGTGAGCCTCTGGTGGCTCGCCGCCTGTGCGCCCGCGGTGACGGTGGCCCCGGCCTCTGGGCCGTCCAGTGGGTACTTCGAGGTCGTGCTGACACTCGACGTGGCCCCCGACCAGGTGCTCGGCGTCCAGCTCGGCGGGCTGCCGGCCTATGACCTGACCCCGGTGGGCGAGAACACGCTCCAGGTCACGGTCCAGGGGGCGCCCGAGCCCGGGCCGGCCCTGCTGGTTGTCGAGACGGCCGATGCGGTGATCGAGGTGGCCGACGCCTTTGACTACGCCGCGCCCGCCGACCCGGCCTTCGATCGTTTCTTCGCCGTCGGCGCCAGCCTGACCATGGGGGTCCAGGGCGGCGTGCCCACGACCCACGGGGCCCTGAACAGCCCGGGGGCGGTCCTGGCCGACCTGGCCGGTGCCTACCTGCCCCAGCCCCTCCTGAAGCCGGGCCTCTTTCCCCACATCGGCCCCCTGGACATCGGCCCGCCGCCGGAGTGCGAGTCCCCGCCCATCGTGGACTTCGTCACCAACGCGGCCCTCGAGGTGCTGACCACGCTTTCCGATCCCGAGACCGGGGACTTCGGCTTCCAGTGGGGCCGCATCACCCCCGAGCTCATGCCTCGGAACCTGGCCATCGGGGACTCGGACCTGGCCGACCTGCTGCACGGCGTGCCCAGCGACGACTTCGGGCAGCAGTTCCTGGCCCACCTGGTGGTCGACCCCTACGGCGCCTTCGGCACGCCCGTCATCGAGAGCCAGCTGGACCTTCTCGAACAGGGCGATCCGACCCTGGTGATCTGCACGGATCTGTTCGGCAACGACGTGATCGGGGCGCTGGTCGAGGGCGACGACATCGACCCGTCCGGGGTCACGAGCCTCGTCGACTTCGAGGCGGACCTGGTGCCGCTGCTGGACCGGCTCGAGGCGACTGGCGCCCACGTGTTCCTGGCCACCCTGCCACGTCCGAGCCTGTTGCCGATCACCGGGGTCAAGCGGGCGGCGATGATCGCGGACGGGCGGTCCGCGGAAGAGGTGGACGCCTTGATCGCCGAGATCGAAGACCTGGCGGCCGCCATGAACGAGCAGCTGCTCGACCAGGCCCAGGACCGGCCCGGGATCCACGTGGTCGACCTGGCCCAGGCCGTCTCAGAGCAGGAGCAGACCGGCGTGGTCGCCGGCGGGGAGACCCTGTACTTCACCCGCTTCGGAGGGCTGCTGACCCTGGACGGGGTGCACTTCTCGGACACGGGCTACGGCCTGGTCGCCGAGCAGTTCGCCCTGGCCATCGAAGCCGAGCTGGGGGTCACGCTCCCGCTGCCCGACCTCGACGCCATCCACGCCGCGGATCCATGGTCCCGAGAGTCCCTGGCCGATGGGGGCCTGGACCTGGCGGCCTGCGAGGAGTGATCAAGCGCCGAGCAGCCCGCCGGCGAGCGCGATCGCTTGGGCCGCCCAGGTCTGGAGCTCCTCCCAGCCCCCGAGGGCCCACAGCGCCGGCACCGCGAACCCCAGCGGACCCCACGCCAGCACGCTCAGCCCTGCGCGCAGCAGCCCCACCCGCCGCAGGTCGGACTGATGCGGGCGCAGGTCCAGGGCGATGCGCACCGCAGAGAAGCCCAGGGCCGCGCCGATCCCGATCACCGCGGCTTCGCGGAGCTCGGTTCGAACCACCTCGTGCAGCACGCAGCCGAGCCACGCCAGCCACGGCCAGGCATAGGGCGCCAGCAGGATCACCACCGAGCCCCGGCCGGCGTCGTAGACCGCCTGGCCGCGGTCCTCGCCGACGGAGAGCCCCCGGGGCTTGCGCAGGCAGACCAGGGCCGCGAGCAGGTGGGCGATCTCGTGATCGAGCACCAACAGGAAGGGCACGCGCCAGGCCAGCACCACGCCTGCGAGCACCCCGCCCGCTGCACCGGCGGCCAGGGGCCCGGCCTGTCCGTCCCGGGTCAGGGAAGGCCACAGCTCGACCAGCGCTGCGTCCAAGGGCAGGGCCACCACCAGGCCCACCGCCGCCAGCAGCCAGCCCGCCACTCAGCGCAACAGGTGGGCGGACTGCAGCCGCCGCAGGCACTGGCCCTGGTCCGGGCCGTCCAGGAGCCCGCACACCCGTCGCCCGTCCGACGGTGCCAGGGTGCGGGCGTGCTCGCCCACCCAGCCGATCACGGCGGCACCGTGGATCACCGGGTCGTCGATGGTCTGCACCTTGGCGACCACGTGGTCCGCCTTGTCCGGGCCCAGGTCCAGCACCTGGGCGTAGGTGCAGGCGTCCCGCGCAGCGCCCGCCGGCTGGCGCTCGCAGGGCACCTGGCATGCCACCAGCATCCAGATCCCCACCATCAGCGGAACCGCAACAGGCCGACCGTGGCCAGGGCCGGCACCAGGTAGACGTCGGCGGCCAGCGCAACCACCAGGGCCAGTGGCAGGTAGCTGCCCATGATCCAGAACGAGAAGTAGTCCGACAGGATCATCGGGGCGAAGCCCGCCACCAGGATCACAGACGTGAGCACGATGCCGCGGCCCGCATAGGTCATGGTGTTGTGGATGGCCTGCACGGGCGTGCCCCGGGTGGACTCCAGCTTGAAGCGCATCAGGAAGTGGATGGTGTCGTCCACCCCGATCCCGATGGCCATCATCATGATGATCATGGTGTCGCTGTCGACCATGTCCGAGATCAGGCCCAGCACCCCGATCACGGACAGGAGCGGCAACAGGTTTGGCACCATGGACCACAGCCCCACGGGGATCGAGCGCAGTCCGACCATCATCAGGAACGCGATGGTGCCGGCGGCGAAGAGCACGCCCTCCCGCTGGCCGCCGACCATCTCGTCCATGAAGTCGCCGTAGAGCCCCGTCAGGCTCAGGACCTCGGCGTCCAGCGGCGCGGGGAGCGCGTCGTCGGCCAGGGCCTGGGCGCGGCCCACCGCGGCCGAGGTGCCTCGCAGGGCCGTGGTGGTCAGCCGGGCCATGACCCGCAGGGTCTCGCCCTCCTCGTCGACCAGGGGCTCCAGCACCGCGTCGTCGCCCATCTCCAGCAGGAACAAGAGCTGCGTGACCGCGTCGTCGTCGCTGGGAATGCCCGCCTGGCCCGTGAGGGCGTCGTTGAGGTCGGACACCACCGTCGCCAGGGAGACCGCGCCGTCGACGTCCGGGTCCGCGTCCAGGGTGGCCTGGTAGGTGTACAGGGCGTCGAGGACGTCGGCGTCGTAGCCACCCGGCGCGTCGACGTAGACCTCCATCCAGTTGGTGCCGGCGTAGTGGGCCTCGAAGAACGCCGTGTCCTTGCGCAGGGTGCTGTCCGGCGACATGCGCTTGACGATGTCGGCGTCGATGGTGACCTGACTCGCGCCAAAGCCCAGCAGCCCGGTGACCAGGGCAAAAGCGACGATGACCCGCCAGGGGTGGGTGGTGGTGGTGGTGCTGATCCGGGCCAGGACCGCGTGCATGGGGGTGCTGCCAGCCGGACGGATGGCGGGGGTCGCGGCAAAGGACAGGACCACCGGCATCAGGGTGATGGTGATCAACAGCGCGACGGACGCGCCAAACCCCAGGGTCAGGCCCAGCTGCTTGTAGGCCGGTGCCGGCACCAGGCAGATCGACAGGAAGCCGAACAGCGTCGTCAAGGACGTGAGCAGGCAGGCACGGCCCACCTCGGAGCCGCTCACCTCCAGCGCCTGGCGCTTGTCCAGTCCTCGCCCGAGCTCCAGGGAGTATGCGCTCCACAGGTGCACGCTGTCGCTGACCGCGACCACCAGCACGACCGGCGGCACCAGGCCCATGAAGATGCTGATCTCGGGGTCCAGGGCGATGGCGAAGCCCATGGTCCACGTGACCGCCAGCCCGCTGACCCCCATCGCGATGAGCATCGGCAGCCAGCGCCGGAACAGCAGCCACACGGTCACGCAGGTGCTCGTCACCACCACCGGGAACAGCCGAGTCAGGTTCCACTGGGTCATGGCCATCAGCTCGGACAGCGCCGCCAGGATGCCGGCCTTGTGCAGCCCGGCGTCGTCGAAGCCGTGGTGTTCGAAGAGGTCCAGGACCTGGCCCACGAAGCGCGGCCCGGTCTCGGCGGGCAGCTCCACCCCCGCCCGCAGGGAGATGGTGACCAGGCCGTGCTCGCCATCTCGGCTCACCAGCATGCCGCCGGCCGAGGGGTCCTGGGCCAGCTCGGCCTGGAGCAGAGCTGCGCGCTCTGGGGAGGCTCTGGCCAGATCTGCGTAGCGATCGATCTGCACCGAGCCCTGGTCCGCTGCGAAGCGGGTGGCGTCCAGGAGACTCGTGACCTGGCCCACGTCGTCCAGGTCGCCCAGGTCCCGGACCAGGGCGTCCAGTCGATCCAGAGCCTGGGGCGCCAACAGCGAGGGCTCTGAGTAGGAGACCAGCAGGGTCTCGTGGCTGCCGAAGACCTGGGTGCGGGCCAGGTACGAGGCGTAGTTCGGATCGTCCCCCAGGAACATCTTGGCCATGCTCGAGCCGAGCACCCCGTGGCTGATGGACCACAGGGCGAGCCCGGTCAAGGCGATCAAGAGACCGATGACGGCCAGTCGGCGGTCCAGGACGAGGCGGATGAACGTCAGCAAGGGCTGGTGAGCCTACCGCGAGATGCACAGTGCGCTGTGGATGAGCACCCTGTGCGCCCAAGTCGCCGGAGCGAGCCCACGGGGATCGCGACCAGGGGCCAGGGGGCGGCCGAGTACCTGGCCTGATCAGCCCCGCCAGCGGCGCAACACCGCGGCCGCCGCGTGGGCCCCGGCCATGCCGTGCACCCCGCCGCCGGGCGGGGTCGCGGCCGAGCAGAGCCAGATCCGCGGATTGGGCGTGGCGTAAGGCACGGCCTGGGCCACCGGTCTGGTGAACAGCTGGTCCAGGGTGGCCGCGCCGCCGTTCACGTCGCCGCCGACGTGGTTCGGGTTGCTGGCCTGGAGCGCTGTGGCGGTCAGGGTGTGCCGCGCCAGGATCCGGTCCTGGAAGCCGGGGGCGTAGCGTGCCACCTGGGCCTCGATCACCGCGGAACGGTCCACGTCGCAGCCCGCGGGCACGTGGCAGTAGGCCCATGCGGTCTGCTTGCCGGCCGGGGCCCGGGTGGGGTCGAACAGCCCCGGCTGGGTCACCAGCACGAAGGGGTCGTCGCTCAGCCGGCCTTCCCAGGCATCCCGCTCGGACTGGGCCAAGGCTTCCATGGGGCCGCCCAGGTGCAGGGTCGCGGCCCGGGCACAGGCGGGGGCAGCCCAGGGGATAGGCCCATCCAGGGCCCAGTCCACCTTGCACAGGCCCGGGCCGTAGCGGTAGGCCCGGAGCCGCTTGCGGAAGCGCGCGGGCAGGTCGTCTTCGGCGATGCGGGCCAGGGCGTGGGGGCTCGTCTGGAACAGCACCGGGCCATCGGTGGGCACGTCGGACAGGCTCGCCACGGGATGATCGAGCACGATCTCTCCCCCGAGCCCCCGCAACACGCTGGCCAGGGCGTCCGGGATGGCTTGGGCACCGCCCTGGGGGAAGCCCCAGCCCACCGCGTGGGCCGCGACCTGGAGCATCACCCCAACCGCGGCCGACGGGGCCATGTCCAGCGGCAGCACCGAGTGAGCCGCGACGCCCGCGAACAGGGCCTGGGCGCGCGGGGTGCGAAAGGTGCCCTGGGCGAGCTTGGTGGCGGCCCGCAGGGACTTCAGCCCGAAGCCGGCCATCAGCCACGGCTTCGAGGGAAGCCCGAGCGGCGCCAGGCCGTCCTCGAACAGGTCCTGCCAGCGGCTGGCCAGGGGCTCGAAGAGCCTGCGGTAGGCCTCGTGGTCCTCGCCCAGGGCGTGGGCCGTGGTGCGCACGTCTCGCTCGATGACCGCGGCGGTGCCGTCGTCGAAGGGGTGGGCGACGGCGGCCGGGGGCTGGAGCCAGCGCAAGCCGTGATCGTGCAGGGCCAGTGTGCGCAGGAAGGGTGAGCCGATGGCCATCGGGTGGATGGCGGAGCAGACGTCGTGCCGAAAGCCCGGCAGGGTCAGCTCGGCGGTTCGGGCGCTCCCGCCCAGGGTGGGGGCGCCCTCGAGCACCACCACCCGCCAGCCGGCCCGGGCCAGCGCGATGGCCCCGCAGAGACCGTTCGGGCCGGAGCCCACCACCGCGGCGTCATAGGACGGCATGGTCTGGGACTATCCCTTAGGACAAGGGCATGGGGCTCTGGTGGGCCATCGCCGGACTCGGGGTGACCAGCGCCTCGTCGCTCCACTACCTGGCGCTGATCCCGCGCGAGGCCGTGCCCGAGCGGCCTTGGGGCCATCGGCTGGGGCTGGCCCTCGGGGCCGTGTTGGCGGTCTCCGGCGCGGTCCTGGACCCCGCCGCACCGGTGCTGGCGGTGGCGGTCCTGACTGGGGTCATCGCGGCGCTCCACCTCCACACGCTCGCCAGCCATGACCTGCCTCCCATCACGCCAGCCGTCGCGGTGGGCGAGCCCCTGCCCGCCGTGACCGTGCTGGACGAGCAGGGCGACGCTGTGTCCAGCACCAGCTGGCAGGGCCAGTGGCTCCTGCTCAAGGTCTTCCGCGGCCACTGGTGACCCTACTGCGTCGCAGAGTTGCTGCGACTCGATGCCCTGGCCCCCACTCTGGATGGGCTCGGGGTGCAGCTCCGGGGGCTGAGCGCGGACACGCCCGACCTGGTGATCTACCTGCGGGCTCGGGACGGGCTGGGCCTGACGGTCTACGCGGATCCAGAGCTCGACGCGATCACGACCTTGGGCCTGTGGCACCTGGGCGGCCAGGTCTTTCGGACCGTGCGCCTGTTGGGCGTCCCGGTCGGGGTGCCGTGGGGTGCCCGGCGCCGGCTGCCGGTGCCCACCACCGTGCTCGTCGACGCCCAGGGCATCGTGCGGTGGCTCGACGTGGCCACGGACTACCGCCTGCGCGGCGACGACGCCCGGATCCTGGCCGCGGTACGCGCAGCCCAGGCGCCGCTGGAGATCGAGTAGATTGCCGCCCGTGATCCTGCTGTTGACCCTTGCCTGCACCGGCGACGAAGAGGTCCTGGTCTTTCCCGAAGGCCTGGCCGCCCTGGCCGTCAACACCGCGCCGCTGCCCGCGGACCAGGCCGAGGCCTTCGAGACCGTCTGGGGCGAGGAGTACGAGTACGACTGGGTGCACGGCCAGGGCTACATCCACGCGTCGGTGGCCGACGTGTGGGCGGCACTCCAGGACCTCGAGGTCGTGGTCGATCGCTCGGCGGTGCACGAGTACAGCTTCACCGGCGAGGGCAGCGACGACTTCGACGTGAGCTTCCAGGTCTACAACACCGTCTACGACATCCTCACGGTCGAGTACGTGCGGGAGTGGCGGGAGAGCGCAGTGGCTGGCACCGTCGACGCCCCCGAAGTGGTCGGCATCCGCTTCGAGAAGATCGAGGGCTCCGAGGTCATCGAGCAGATGGTCGGCTCGATCATCCTCACCGAGACGGACGACGGACACACCCACCTGGACGTGGTCGAGCAGATGATCGCGCTCCAGCGCGGCGCCGCGCCCATCGTGCAGTACGTCCAGCACCTGTACGAGGACGCCAAGGCCTTCGCCCACGGGGACCCGCTGCCGGAGCGGAGTCCGGACAGCACGGAGTAATGGAGTGAGTCTGAAGTTCGCGTCGTCAGGCCGCAGTCCTGGGCTGGCGGCGGTGTCTTGCGGGTTCGACCACGCCTCCACGGTGCACGGCCATCAGCTGGCCCTGGTCGGTGAACAGGCCCACGTGGCCGTCGTGGGCTGCGGCGTGGTGGGCCGTGCAGACCGTGACCAGGTTGGCCTCGCTGTGGTCGCCACCCTGGGCGAAGGGTCGGAGGTGGTGGAGGTCGAGGAAGAGGTTGCATGTGCAGCCCGGGAACACGCAGCGGTAGTCGTCTCGGGCCAGCACCGCCCGTCGGGTGCGGTCCGGGATGTGGCGGGTGAGCTTGCCGCGGTCGGGACCGTGGGTCAGGTCGAGCGCCTCGGGGTCATCCAGGGCCTGGGTCACCACGTGGTCCATGACCAGGAAGTCCGGGTGTGAAGCGGTGGCGCAGTCCGGGCAAAGGGTGATGACGGTGCGGTGTAGGGGCTCGGATGGGGCCTGTTCGGCTTCGTCTGCCAGCGCCTTGGCCGCCCGGCGGATGACGAGTCCCAGGAGCCGGCCGTCGTCGATGTCCTGGTCTCTCAAGGATGTCTGAGACCGAAGCAGCGCCAGGGTCTTGTCCAGCACCTCGGCATCGGTGGCTTCCATCAGGAAGCTCCTTCGGCGTCTTGGCGGCGCCAGGTCCACGGCATCGGGGCTCGGTGGCTTGTCCCCCTTGCAGACCGAGTCCACCTGGCGCTCGAGCTCTCGGGACGAGATGTGGGTAGCACGTGCAACCCAGTCGGCTGCGGTGTCTGGGTCTGCGACCTGGAGCAGCAGCCGCGCCTAGGTCCAGGGCAGCTCGCCGCTGGCGAAGGCCTGTTCCAGGGCGGGCAGTGCGGGTGCTTCGCGTGCGAGCTTGAGCAGGGCCTTGAGCTTGAAGGCGCCGAACTCCAGGCAGGTGCGCGCATAGGCGGACATCGAGGGATGACCGAGCTGTCGGTAGAGGCGCTGCTCCTTCATCTCC
>Ga0209992_10001905_pt1 | contig 20387 bp, 20 predicted proteins | sample 2SBtaG_2_FD_182564 | JGI IMG/M metagenome (GOLD analysis project Ga0209992, IMG submission 182564) | Deep subsurface microbial communities from Kolumbo volcano to uncover new lineages of life (NeLLi) - 2SBTROV12_ACTIVE470 metaG (SPAdes)... | ecosystem: Environmental > Aquatic > Marine >... | reverse complement strand
TATCTGAAAGAAATCGATACTCAGGGCTATTGTTATATAAGAAAACTCGATATTCCTTAATTGTCTATTGCGTATGCTTGTTCACCATGCAAGGAAGAATCTAATCCTTGATTCTCTTCAGAGTCATTTACACGCAATCCAATGATTCTGTCTAATACTACTGCAATAATGTAAGTAGCAATAAATGAAAATGCGATAGCAATGATTACTGAAAGTAATTGGTTAACAAATTGTGCACCACTTCCTGCTATTCCACCGATAGCTTCATCAGCGAGCAGGCCAAGCAACAGAGCACCTACGACTCCTCCGACTAAGTGGACTGCTACAACATCCAATGAATCATCGAAGTTGAATCTTTCCTTTAATTGGAGTGCAGCAAGACAAATTGCCCCAGCTGCAATACCGATGACTATTGCACCTAATGGATTCACAAAGCCTGCAGCAGGAGTAATTGCGACTAATCCTGCAACAGCTCCACATGCAAACCCAAGACTAGTGGGTTTGCCATTCCTGGCAGCTTCAATGAATATCCAAGTTGTGGCTGCAACAGCTGCAGCAATTTGTGTAGTAATAAATGCATTAGCTGCAGCTCCATCTGCGGCGTAAGCAGATCCTGCATTAAATCCAAACCAGCCAAACCATAGAATTCCTGCGCCTAATACTGTTAGGGGAAGAGAATGTTCTTTAAATTTTGCTGTTCCTAGTCCAACTCGTGGCCCAAGTACTATAATAAGTGCCAATGCTGCGGCGCCGGCATTAATGTGAACAACAAGTCCACCAGCAAAATCAATAGCTTCAATTTGACTTCCAATAAATCCACCACCCCAAACCCAATGTGCCATAGGTGCATATACACAAATAGACCATATTGCAACAAAAGCTACCCAAGCTGTGAATTTCATTCTCTCAGCTACAGCACCTGCAATTAGTGCGGGAGTAATTATTGCAAACATTAATTGGAATGTTACATGTAGTAAGTCAGGGACATCATTACCAAAATAGCTATTAGTTAAATCTAGAGTTGTTAATCCAAGAAGGTCAAGATTTCCAAATAACCCCCAATCTCCTAGTGCTACATTTCCACTACTAAAAGCTAAGGAACATCCAACAATTACCCAAGTAATTGTAACGACTCCCATTGCAATATAATTTTTCATCAACATTGCTAAAACATTTTTACTTCGAACCATGCCTCCGTAAAAAAACGCAAGTCCTGGTGTCATAAATAAGACAAGTGCAGAACTGATAAGTATCCACGCTGTAGTGCCGCTATCCAAAATTTCCCTCCCTTTCGATAAAACGAGTAGGTTATTCGCTGGTTTTCTAGATATAAATAAACCATGATTGTGTTGCTAATGGGTCACGGTTTTGTTGCGTAAATGTGTCCACTAGGAGACACATTATTGAAAACTTTGCTCATAATGAAGCTGAAATTGCTATTTCAGGCAGTAATATTGCTGTAGATTAACGATGGTGAATGTACAAGATGGCGAATAGAAAAAAAAGTTCGATCATAATTACTGATGAAATAACTCACTCTGCTCGCCCTTTTGTAAAGTGGGCAGGTGGTAAAACGCAATTACTTAACGCACTGTTAGAAAAAATTCCTCACTCAATGAACACATACTACGAGCCATTTGTAGGGGGTGGTGCAGTTTTTTTCTCTTTGATTTCAAATCCAGAGTTTAAGGTTAAAAAGGCGGTGCTCAATGATTTTAATTGTGAACTTATTGAAACATATCGAATTGTTCGGGATGAGTTAGATACTCTTATTGAATACCTTAGCCCTATAGCAACTCAATACTTAGCAGGAAATCCAGAACAGCGAAAAGAGTTTTTTTATGAAATTCGCGCGGGTATTCCCAGTACCAATATTGAGAAAGCTGCACGACTATTATTCCTGAATAAAACATGCTTTAACGGTTTGTATAGAGTTAATCAAAAAGGAGAATTTAATGTCCCACATGGGCGTTACAAAAATCCAAAAATACTAGACGTTGAACTGCTCACGCTTGCATCCCATGCTTTGCAAGATATTGAATTAATTTGTGGTGATTTTGAAGATAGTTATAAGAAAGCTAAAAATGGCGATTTTGTCTACTTTGATCCACCTTTTTTCCCACTTTCATCTACTTCTAATTTTACTTCATATACAAAAGGTTCTTTTGGTAAAGAGGAACATCTAAGACTTAAGTGGTCAATAGATCAATTACGTGACAAGGGTGTTTCAATAATGCTCTCTAATTCACCGCATGAGTGGATAGTAGGCTTATATGAAGGATCAAAGTATACGATTAACCGAACGCCTGCCAGACGATCAATTAACTCAAAGGGCGAACAAAGAGGCGTAATTGATGAATTGATAGTTATCTAGTACCTCTCTCATCTGACTTGATCTAACGAATCAGCTGCACGTGTACGCATGAATTGCATATCTGTTCCTAGATTAACCATTTGGAACCCATGCGCTAGCCAGCGCGCTGTATATTCGGTACTGCCTGTGTGTATCCCTGGCGCTACACCGTGGCGAATGCATGCATCAAAGATAGTTTCTACCGCCTTAACATGGTCAGGGTTATTGTTATCACCTGTAGGTGTCATTCCTAAGGCATACGCAAGATCGGAGGGACCAATATAAGCTGCATCTACTCCCTCTACAGACAATATTGAATCAAGGTTTTCAATTGCTTCAGCTGTCTCGATCATTACGACACAGGCGATTTCTTTATTAGCTTCTGCTTGATAGTTATTACCACCGTAGAGGGTTGCTCTATTAGGTCCAGAAGATCTTCCTCCATCAGGTGGATAGCGACATGCCCACACTGCTTTTTGTGCTTCCTCAGCATTATTCACTAGTGGTACAACAATACCGTATGCTCCTGCATCTAGCGCACGCATAATTGTGGCAGGATCATTCCATGCAACACGGACAAAAGGAGTTGTATTGGTTGTTGAAATAGCCTGAAGCATTTGAAATGTCGCGGCATAGTCACTCATACCATGTTGCTGATCTACACATAGCCAATCAAAGCCAACATGGCCCATAATTTCTGCTACATATGATGAATCAGAAGATAGCCATGCGCCAATTGTTTTTTCACCATCTCTCCATTTTGCAATTACAGGATTTGAGCGCATTTTCTAGCCTCCATATTTTCTGACGTCACAATATTTTTGATTTGTTACATTACTGAAGTGACTTGTATTGATTTATATATTGGAGGATGTCAGATGTCTAGTTGGAAAGTAATTAATACAGAAGTTGGTGACATTTTAATACAAGTTTCAACTGTTGGTGTGCAAAAGATTCAATATTTTGATGATAAGTCTGATATTAAATTGGATAATGAGACGATTAGTAGTTCTTCTGATCTTTCATATAAAAATATTTTAGATTCTACGGTTAATCAATTAAATGAATATTTTAGTGGGAATCGAGAAGAATTTAATCTCCCTTTTGATTTACTGGGAACTGAATTTCAAATAAAGGTATGGTTAGAGCTTCAGTCTATTACTTTTGGCGAGACCACTACATATGGTGCAATAGCATCAGGGATTGGCCATCCACATGCATCACGTGCAGTAGGTGGGGCTTTGAATAAAAATCCGATATCAATTGTTTTGCCGTGTCATCGTGTGATAGGTGCTAATGGATTACTAACTGGGTATGGCGGAGGTATGGAACGAAAAATTTGGCTACTCGAACATGAACAGGGAAAAGCTTAACCAACTAAGATCTATGTAGTTTTTTTGGTAATCGATACTCTTGCAATTCGTCGTCCATCCATCTCTAATACTGTGAATTGATGTCCATGAATATCTATTTTTTCTTCAATTTTTGGAAAACGTCTGAGGTGATAGAGTAACAATCCGGCTACGGTATTGGCATCGACATCTGTCAGATCAACAGACAATTCTGATGAAATATCTACCAATAGTGTATTACCGTCCACAAAAAAACGACCAGTTTTTTTCTCTTCCGTTACCCTAGATATTTCGGCGCCACTTTCACTGCGCATATGCCCTACGACTTCCTCCATAATATCTTCTAGTGTGACTAACCCGGATGTACTACCAAATTCGTCAACTAGCATTACAAGATAACTTCCATGAGTTCGCATCAGATCAAGTACATTGGCAATCGGTGCAAGCTCTGATTCGAAAAGTACGGTTCGCATGATATCCCCAGCAGTTCGGTTATTGAGTCCTTCAAGGTGTGCAGCATTCATATCACTTACATGGACGTACCCCATTACTTCATCTGGATTACTTGCATAAACAGGTAGGCGCTGGAATCCTGCAGTACTTAACAAGTTAGAAACTTCTAGAAGTGGTTGGTTTTGTTCAACAGCAATCATGTCCATTCGCGATACCATAATTTCTTGTACTTGACGCTGTTGTAGCGTCATTGCTCCTAACATTCTCTCTGAAGCTTCGGTTTCAAGAGAGCCTGTCTCTGCGCCTAATCGTATGGCTGTTCTTAATTCAGGCATGCTAAGAGCTGGGTTTGTAGTAATCTCTTCTCCACCAGTTATTCGTACTAATTGAATTGTCAATACATTTAATATTGCAACTAGTGGCCTTGTGAAGGTGGACCATAAAGATAATAAAGGGGCATATAATCTGCTTATTGCAAATGAATGAGTAATTGCTAATGTTTTCGGGACTACTTCACCTAATATTACAAGAAGAATGGTCATTACAAGTGTAGCAATTATGATATTTTCACCTTGCCCACTTGGCATCATTTTGGCTACTAGAACTGTCCCAACTGCTGCAACAGCAGTATTAACGAGATTATTACCTATTAGTATGGCACTTAATAAACGTTGAGGACGTTCGAGAAGTATCGAAACTCGACGTGCTCCTGGAATAGATTCACGCACAAAATGTTCTAGGCGAACTCTATCTAAAGAAAGAAATGCAGTTTCAGCACTAGAAAAAAAAGCAGACAATACAAGCAGCAGCACTAAAATAATCAAATAGACAGTCATGTATCCCTCCATTTTGATCGTATCGTGAAAATAGTACGCATGGGTAGTTAAGTTTGATAGATTTCCAAAATTGGATGATGGACATTTTTTAAGGAAGCAACAATTACACGCGAATATTCTTTTTGATGTATATTTTTTGCTAATTCTGTAGCTAAAAGTGGGTTTAGTTCTGATTGATTAATTAGAATTGTGAAATCACGATTTTTCACTCCTTTTTTCCCACCCTGTAAGTTTGTGGCTATTTTTGATATTACTTCGACAGTGCAATGTGTTGCTGGTCCCGCAATTTTTCTTACTAATTCAGAACGGTGAACATAATCATCATTTAATGGTTTGTTCAAAGCACTTAAACCTACTATATAAACAACATGAGTTGCGCTATTAGGAATTACTGGTTCATGAGAACCTGGTGTTTTAAATGATCGCATTTTGCTGCCATCAGACTCGAGAGCTATTAATTCAAATTGAGAATCTTTGGCAATCTTATCTATTGTCTCGACGGAAATTGGGCGCTGCCTTTTTTTAGGCGCAGTACCCGTTCGTGCAATGACAACCTGTGAATTAAATGTTCCTTTCGTCAGTATATTTAATAGATTTTCGTTGTTTTGCTCTATTACTTGCTGAGATGCAATTTCTTTTTTGGGAAGTGTGAATAGTGTAGTGCCAGATAATAATGCACTACGATTCGTTGCTATAGCCTCTTCTCCTAAACGGTAGAGTAGAGAAGTTTTTCCACCTGCACCAACAATAGAGATAATTGGAGGGTTGTAGTCACCTAGATGTAATGCTTCCCAAAAAGTTGGTTGTATAATCATTGTCTAATAATCTCCTTTCTATTGGTATGATTGCAACATGTTCGATGTAACAGGCATTATTTTAATTGGTGGTCGATCCAGTCGTATGGGATCTGATAAAGCCCTATTGCCTGTAGGGGGATCGACGCTTTTGCAATATTGTGTAACTACTATTGCAAAAGTAGTTGATGAAATAGTAGTTGTTAATGCACCTAATCGGGCTATTCCAGAAATTCATTCAGATGTTCCTTTAGTTTTTGGGGAAGATCGATTAATAAATGAAGGGCCTCTAATTGGAATTGCGGCAGGCTTAGAATTAGCTAGAGCTTCAATGGCAGTTGTTACTGCAGTAGATATGCCATTGATACGGTCAGAATTATTAGAATTACTTATCAAAAGGGTAAACAATAATCATAAATGGATAGTTCCAATTGCAGATGGACGTCCTCAACCATTATGTTCTGCCTTATTAACAAGCAGCCTTTCTACTATTAATACAAAAATTTTTGAAGGGGTGAGAGCGCCTATGGCCTTGTCGGGTGATTTGAATGCTTATATGTTGGAAGAAGATGAATGGAAAGAGGCCGATCCAAATGGTCAATCATTCAAAAATATTAATACACCTAAAGAATTTTCTTCTTTTCTAAATTTGTTCTAGAAGTATAAGAATACGATTATTATATAGATGTGAGTTAAGATAAGTTTCGTATCTACATTATATATTTGTGAGTGAGGCTAATGTGAATCAAGGTGATATCGAAGAAATTTTAATTGCATTGTTGGTGGTCACTGTAGGGTTACTTATTTCATGGCTTTTGGCAACTCAAGCTAAAAGGTTAATGCATTTAATCACAAAAGCTACTCAGACAGAAATTGATGATTTTCTTGCGGAAGCTATAAAAGGGCCTTTAATTTTAGCGATCGCAATTTCAAGTATATATACAGGTCTTAATATTTTGTCATATATGGAGCCTTATCTTAGAACTATTCAGAAAATTTGGTTTGCTTTCATATTATTTTTTGCAGTTATCGCTTTACGTCGTGTTGTTCTTGGGCTATTAGATTGGATATCTCAAAGTGGCGATGTATCAGGATTGCCAGGATTTGATCCACGATCTATGCCGTTCTTAAAACGGATTATCAACGTAGTAATTATTACCGTAGGTGCTTTGCTTGTTTTAGATGTAATAGGAGTATCTATTAGTCCGTTGTTAGCTGGTTTGGGACTTGGTGGTTTAGCAGTTGCGCTTGCTTTGCAACCATTGTTGAGTAATATTTTTGCAAGTTCTTACGTCATTACCGATTCATCGATTGCAGTAGGAGATTTTGTAGAAGTTTCTGGGGGACCTTTGGGTGTAGTTGAAGATATAGGGTGGCGAGCTACTCGTATTCGTACTTTTGATAACAATATAGTCATGGTACCCAATGCTGCGGTGGCTGATTCGGTTATTACTAACTTTGACTCTGCTGATGCACGTGCTGATGCTCGAGTAGATTGTGGTATTGCTTACGAGGAAGATCTTGATCGAGTAGAGTCAATAGTGGTTGAAGAAATGAATAAACTCTTAGATTACGATTATGTTGATAGTGCGAGAAAACCCTTTTTTCGGTATTCAGAATTTGGTGACTCGAATGTTAATTTTTTTGTGAAAATGCGGGCTGTCACATGGGCTGATTCTTTTACTTTAAAGCATGAAATGATGAAACATATTCATCGGCGTTTGACTACTGAAGGAATAGTTATAAATTATCCATCACGAAGACTTATGCTTGCGAAAGAGGACGTTGACGGCCTAGATAGATTGTTATCCAAATAAATCGTCTCTGATTAGTATTTAGATGGCTAAGGGTATAGTGGTGTGCGATTCAAGCCAGAATTCTCTTCCAACCCAAACATTATGTTTAGATTCTGCATTGCTGATCCACTTTGTCCTTTCATCAGGTTATCGATAGAAGAAATGACTACTATTCGATTCATACTCTCAGAAACAAAGACGCTAATATCACAATAATTTGAACCCAGTACATTTTTAAGTGTAGGTGCTGTGTCTAGAATTCTGACAAATGTATGTTCTCCATAAAAATCACGGTACAAGTTAAGTATATTTTCTCGATCGATACTCTTAGTTAAACGCATATGCATGGTACTCAATATTCCTCGCGTCGTACCCAAAAGATGTGGAACGAAATCGATCGAGGCGCCTTCAGCATTTCCTAAACGGCCTAGTGTAAATTCTGACTCAATGACATGTTGATGGTTGAGAAGTCTGTATGGTATGACATTGTCATTTAGATGACTTAAGTGTTGCAGTGGAGCCGGCTTTTTACCTGCCCCAGATGATCCCGTTAGGCCATCAACAGTAACTATCCCATCTTCAACGATACCTTCGTTAAAGACGTGTGCAAGACCTAAAATAATTCCTATTGCAAAACATCCCGGATTTCCCACAATCTCTGCCTGTGAAATATTTGTTTGATTAAGTTCCGAAACACCGTATGCTGCACGCCCTAGTAATTGTTCTGCCTTGTGATTATTTTCTTTTATACTCGGATGACGTTCTGCATATTTTGCATAGTCATTAGTGTCTCTAAAACGGAAATCTCCAGAATAATCAATAAATTTTCTGCCCGAACTTGCTAAATTAGATGCATATTGCTGTGAAACTCCGTCAGGTGTGGAGAAAACTACTGCATCACAATCAGAGCCAATTAAATCTTTGGATGGACTATTAATTACTAGTTCTGTTCTTCCTGCAAGGTGAGGATAAACGGAATCTATTCGGGTACCAGCTTCATCACGTGCCACTATCGATGAAACTTCAAAATTAGGATGACTTAAAAGTAATTCCAAGATACCCAAACCACCATAACCAGTTGCACCTACAATTTGTATACGATTCATCATTAGGCTCTTTCTTTATAAAAGTATAGGCTAATAAGGATAGATGGATAAAGTACATGATGATAGGTAGAAGATATGAATTCTGATGAAACACAATGCTGGATTCATTTTTTGTATTTGACAGATCAAGAGTTAATGGAACTGTGCATATTTGATAGATTTCGTGCGAATGGACCTGGTGGTCAAAAGAAAAATAAGACAGATTCTGCTGTTAGAATTAGACATATTTCCTCAGGACTTGTTGGCCTTTCCACTGAATCACGTTCCCAGCATGTTAATCGGATTTATGCTCTGCGTCGGTTACGATTAAAAATTGCTTTAACGTTACGAAATACTGATCAAGATGATCGAGGTGATTTAGAAGAATTCGTACAACAAACGAAAAAAAGGCCATTTAAACTTAATATTCGTGACCCTCGCTATCCTATAATTGTGGCTTCTTTATTTGATGAATTAAGTGTTAATGATTGGAAGATTTCAATAACTGCAAAAAAAATTGGTATTACTTCCTCTGCATTAAATAAATTTCTTCGAAGTAATCCTGAAGTATGGCGCACATTGAGATCATTATCTTGACATACTCAATGTAAATTGTTTGATAATATTTACTTAATTAGGTCATCTCACCTACTCAAAAAGACGGGTATCTGTGTAAATGAATATGGAACCATCCTCACCTCCTGGTGTTTATGAAATTCGTCTTGCTAGACCGATTCAACGTTTTCTTGCGACAGAAAGCTCAAGCGGATTCATTCTTCTTGTTATGGCAATACTTGCCCTAATCATCGCAAATTCTCCTTTTTCATCTTATTACGGTGATTTTTTACACCACCATATTGCGATCGATTTTGGATTTTACACTATTGATAGAGATTTACATTTCTGGATTAATGATGCGGCAATGGTTCTGTTTTTCTTTTTGGTTGGTATGGAAATTAAGAGGGAATTAGTTGTAGGTGAGTTGGCAAGTGTTGGTCGCATGGTAGTACCTGCAGCAGGAGCTATTGGAGGTATGGTAGTACCAGCATTAATTTTTTTCTTAATTGTGGATGGTGCAGAAGCACGTAATGGTTGGGCAATTCCAATGGCAACAGATATAGCCTTTGCCGTAGGTGTATTGATGTTGCTACGTTCACGAGTATCTACAGGACTATTAGTTTTACTTTTGGCCATTGCGATAGTTGATGACTTAGGAGCTATAGCCGTAATTGCCTTTTTTTATACGGCAACTATTAATGTGCAAGCTCTTGGAATAGTTTTTTTGTTACTTGTATTGGCTTATTTTCTTAATCGTTTGGGTGTTTGGTATATCCCAATTTATTTTCTAATTGGAGCTATCGCATGGGTTGCCATGCTTGAATCAGGAGTTCATGCAACAATAGTGGGTGTATTGTTAGGCTTGCTGACACCTTGGCGTAGTTGGAATCCTCCGGAATCTTTCCCTCAGATTGCTGATCCATTAATAGAACAACTGAAAATTGATTCACAAGATGAAGGTCCAACTTTGGAACGAGAAGAAAGAGTGCATACTCTTATTCAGGTTTCTGAGTTAGGGCGTCAAACAGTATCACCACTTGATAGACTAGAACACTCACTACAACGTCCAGTAGCTTTTGTAATAGTTCCCATCTTTGCTTTTGCCAACGCTGGTGTCTATTTATCAATGAGTACATTAGTCGATGTTTTTAGTTCAAGTTTAACTTGGGGAGTCACTTTAGGTTTGTTATTGGGTAAGCCTATTGGTGTTACATTGGGAGTATGGATTGCTGTTAGAGCAGGAGCACGATTGCCTTTAGGTGTTAATTGGTCGCAGGTTATTGGCATAGCATTTCTTAGCGGTATTGGTTTCACAGTTTCCTTGTTTGTTACTGAATTATCCTTTGAAGCTAACGAACTATTAACTAGTGCAAAAGTAGGGATTTTGGTCGCATCTTTATTGTCTGGAATTATTGGATATATGCTTTTGCGTGCAGTGACAAATACTACGAATGATTAGTCTGTCTTGATTTTTTCCAAGTTGAATAAAAGCTTCGAATTGCTACATATAAAACCACAATACCAAATACACGACTAAGGGTTTCACTATCTAGTAAACCAGCGATATATCCTCCTATGATCGCCAATACAATTGCAGGAGGTGTTACCCAGATCACAATCTTTTTATCAATATATCCACTTCGTAAATTTACAGCAGTACCAGATAAAGCGGTTGAAATGATGACAATAAGAGATATACCTTGTGCAATATGTTGGTCTTGTCCAAGAATTAAGACCAGCGCAGGTACAAAAATTGCTCCTCCTCCAATTCCTAAAAGTCCTCCAAAAGCGCCACCTATTAATCCAATGAGCAAGGCACTGACAGTTTGCATGTTGCTCGAAAGTGTTTGACCATCAAATGACAAGTCGATAATTGAGTTGCCAAAGATCAGCCTTATCCCAACGACAAATAGAAAAATTGCAAAAATTATTCTTAAATTTTTCTCAGGCATTGAATGCATTGTTCTAGCACCAATTTGTGCTCCAACAACTGCACCAATACTAAGCGCAATGGCTAAATCCCATCTGATTTGATCACGCATTAAGTATTGTGTAGCTGCAGAAATGGCTACAAAAATTACTATTACCAGAGATGTTGCATGTGCTCTGTGTTGTCTCATCAGTACAAAACCAGTAAGTAGAGGAACCATTACAGTTCCTCCCCCAATACCAGTCATGCCTGATACAAATCCTCCGATGACACCTGTAATGCTAGCTTTAATTTTCAACAGATTTCTCTCATTTCAAAGTAGATAATATTTCTGAAAATATTACTTAGATTCATTAAGTGACTTTAACAGGATATTTCTTTGTAATTTGCCATTTTTTGTGCGAGGTAATGTCTTAAAAAATTTATATTGATGTGGTTGTTTGTATTCAGCTAAATGTTCAGTTGCAAAAGTTTGCATGTGTTCATCATTGATAACGTGATTTTCAATAGGCACTATACATGCCGTAACTAAAGTTTTACTTTCATCAATTTGATATCCAACTACTGCTGCCTCTGATACTGCGGGATGAGATTCGAGGATAGCTTCAATTTCTACCGGTGACAGTCTAAAACCAAAAGATTTTATTACATCGTCTGCACGTCCTTGAAACCATATATAACCATCATCATCCATAGCAGCGCGATCACCTCCAATGAACCAATCTCCGCGGAAAACAGTAGATTCTTCTTCAGGTCTATTCCAATACCCCAACATTAAACCTGGGTCAGAGCGATGAGATGCCAAAAGCCCTGTTTCATTGGGTGGTAAAGGTTCAGTAGAATCACTATCTTCAGGAAGTATGACAACATTTCTTCCTGGTTGGGGTTTGCCAGGCGAACCTATGCGAGTTTTGATCGTGGGGCTAGATGAAATATATGTACTTAATTCTGTCATCCCTAATGCTTCATGAATTTTCGTATTAGTACGAGATTCCCATTCTTCATACAGTGCGGGTGTAAGTGGTTCTCCTCCACACAATACGTGTCGCAATGAGGAAAGATCATATTTTTCGATTTCTGAATATTTTAATATTTGCCTAAAAATAGTAGGAACTGCACTAAAAACATTAATTCTTAACGTTTCAATGATCTCAGGCCATTCTGATGGTTGGGTAGGTGTTTCTTGTAATGTTGCATGGGCACCAACAGCCCAAGCATCTAATAACCCTACTCCTAGGGTGTAGGACCAGTTCAAAGTTCCTGCATGCATTGTGATGTCTTGTTTTTGAAAATCTTGCCATCCTTTTTGCATAAGCGCCCTGCCCAGTACTGTTCTTTGAGCATGTAGGACTCCTTTAGGTTTTGCTGTGGTTCCTGAAGTATAGATTAGAAAACCTGGGTCTTCGGATTTTGTCAGAGGCAATTCTTCATTTCCATTCATATCAAACAGGTTGTGACCTTCGATGGTTATTCCATTGAAATTGGCTGATTGCTCATTTGAGGATTGCACAATACACGAGGCTCCTGAATCCTCTAATAGGAAAGAAGCTTCATCATTAGTTAACTGTGGAGATGCTGGAATAGGTATCAAACCAGCAATATTTGCCCCAAAAAAAGCAAAGGCATACTCTGGCGAATGCGGTAGTCGTATAAGTACCCTATCTCCTTTTTTTAATCCTAGGCTAAGGTAGCCTTGACCAATAGATTGAACCAAGTCCCAAATTTCCCGATAAGTCCAAGTGTCATTATTTTTGCTTTTTCTGGCAAAGGTAAAGGCAGGCTCATTAGCAGTTGAATCATCAAATGCCCATTGTTCCAAACAGTAACGTGTTATGTTGAGGTCCATTTTGTCCATCTAGGTAGTGTAACTATGTTTGCATATTATGCTACGGTGCAGACTCAATTATTGCGGACATTGATCCTTTAGAACTAGTAATCCGATGATCTGCACCATAATTATGTACCTGTAATTGATGTTCTTCGCAAATAGAACGCGATGCAGTTTCAATAATCACTTGACCTTGTGTATCGACTATTCGAGCTAAAGTCCAAGCTTTTTCTTCGCCATATCCAAATATAAAACCTAACATTTCAATCACATAATGATAACTGTGTTCATTATCGTCTAGTAATATCAAATGAAAGGCTGATTCCAAAGAAGAAGAATCTTGCAATTCAGATTGTTGTTCTCTAAATGTTGATTCAAATGCTGTATTTTTTATTTTCATATCTGAATTAATAATACTAAGAGGAATTGTTCGTCACAAAAAATGATATAACTTAATTACTGGTACTAAAAAATAGGCTTAATTTTGGAGGAACTGATCAGAAAGATGGATTATATAGCAGTTTTACTGACCGGAGGAGAAGCAACTCGTCTTCGCCCATTGAGTGTAGAATTTTCTAAAGGGTTAATACCATTCTTAAATAGACCTATGCTTTTTTATGCATTAGATCGTTTATGTGAAATTGGAATAAAAAATGTTGTTGTTGTTGTTCGTTCACCTGAAGAAGTTATAGAGATAGAAGCTTTAGATATTTCTGATTTTCCAATCACATTGAATGCTCTAATACAATTTGTACCTAATGGTCCAGCTGATGCAGTTGCTCAGATTCCGAATGAAGTTATAAGAGGAAAACATGTCGTTGTAGTTGCTACTGACTCTCTTTTACTAGATGGAGATCTGTCAGTTGATATTGAATGTTGGAAAGAAAGTGGAGCACAAGCTTGGTTGCCTCTTGCCTATACAGATCGCCCTAAAGATATGGGGATAACACAATTAGAGGGTCACCGTATTGTGTCATTTGTTGAGAAACCACGAGAGCCACTTTCGAATCTTGCATGTGTAGGATGGTGGATGTTAGGCCCTGACGCTGTGAACCGCATACTTGATGAACCAATTTCTAATGTGAAAGGTGAACTAGAAATATCAGGGACACTTTCAGCAATGATTCAAGAGGGTCAATATATTGGGGGAAGAGAATTTGATGGAAAATGGTTGGATACAGGGAATATAAAGTCATTGCTTTTTGCTCAATCACAAATGCTGGATCATTTAGGGAATAAAAACCTCATATCACCCGATGCTGAAATTTATAGATGTCAAATCGGTAAAAATGTTGTTGTTGGTGAAGATTGTGTTCTAAATGGTGCAATTCTTGAGAATGTCCTTGTTTCGCCAGGCGCTAAAATAAACAATGTCAGATATGATGGAGCTGTTATTACTCCGAGTGGCAAAATTGGAAGACCGCTATAAAACAATCTAGATTAGTTCTGAGGTGATCAGTGTTAGAAGATCCGGGGCGGTATCATTGGAAATGGATAACAGTAGGAGTTTTCTTATTAATTGTCTATGCTATTGAACGGACTATTCGTGTTGGAAGTTTATTTTAAAGAATTGAGGAGATAATGAGTGAACAATTTCCAGTTGAAGCTGGACATATAATGCTTTTTGCAAGATCGATAGGTGATAAAAATCAGATTTATTATGATTCAGGTTATGCATCAACTACAGAGGCACAGGGAGTAATTGCGCCTCCAACTTTTGTTGCAGCCAGTTCACAATTTGATGAAGGATATTCTTTACGACCAAAAATTGGTGAGCCCTGGTTTGGATCAGGTAAAGCAGCTACTGGTGTTGAAAAACAGGAAGGTGGTAGTGGTGGGCTTCATGCTGAACAGCATTATGAATATCATCGACATCTCCGACCTGGAGATATTTTACGCTCTGTTGTTAAAGAAGGAGAGAAATGGGAACGAGAAAGTAAGCGTGCTGGGAAATTGAAATTTTCTGAAACAATAACAGAATATTATGATCAAAATGATGAGTTAGTAATTACTGCTCGATCAGTGGGCGTGGTCACCGAACGACCGATTGATCAATAGTGAGGATAAAATATGGTACTCAAAGCAAGTGATATAAGTGAAGGGCAAGAATTTTCAGAGGTAGTAGCTGAGAATTTAACTAGGACACAAATTGTGCAGTATGCTGGCAGTTCAGGGGATTATAATCCTATTCATACTGACGAAGTTTATACGAAGGAAGTTGCTGGATATCCTTCAGTGTTTGCACACGGAATGCTTTCAATGGGCGCTACCGGTGTAGCGATTACCAACTTGGTTGGTGATGGTCGATTGACTAAGTATGGTGTTCGTTTTGTCAATCAAGTATGGCCTGGTGATACTTTAACTACTACTTTATCAGTAGAATCAATAAGTGAAGATGCTGGAGAATTTTTTGTAGATTTAGTAGTTAGTACATCTAACCAGGACGGACGAGAAGTCGTTAGAGGCTCCGCTACTGCAAAGATAGATCCATAGTTTTAGGCTTAGAGAGATCCAGAGATGGTTAAAGCTCTTGATGGTATAAAAATTCTTGATTTGTCCAGTGGGTCAGTTGCGGGTATTGCTACGATGATCCTTGCTGATTTTGGTGCTGATGTCATAAAAATTGAACGCCCTGGCGGAGATCCGTTTCGTTTTTTACCTAATTCACCTATGTGGCTTCGTGGCAAAAGAAGTGTAGAGCTAGATCTTAAAAGAAAAGTTGAACAGTCGCGTTTGCATTTTTTAGCTCAGAGTGCAGATGTAGTGGTTTCTAATATTAGACAAGACAGTGCTGTTGGATTAGGCGCTGATTATGATGTATTGTCTGCCAAAAATAGTGGTTTAGTATATGTTCATCTGACAGGATTTGGTAAGCATGGGCGTTATTCTTCGTATCCTGGATATGAAGATGTTGTTGCTGCGAAGACTGGGAGGATGCAATCATTCGCTGGAACAGTTTCGCGTGAAGGACCGCAATTTTCTGCTGTGCAAGTTGCATCTCATGCGGCATCTCAAGCAATGGTCTCTGGTGTTTTAGCGGCCCTCATTGTACGTAATCGCACAGGAATGGGGCAATATGTGCAGACGAGTATGCTGAGATGCATGCTCGTCTATGAACAAGGTGATCTGATTCGGCGACAGCTTGCTGAAATAGATAGTGAGCTATATGGCACAGATCCAAGATTATTAACTGATAGAAACGCAAATCTTCAATATCAACCAGTCAAAACTAAAGATGGTTGGATACAGTTAGCTAATTTGTTACGAGGTCAATTTGATAGTTTTATTGCTGCTATTGGATTACATGACATTTTTGTTGATGAACGCACCCAAGGCGGTTTGGGTGAGTGGGAATTGGAAGTAGTTGAAGAAGTTCGTGATCGTATTATATTGCGAATGCTTGAAAAAACTACTGAAGAATGGATTTCACATTTTTCAGAATTAGGTAATATTGCTGCACATCCCTTTCAAACAACTCAAGAAGCAATGGATGATCCTGATTTAAGAGATAATGGTCATGTTGTTGAAGTTGTCGACCCACGGTTGGGGATTCTGATTAAGGATGATATTACGCTTCTTGATTCTATGCTGGGTCAAGTTCAAGCTGATCCTGATCCGGATTCTGGTCGCTCAGAGCAACTAGGTTTGTTAGCTAAGCTAGACGTTACACCAGGGGAAGTCGGAAGTGCTGCTCCTTCGGTAGGGGAGCATACTTTTGAGGTTTTGTCTGAAAATATTGACGCTCAAGATAGAGAATCAACTATCTATAATGATGATAAGGCACCTCCTTTACAAGGAGTCACAGTACTTGAGTTCGCCTCTATTATTGCTGCTCCATTAGGTGCTTCGCAATTAGCTGATTTAGGTGCACGTGTTATCAAAGTAGAACCAGTTGGTGGAGATCCTTACAGACAACTTGGTGGTGGTGTTGGTGCGATGCGCGTTAATGGAAGTAAACAAAGTATAGTTATAAACCTAAAAACTAATGAAGGTAGAAAAATTTTAGATCAATTAATTGAAATGACAGATTTGATTATTTCCAATTTTCGACCTGGTGTAGATGAGCGTTTAGGTTTTGATTTTGCTCATGCACAATCTATCAATCCTGATATTATTTATTTAGCAATGAATGGATATGGTCAAAATGGTCCGGGTGCTCATCGACCATCTGCACATCCAGTACCAGGAGCAGGTGTTGGTGGTGCTTTTTTTCAGGCTGGCGCAGGCTTTCCTCCTCAAGAATCAACAGAATCTCTAGAAGTTATTCGTGAGATTGGACGTCGTCTATTTCGTGGTAATGAAGTAAACCCTGACCCTAATACTTCAATGGTGATTATGAGCTCAGCTTTATTAGCTTTGTATGCACGTTTACAAGGAAAAGGCGGCCAAAGAATTTCTATTGATATGTTGGGTGCTAATGCATATGCAAATGCTGATGACTTTATCAGGTATAGAGGTAAACCAGACCGAAAAATACCTGATAATCAACTTCTTGGAACTGGTCCGATAAATAGGCTCTATAAATGTGATGGAGATACCTGGGTCTATCTTGGTATACATTTGGAAAAAGAATGGCATCAGTTCTGTAATAAAATTCAGAGTCCTGAATTAGCAGAAGATGGTCGATTTTCCTCTCGTATTGGTAGAGAGGAAAATGCAGAAGAATTATCTATACTACTTACTGATTTGTTCATTACTGAAACAGCTGATTATTGGGAAAATGAAATTTCATCATTAGGTATAGGATGTGTTCGTGCAGATGAAAAACTACCAGGTGAATTTTGGCAATCTGATGATCATGTGCAAGAAAACAATATGATTGCGGAAATTGATCATTCCACTTGGGGTTCTCTCTTACGGCATGGGACTCTTTGGGAAATGAGTCGTTCAGAACTTATTTTAGGACCAGCACCAGTAATGGGAGAACATACCTTCAGTATTTTGTCAGAACTTAATTATAACAGTGATGTAATTGCGCAATTGAGTGAAGAAGGTATTGTGACTACTGCCTGATTGAAGATTAAATTAATATTCCATTTATCCATGTGCTGAGTTCGGTCAGACTTTCAGCACTGATTTGATGTTGCATTTGGTATTCATAATATTTTGGTTTTAAACCTATTTTTTCTAATTGATCGCGGGCATTTCTTCCACGATCTATAGTGACAATTTCATCTAAAACTCCATGTTGGATAAAGATCGAAAGTCTTTCGTGGTGTTCGTTTATAGTGCTGGTACCGATAGCTGTTTCTTCAGATAGAGAAGTACTTAATGCAGCTACACCCTGAAATTTCTCTGGCATACTTAATCCTAGCTCATATGCCAATCCACCGCCTTGACTAAATCCTAAAACTATTGTTCGTTTTGGATCGACATTGTATTGATTTGTCGCATCTGTGATGAACTCTGAGAGAAGCTTTGTCACACGTGTAAATTCTTCAGAGGTCCTTCTATTTCCATCTTCAGTATTGAACCAAGTGTAACTTGGTAGTCCTTGTTGAATCTGAAATTCTGCTTCAGGGCAAATTAAGAGGATTTGTCCTGAAGCTAGATAAGGTGCAAGTCCAAGTAAATCTTGTGAATTTGCTCCATGACCATGTAAGGCAAATACTGTGGGAAGAAGACCTTTCTCATGTTGTGAATTTTTTGGTGGACTCCAAACAGTATGAGTAAGGTTCATTTTATCGATCCCATCGTGATCGACGACCTTCCATATCAGAATGGACATCGATAAGTACTGTTTTATCTTTATTATTTAATTCCTGTGCTTTTCCCAAAGCATCTCTGAGTTCTTGAATCGACCCCACTTTAATTCCAACAGCTCCCATACCCTCAGCAATTTTTGCATAATCTCCATACATATGCGAGACACCATATTTGAGTCGTGCAGTTGGGAAACCACCAGGATATGTGGACATTCCTCCGTTGTTTAATAATACTGTTGTGATTGCAATTTTTGATCTTGCAGATGTTTCTATATCGGTACCAGACATTCCAAAAGCACCATCTCCCATCAAATTTAAACAAAATTTATCGGGATTTGCCAATTTTGCCCCGATCATTAAAGGAATCCCAAATCCAAGATGAGTCGTTTTGCCCCACCCTACATAACTATGGGGAGTAGTCGCTGTAAAAAAGGGAACAATAGAATCTCTAGGGGCTCCAGCATCATGAGTTACGATACTATTTTCCTTATCGATGCATTCATTAATTTCGTGTATTACTCGATATGTATTTATCGGTTCTGCATCAGACTGAAGTAAAGGTGACCATTCTTTACGCCATGCATTTTGGATGTGCTGGATCTGTTCTATTGTGTCGTTATAATCCTTTTTTTCATTTCCGATTAGAATTTTTAGTTCTTCAATTAATGCGGAAATAGTCAGTTTAGTGTCACCTAATAGCCCGATATCTACAGACTCATCTTTGTTAATGTCATCTACACTGTTTGTATTTTGTATTAGAAAAATGTCAGGTTTGATTGATTGTCCATAAGGCGTGCGAGTTAAGCTCGATCCCAGTGCAATAATTAAGTCACAGTGTTCTAACCAAAGGTTCGCAGCTCCTGTCGTAGTACCACCACCGGCACCCAAAGACAAAGGATGTCTTTCATCAAAAGCAGATTTTCCTGGCATAGTACAGAAAACTGGTATACCTGTTAGTTCAGCCAATTCTTTAAGTTCTTCAGTTGCTTTTGAAAAAAGTACACCGGCTCCTGCCCAAATAAGCGGTTTTTTTGATTCGAGTAGTGCTTTTGCTGCACTTTGGATAGCTGTCGATTCAGGTAATTGATGCATCATTGAAGGTACATTGTAGCCACTGATTTCGTTTGGAGTTTCTGCAGCAACTACATCACTTGTTAATTCGACGACAACTGGGGCAGGTCTTCCATTACGAAGTGAGCTAAATGCCCTTCTCATAACAGTATTAATTTGGTCTGGTTTGTAAATCGCCTCAACACTTTTCGCTATCCCAACATAGCTTTTCGTAACATTATAATTAGGCGTCACTGCAAGCTGTGAGAGGCTGTTCCCTCCAGGTAGAACGAGGATTGGAATATTATCGGCATTTGCTTGTGCTATTCCCGCAAGTGCATTTTCGGCTCCTGCTTGTGATTGAACTGCCACAGTGCCAAAACGTTCTCGATCGCTAGTTCTGCTAAAACCATCCGCAGCCATAACTGCTCCACGTTCATGTCTGAACGCTATTGGACGAATACCTTCTTTTGCTACAGCTTCGATAAGAGGATTTGAAGGGAAACAAGAGATCCACTCTACACCTTCACGTTTGAGAATTTTTGCTATAAGTTCATTACCATTCATAGGTTTCCTCATTAATTATTAATATTAGGTTTCTACCTAAAACTATACGATCATGATCTAATTTGCATTATTCAAGAGCT
>Ga0209992_10001903_pt1 | contig 20394 bp, 35 predicted proteins | sample 2SBtaG_2_FD_182564 | JGI IMG/M metagenome (GOLD analysis project Ga0209992, IMG submission 182564) | Deep subsurface microbial communities from Kolumbo volcano to uncover new lineages of life (NeLLi) - 2SBTROV12_ACTIVE470 metaG (SPAdes)... | ecosystem: Environmental > Aquatic > Marine >... | reverse complement strand
TCAGAAAGAAGGAGATACAACTGTCATTGAATTCCTTAAAGACGTTTTAGCCAAGGTCAATAAATGCAAATTTGACGAAGAGATTTGCATCCTTTTACTTGATAACTCAGGAGGCTCGGCTGCGATCATCCCCAGAGATCATCCGGCTAAAAGGATACAAGCAATGATGGATGAGATATAAGTCATGCCAGAGCCAAGGAGAGTCAATAAATGTGACCTAGCTCCACCGGCTGAAGTCATAAGAGGAGCCCGTTCCGTATTAGGAACTATTGATCTTGATCCATATTCCACTAAGGATATTAATCGGTCTGTTATTGCATCTCGTTTCTATGACAGGGACAAAGATACTCTCGAAGATATTGTCCATAAAGATTGGAAAATCAGTGGTGATCGCAGAGTCTTTATTGGTGCCCCTGCTGGAGCTGGTCTTACTAGAAGACTTTTAAATAAAGCACTGACTGAGTATCGGCAAGGTCGTATTGAGCAGTGTGTGATTTGGATTGCTCATAACGAATCAATTATTCGAGCACCTTGGCTATGGGACTTTCCCATGTGTATTCCATTCAGAAGATTACGTCCTCAATGGTGGGACGAGGAGCTGGAAACATTTCGAGGAGTATCTCCATCTGATTGGTCGGCAATTAGTTATTTGCCACCAACTGATCCCTCCAAATTTCAAACCATGCTGTCTCGTTTCCACAACGTATTCAGCCAAATGGGACGTGTCGTCTTCAACGAATACAGCGGAGAAGCTGACTGGACCGAAACATACAAAGCTTCATACGGGAGGGATTATGACTACAGAGGATGAATTGGATAAGTTCCTTGCCCCTAATGGAGAGACATACCTAACAATTCGATCAGTCGTCTACGACTCATGGATTAATTGGCAGGATGCCTTGCCATTCGAAAGGGAATATAGGAAATTACTAACTCCAGATATCTATACCAATATCACTGATTTGGCTACAAGGGTGCATAAGATGCATCAATCCATGCCCGGATATAAAGCTCTAGGCGAATCTCCATTTGAATTCGTGTTGTGGTGGGATCCATTAGATCCAGATCCTGATTGGCAACAAGGCAAGAAATGCAGATTCATGATTAATGATTTCACTGCCGAAGAAATTGAATACTACAGCTCAGTCAAGAAAGGCAATAAGTTAACGATTAAACCAATGACTACTCGAATGGTGGAAGCAGTTATTACTCCTAAGACTGGGGAATAGAAATAAGACAGGTCACCTTGCGATCAATTTCGTTTACATCCTCAATTTCATAATTGGTATTTAATTTATCTAAAAAAGATTCAGCCTCAGATTCAAACTCATCTGCTTTCTTTATCGCAATTTCATCAAGTAAATACTCTACGTCTGTGATGATGTTTCTAATGATGTTATCCATCAATGTTTAAGGCAAGTGAAATCATCATGGACATAATCGAGAGTTCTGTCAAGTACTTTTAATGTACGCCCAGAATCATTGCTACAACGTGTTTCCGACCTTCGGGTCACCAGCCCGATGATGGGGCAAATGTCCACTTATCGGGCTACACTCTATAGATCCTTTCTACGCTTGTACGTGAAGAATAAGTTGATATAAGCTGCTATTACTAGTAGCAGTAGAAAAAAGGTAGTCATGAACAATTGCACAAGTTCGGATGTTCGCCGGTAGCACAATATGATTCTCTCTGGTCTCCAACTTCTTCGCATGTGTATGAGTCTGCACTACCTGTATTCATGAAAGAGTAAGCGTCTAATCCTCGACCACCACCTCCTCCTCCGTTATTCATTCCAAGACCACATCCGGCAAGAAGGATTGGCAACACTAGTAAAAGTTTTTTCATTTTTGTTATTTGGTTAAGTGCCTAGAGAAGGCAACTTTCTTGCTTCCCATGCTTCTCGCCTTGCACCGTATTGATCTAGATCATCTTTAAATACTTGACTCTCCGCAGCTTGCTCAGCAGATCTTCTATTCAATACGCTGATACCAGATCCACGATCAATACTCTTCCTACCGCCTGTACTTCCACCATAGTTCTGTGCATGGTGATTAGCTCTCCGTGCTCTAGCTAAGTGCTTTCTGACTAATGCAGACTTTTTATTTCTTAGGCCCATATTCGGCTCCGAGTAATAATAATTTTTTAGGCCAGAACTCCTTTGGTACGTACTTCACCATTAGAAAAAAGTGAAAGTTATGGATCAAAGTGAACATGACAATGACAAGAGTCGGATTTAAAGATTTATCCGATTCATTAAGAAGAGCACTACATAGAGCAAAAGCCTCAAGCAACTGACGCTCCATGACGGCACATGTCAAAAGCTTTTGTCTGTCTTTGCCTGAGTTATCACTCAATACGCTTGCCCTCTCATTCAACTAACATTATCCTAGGCAGAATGAAAGCTAATTAAGTGAAGACTCGTTTTGATCTCGTGCCTTGGGCTTCTATTACAGACATCGCTGACGTTCTCAGCTATGGGAGCGCAAAGTATTCAGCGAATAATTGGTGTAGAGGAACCGAGTGGGGAAGATATTTCGCAGCCTTATGCAGACATATATTCGCTTGGTGGAGAGGAGAAGATAACGACAAAGAAACTGGATACTCGCATCTCGCACATGCTGGATGCTGCCTGCTCTTTTTAATGGAATACCAGCGCAATAGCTGGGGAACTGATGATCGTTTTACTGGTCCAGACGGACAAGCTTTCACTAAAGGCGATGGTCTTAAATCTGATTCATTTGAGTTTGACCACGAACTTTATAAGGAAGTCTTGAAATGTCATCCGTTAGATGATTCCCAATCATTGAAGTTTTCGACCGATTGGAAATCATCAGAAGTTGATCCAATAAATCTAGGTTTAGATTAATGATCAAAGTAGCAGTAATTGGTGCTGGGAATGCAGGTTGTTTTACAGCACTTCAACTAGGTGATCTTGCTAAAGACACAGGTCTTGAAATAGAGATTTCGATTATCTATGACCCCAATACTCCTGCTGAAAAAGTTGGTCAAGCTACCTTTCCTCACCAACCACATTTGCTTTGGAATGTTTTAAACGAAGAATTCAATTGGTATAAGAATCAAATTGACGCAACCATAAAGACAGGAATCCTTTACGAAGGTTGGGGGCATAAGAAAGAAATCTTTCATCCGTTTCCCCCTAAGAATGTTGGGATGCATTTTTTCCCAAAAAAATTACAGGAAATAGTAGTTAAGTCTGGACAATTCAATATTATTCACCAAAACGTAGATAACTATTCTGACGTTGATGCTGACTATATATTTGATTGCAGAGGAAGACCTAAAGATGATGACGATTACTCACCTCTGATTACGCCAGTTAACTCTTGTCTACTAGCTAAGCCAAAATGGGACACATCAATTCTCTCTTATACCAGAGCTGTTGCAACTTCTGACGGTTGGAGTTTTGTGTTACCTGCAAAACCAGACCTGCCAAGCAGTCAAGGAGCTTTAGGTTATTTATACAACAAAGATATAACTACTAAAAAAGAAGCAATCCATAATTTACAGGATCAATTTGATGCGTACATAACAGGTCATCTTGAATTTAAAAGCTACATAGCAAAGAATCCTGTTATTGATAAGCGAGTATTTCTTAATGGAAATCGTCTTTACTTCTTGGAACCTTTAGAGGCAACAGCTTGTTGGATACATACGGAATGGGTGGTTCAATGCTTTGATCAAATAATTAGACCACAAAATAAAACAGAACCTTTAACTAAGTGGATTCATAATAAGATCCATGAGATAGAAAGATTTATTCTTTGGCATTATCAGAACGGTTCTAAATTTGAAACTAAATTCTGGAAACATGCAAGAAATCTACGGACAAAGATAGACCCTAAATTTAATGAGTTAACTCAAACCCTAGAGCCGTTACCTATATCAGTTGTTAAGACCTTTGAACAGCAAGGTCGATTACCTGAGTACGGCTGCTGGGCTCCAACGAGTATCAAATATTGGATGGATGGAGTGAAGAAATAATGAAAACAATTGTTATCGAAAGTGACATTAACTGCGATCCGCTGGAGCAGAAAATACTTAAAGAAGAGCCAGTAATTATCGAGAAATTTCCAAATACTTCATACGATGGCAATGATGGAAACAGTGGAACTGGCTTAAGTCCTAACTCTCTAACTTCTAGATATTTCTGGTACAACGTATTGAATTGGCAAGAGGCTGAGCCCTTACGTAAATGGATTCTAAAAGGCTATCAAAATTACACTGAGACCAAGATTAAACAATTACATGTCAAATGCTGGGCCAATGTTCTAAGAAAGGGTGAGCAAATAAAACCCCACGCACACTTCAGAGGTATTGTTGATCCTCTTGATTCTCTGTGTGGACACTTGACTGTTAAAGCCGATGGTTCAACTTCTACTTACTACAGAACATTTATCAAGGATGAAAAACTATTAAATATTCCCGGCAATTTTCATTTCTTCAATAGTGGTACAACTCACTGGACTGATCAATACAACGGAGATAGCGAAAGAATAACTATTGCCTTTGATATGTTTAGTGAAAAAGCATACAAAACTATCCCCGAAGGAGTAATAGATAAATTGGTCACTCTAAAAACCGAAGATTAAACGCTGCTGTTCTTCTTGGATTATCTGATTTGTGAACAGTGACTCCATGTTGGAGGTATGAAGGAAATAGAATTACTTTGCCTCTCTCGGCTTTTATGTAATGCCTACGTGCGTGAATCTTCCTCTCATTATCTTTTCTTAGTTTGTCCCAAGAAAAAGGAATCTCGTTTCCACTTTTGTTTAAAAAATAAAATTTACCATCATCTTCTTGTTCATCAGTCAGAAAAATGACTCCAGAGATATCATCATAATTATGATCATGTACTTCTTGAAAATCACCTCTTCGATATGTGTTACGCCATATGCCCATCAGGCGAAGATTTATTTTTGAAATATCTAGACCTAAATCACCAATAAACTCTTTCAATACTGGAGCTAGATAATTAAAGGGATTGTCACCTGTAATCCCTTGTACTTCAAGAGAACATAGATCAGTCCAACTGAGATCCTGAGTGTTATCTTCTTCTCCGTTTTCAATAAAATCTATAAGTTTATCTTTATTAGAAGGAAAACTTTCTAAATAAAAATCATGAATAAAAGGAACATCTATCAATTTGTTTTTCTGTGATAAACCTCTACTTCTGATTCACATTTAGGACAGCTTAAATTGGTTATGAAATCGAATTCTTCAGAAGGAATTGGGAGATCTGAGTCACTACCCCAAATCAATTCAGTATTACAGTGCCAGCAATTCATTAATTTCGCTCTGGATAAATGTAAACCAACCAGTAAATTCCAAGTACTAATAAACAAATGCTAGGAATAATCCAACTGATCACTGACGTGGCTTACGTCCACGCTTTGGCATTTGTTTTGCTAATGCTTCCATCTGAGGAAGACTCATTTGTGTCTGAGCTGGCTGTTGTATCGGTGCAGTAGCTTCCTGAATACGTGCTTCTAACTCTTTCATTTTTGCTAAGTTCTGCCTGTGCTGCTCTTCAAATGCTGGTGGCATTGGTGGTATCTGAGCTGAGACGGGTGGCTGCTGAACAGGAATCTGTGCTGTGAGTTGAGTAGCCATTGTTGTTAGTTCTGATTGAACTTGCTGAGCTACTAAAGGTGGAACTTTATTAATTACTTCTTGAACTTCTGTGCGAGGAATTAATGTAGGAATCACCCTTTCGATAGCATCTATTTTCTGAAATAGTTCTGAGTGATCCCCTTTTTTATTCTTTAAACCAATCGAAACAAATTGTCCTGTTGCAAGCCCAACGACAACAGCCATTGCACCTGTGATTAATACTTCCATAAGCCTCGTCTTTCACTTTGTAATATATCGCAATCAAACTTGAATTGCTAATCTTCCTTATCCAAGACAATAGCTTCCATATCTAATTCAAAACTTTGAGATTCAAATACTTCTTCGAATTCATCTTCCTCTTCGTCTTCAAACAGGCATAAGAAGGAATCAGTAGATTCTTGCTCTTCTGTAGGAGGAATAAAAGCAGAGCCTTCATTGAATTTGAAGACAAAACCAGCATCTTTACTAGCAGCAAGAAAGGCTTGCTTCTGTACAAATCTGCCCTCCCAGCAACCTAGTAACGCCTCGATTAATTCGTCTCTCGATAAATCCTTCGTTTCTATCGCAATCCTGTGAAGCATGAACTTCTGTTCTGGAGTCAAGTCTGGATTCACTAGAAACACCTCCTGATAAACACCATAAGTCGAAGAGATCGTTGTTCAATGGCTTGATCCATGTCTTTATTCTGGCAGCTCTGTCGGGGCAGAAAAAAGATTGTGCCTCATACCACACCATCCAGTCACGAGTAGATCCCTTGGCTGAATTACATGGCAAGCAAGCTGGAACTAAGTTAGTTCTTAAACTGCTACCACCGTGAGCCTTTGGTCGAACATGATCAATGGTTAAGTGAATCTTAACGTCATTAGCATGTACCTTGCCGCAATAAGCGCAGCATCCCCATTCGTCTTTAATTGATTGTTTAAATCTTCTGAGGGCAGCCCCCTTAGAGATTTCAACTAGTCCAAATCGGTAATTCTCCCAGCGTTCTGGTATCAATGACTGACCTCGATTAACCACAGATTAACTACTTACAAATAGTGAATCAATCTGTTCCATTTTGAAAACCTATAAAATTAAAGATAGCTTTGCATTAGCAATGAAAATCTTTAATATTCTTGCGATAGCGAGTTTCGGTATAAGTATCTCGATTGTTGGGGGCACAGTTGCTGGATATTTCTATCTCAAGAATCCATCAACCCAGCAGCATTTACAAGATAAATTAATCAAGGCAATAACTCCAGCACTAACGAAAGGTGTGTCTGGCTCATTACCAAAAGTCGATATTCCTTCCCTGCCTAGCTCTACTGGAGGCGTAGTACCGCTTAATCTCTAAGTGGTTGATATAAGGGATATAAGAGTTTGGAATGTCAGGGTTCCTGAAGTACCTGACTGGGCGATAGCAGTACCTAATAGTATCCCTCTTGCAGTGCCCATCACGCAGGAGTTAATAACTGGTCCAATAGGTTTTCCTATCGTCGATGTTCCGGGCTGTGTAGAGGCTCGTGAGACCTCTGGAAACAACAACTTGATAGAGGACGATCCATTTGGAAATTTACTCCTCTGCGACGGCACACAACCCGTCATGCCAGCCTTTGACTATAACCCCAATAATTTACAACCAGTTATTGAACCAGCAAAAAATGTTCAATTACCACCACCACTAGAGCAACCTAAATCTAAAAGTCAAAGCACAGATGATAAAGGTACAGGAGCTGACATGAGTGGATTTGGTGGTGCCTCGCCTCCAACACCTCCCCCTACATCTCCACCACCACCTGAACCTCCTGCATGTCCAAGACCAGATGATCCCCCTGTTGGTAGTAAAGGTAAATTTGGCACCAAACGTGTTGAGTCATATGAACTCAATGAAGATGGTGAATGTGTCACCAACTGGATATCTGAGAAGCCACAAGATATAGCTTTTACATATCTACCTCCACCACCAGTTGCTTTAACAACAGGAGCTGTGGCGGCTGTAGCTGTTACTAGTTCAGTCTTAATGAAGCCAGTGAGTGACTACATTCTTAAGCTTGTTAAGCCTCTGGTGAAGAAGACTTTAAAGAAGGTTTTACCTCGCCTTCTGAAGAAGAAGCCCAAGGTGCTTTCCGTTCGTGAACGCCGATTGGAGCAGAGGAATCTGAAGAAGTAGCCTTGCTAATTTGTTCTAGATTATGAGCATGATCAGGTACTGAAGTCGGATGTTCCCCAACTTCAACGTCCTCGCATATCTGGGCGTACTTCGTTCCTTTTCGGAAATATATATTCTCCTTCCGCAATGTCCCACAGTGTTTTAAACGTGAAATTTCGTAGTCAAGTATTTTCAAATTTAGGCTTGCTTTTCTCAGAGCAATCTCTGTACTGGCTGCTTCTTTGCACAGCGCTTGTAACTTTGAATCTAAGGGCTTAGACCATTGGAGAGTAGCTCCATAATTTAAGGAGAAATTATCCTTCTGTTGTGTGAGGACATCCTTCTCAAACAAGATGGCACCCGGATTATCTGGAGCGCCATCCCCGTCAATATCTCGCATGTCGTAGACCGGATCCTTATAGCTAGTGACGAAAGGTAACTTAATATTTTTACTCCTACCAATATATGGCGATATCGTTACAGTCTCTGCTTGACATTGCACTCCATTAGTAAAAGCAGAGTTAATAAAATTTCCAGTCAATACTTGATATGCATTCACAGTCGCTTGACCACTGCTATTAGCGACCGGATTGGAGGTGGCTGAAACACCACCAACATCACTGGCTAATACACTATGCGGCACTAATAATATTAAACCTAAAACCTTTGGTATGACTGGGTTTATGGCTATTGGCTGAACACGCTTGAACTCGAAATCGTGGTTTCGATTTCTGAGGTGCGAGTTATTTGGGTGCGATTTCGAAGCCCCGGACCTTGGTAACTGGAGGTGTATTGGAAGGCTCCTCCTTCTGTCACTAGAGAAAAGTCGGGAGAGGTATTTATATCCAAACCTGTCCATGTACTTGTTCCACCGTTCAATGTCGTATGTCTGATTTCAGTATGAGACGTTGGATTAATTACTCCTGTTGTTGGCTTTATCCCTGTGCCAGACACAGAATGAACCCAGCCTGTATTGAAATCTTCTGATACTATAACCTCCGAAATCACCTGCCGTTGGGTGGTAGTCGAGTCGAGCTTTCCCGAAGAGAAATTTGGCGATATAGGGACTGCATGACTAACATTAGGCCAGCTTAGTACGACTACTAATAAACCTAATATCCGTTTCATAAGTCTTCGTTAGTTCCCTTATTCAATAGGCTTGCTAATGTCGCACCACTTGCTGCTCCACCTAGTCCTGCTAAGGCAGCCATTGCCATACGATTTCCCCTGAGACCAGCCACAGGTTTGCTAGTGATAATTTTATTGGTTAATTCTTTAGCCTTTTTTATAGATGAAGCTACATTTTCTTGAGATGTCTGGTTTTTTTCAGCTAAATTAATCTTTGCCATTTCGTTATAAGTATCTTCTCCATACATCTTGTATAAAACATTTCTTACAAGCGCTTTTGCTGTGTTGTCTCCAGCTTCCGCAAGAATTTTAATGTCGTTTAATGACCTGCGAGCTGCTTCTTCTGCTCCTATTAATCCAACTTTAAAAAGTCCTATATGTTTTTGAAACCCTGTATGTCCAGAGGATGCCCACGCATCAGCAGCTTGAAGTATTCGATTTAAACCTTGACTGTCTGGATTCATGTTCTTAGCGATTGATTTCAAGAGTAGACGTGAACTGTCCTATGCTGGTCGTGCCCGAATTTCCAGCCGATATGGTCAACGTGCCCCCTCCTACGCTGGTCAAAGTCGCTCCAAGACTGCCTTTTGAGCCTCCGGCAAACGATGTCACTTGTCCGTAAGCTGGGAGTGAAGCTGCCTGCCCAGAGGTTGCGTTTACCGCTACACCTGCTGCCAGAGTAGATATTGGATCCCCTTGAATCGCCGTATTTGTAAAGCTGAAATTTTGTCCGGCTGTATTGATTTCAAAATTTCCCGGCGTAACCGTAGCTGCTGCGGTGGCAGAACCACCAGTTAGTCCAGCAAAAGTATCATTATTTCCAGTACCCACTTTGACATTTATGCCACTGGCAGACACCGAACTCCCTATCCTAGTAGCCGTTGTGCTTGCACCGTCTACAGTGAGCTGCACATTACTTTGAATTCTGTGACTTACTGAAGCTCCTGCTGGTCCGCACAGCGACAATAATCCTATTAAAACAGCGAACCGTTTCATCAGTTGATTGCTTATTTACCTATATCGTAGAGAATTTTGAACTTCTAAAGATACGCTTTACTAATGTTGGTAGCGAATCCTACAACAGTCGTCCCTGCTGCTATCACGGCTGCTGCACCAATTACCCATTTCTCTACTACTTTCAAGCGTTCTCGAAGATCTGCCTGCTTCTCTTCCAGACGTTCTATCTTGAGCTGCATCACTGTGATCTTGACCTCTTGAGAGGCATCTAGATTCAATCCAGAATCAGACATTAACTATCCTTACTAGTCTTTTCTGACTTTAGTAACTCTCCGCCAACAATGTGGATTGGGGTTTGAACTCTAATAACTTGCTCATTATTATTCATCGTGGCAAGTATTTTCATTAACTTTTCTTCTGTTAAACCACCACCATTTCCATTGCCATTCTTCTTAGCAGTAGCCGTCGCAATCCCTAGCGATGAGAGGATTCCGCCGAGCAAACTTGCCGGGAAAGTTGGATCAATATTTCCTTGCTCTGGGATTTCGATAACTGTCGTACCAAACGTCAACTTTTCTGGAAGACTGCAATATGAAAGAGTGAGAATTAGTACGGACCACCCAAGAATACCTACTTTCAGACTAGCCGTTAAAACCTCCTGCCACAGAGGTTCGTCGTGTTCTTCCTTTTTCTCCTTCTTTTTCTTAGCAGCTTCTGCTTTCTTCTTTTCCTCTTCTGTGAGTTTCTTTTTTTCTTCGACTTCAGTCATCATCATTTTGCAAGACACTTATATATTAAGAAGGTTGCACGTTGCAAGATAAGCCATACACTAACAACACACGTCAGGTTAGGTCACATGGAGCCTTGGATTTCGAATATCGCCATGAGCGAGTACTTGGGTATCAGTCCGAGAACCCTAAAGCGCAATGAGAAATATTTTTCCAAAGGAACTCATTACAGATACAAAGACCCATTAAACCCCAATAGTGGAAAAATCTGGAGACGAGCTGCTGTGGATGAAATGCTTTCTTCTCCAGACCATGTCATCAGACGAAGAATCAAGAAAGTATGACCAGCTCAAACTTCGAAGACCACAAGCATAAGAAGCAATTTTCTAAATCTGGTATTCCCCTTCACATGCTTGATGACATTCAGTTCATGGAATTCGCTATGGAATTCCCAGAAGAAATACAAGATTTAGAGGAAGACAATGGAACTACATGAAGAATTTAGGCTTTGGTCATTAATCAATAAGGCCGAGAATATCAAGTTCATGATCAGGACTCAGCAAAACCCAATATTTAGCTTTGTACTAAAGCTGCTTTACTACCGTTCATTCATGAATACATGCAGAGATATTCAAGATTGTTTTTGGTGTGGCGACGATATATCAGTTAGCAAAATAGATCAATTACCTTCATGTGTTCGCAGGGATTATTTCTTTCAATAACTAGGCTGCGAATGGATGCTTCCAGTTCTTTATAAATTGATCTTCTTGTTTTTCATTATCAGCCCATAAGAGATATTTGTCTTTGTGAACTCCGACCCCATGTCCCATTGCTGCGGCACATTGTTCTATCGGAATATCTCCAAAGGCTGGTTCTAAGTGCATGGTTACAGCCCAAGTGTGGCGTAAATCATATGGCAATGCCTCGATCATCCGATCCAATCCATCAGTTGATTTTGCTAAGAGTGGTGGCATGCATGCAGTTCTTAACTTGGATGCTCTTATTGCGTTGGTTTTGTAACTAGCCCCCAAAGTATTTCTCGTAATATATTCTCCAAGCTGAGAATTGTTCTGACCAATTCCATTGTCATAAGCTGCTTTATCTTCTACTTGATAAGTCACACCAGTTCGAGTTGCACTCGTAATCTTCGGTCTACATTTGCTTCTTAAGTGCCCCTGATGCTTCTTGAAATTACGGAATAAATTGTATCTCTTATCCCAATCGGCAAAGGCAGGCCATACCTTATGGTCTTCAGGTGATTTTGTTAATCTTCCGGGGATAAGAAGAAATAGATTCTCAAGTGGCTTGGCATACCAAAGCTCATGGTTGCGTAATCCATAATTCATCATCATGGCTAGGCACCAGCACTGCCATGGAAACTCTTCGATATTGGCATCGAGATAATCTTCCATTTGTTTCTTAGAAACAATTGCTCTAGGTGGATGCATTTCTTTCTTCTTCTTCTTTCCTTCACTCATCTTGCGATACTCATTATGCATTCCTCTTTGCGTTAGATATTCATCTTCTGTAAACCAAGTAGGATATTTTGCTTCCTGTTTACGAACATAAATTTGTACTTGTTTTAAAAAATCTAATCTTTTCTGAAATGGTTTTGATCCACATGTTTTTTCCCATAACCATCTATGGATCGATTTAGATGTTCTTTTAATTTCGTTTCTTTTTAAATTTCTCCAAAGACTGAAATACTCAATATTTGTTGATGCTTTGTTTTTACTAGTTAGAAAATCATTGAATGAAACTTCATGAGATTTCCAATACGAATCTTTCTCTACTTTTTGTACATTATCCGACCAATGTTTGTCCTTAATTTCTTGGACCATACTCCAAGCTGTTTGACAATTAGTAACGTCATCTATCCGTAGAGGCTTGATGGAAATCCTTTCGGCACCTTTCCAAGAATCCCTGACGTAAATATATGGGCTTCCGCTCTTCTTAAATAACTTCCAACGAAAGGTAAATTCTTTTTGGACAGATAGGTAATTATCGATTGAAACAGTCATTGGACAAAATTCCGACCTGAAAAACTGGACATTTCCAGATTCAAAAACTGGACATTTGACCCAACTGGACATGAAAACTGGACATTTTTTGTCCACTTAAAAACACTTGTTTCAACCTCTGACAAAGCATTTTCCATGGCTCTCTAGTCTCTGAGAACCCTTTATAGCACTAAAAAAGCCCAGTATCAACCGGGCTTAATGTATTTGGTGGCGGGGGCAAGATTTGAACTTGCGACCTTCGGGTTATGAGCCCTTCGAGCATGCCCCAAATCCCTTGGTATGACTGAGTCGCATTTTGTCACTGGACATGGAGAACTGGACAAATTGGACATGGAGAAAATATTACAACCCGTTCCAAGCTGGCTGTAACATCCCTCGATCATCGTCGTCATCGTCATCTTCTGAGTCCTCTCTGAGGTCGTAGCCCAGTATAAAGGTTACGATTCCTACTGCAATAATCGGTATAAAAGGGAATAGAAATGCAAGTTGAATTACATCAGGGTCTGCTAATTCATTCATTTAGTAAATAAGCGTTGGATAATTTCTTCTGAGCTTTTAACTCTTTCTTTAATAGTTTTTTGGCTTCTTTTCTTGAGGTACAAACTGCCGCCTTAGCAGCTATCTTTAATAATTTGCGTTGTTGTTTTTCGATAGTTTTTAACTAATAGGTTGGTTTAATAGTTCAGCAACTTCCTCTTTTTCTGCTTCTTGAAGAGCATCGCTAAGCAAGTAACCAGCACTAGATCCAGTAATTAAAGGTATTAAGAACTTGGCTAATTTCCCTGCATACTGACTTCTTCCAGTCGGAGTAATTGGAGGCGTTGGTGTTGATTTAACCTGTTGAACCACCTTTTTAACTTCTGGAGTATTCGCTGGAATATCAAATGTTTCACCTGACGCTGCTCCATATTTCATCAATTCCTCTGCCTGTATTAAAGCGATCTCTTCCTTTGGAGATAGATTCAAATCAGGTCTAACTAATTTATGCCGGACACCATCTAAAGGAGCATCGTAATTAATATGATCGGGTTCCATTCCTGCAAGAGCTCTTTTAATTAACTCTTCTCGATGAGGAGTGAGCTCAGTATCTGGCCTTGCTTGTCTGACCATCGTATTCTCGACAGTCGCTTGAGTTGCATCCTGTCCAATTCTTAAGCGAGCAACTGCCTTTGCATCTTGATCACTGAGTCCTAATTGGATTGCCTGAACATAAGCAGTATCAAAATCTTGATCTCTTTTTGCAGTGTTATATACACCTTCATTTATATAGCGTGATGCAGGATAGCTGACTGCTTTTTTGTCATCGATCATTCTGGCTTCTCCCCCAACGACCTCTCCGTACTTTCTTAATTCTTTTCTGATTCGCTCTAAGGCTTCATCGACTTTTTTTGTCCCAGATCCTTTTCCAACTAGGTAACTTGGATCATCATATTTTCCACTTTCTCTATCTCTGGGACTGAGGTAATCGTATGGATAAGCCATTTAATAAGCTACCGGCTCAAGACCTAATTCTTGTCTTCTCCTTAGATCTTGTTTCCACATCTGATCTTTTACCCATTGAGGAGCATTTTCATATCCTCCTTTTTCAATTCCAGTTCCTTCGTTCCAAGTCCCAGCAACCTCTGCTTTGTTGAGCAGCTCCTGAACAAAATCGGGGTCTTCTAATTCAGGAACTCCTGCTTTGAATTTTTCTTCGTTACGTCTGAGGATTTCTCTGATATCCATGTCATCGCTAGGTAATGGCGGCTGGTAACCACCATCCCTAGTCAAGCTTTTATCAAACACCTTGTTTGTAATACCTCCCGATTCAGCTTGTTCGAATGGATTAACAACTAAACCACCCTTCCCTTTCACGTCTGCATTTTGTTGTTCAGCTAAAGCCAAGAGTTCAAATAATCTTTCACCAGCCATTTGCGTCATAACTTCAATAGCTGTCTTGCTTGCTAACGGTATTTATTTAACTATTCTAGGTAATTATTTCCCTAAAAGTTTATTTAAAAGAGGTCTTAACTCATGCTCTGGTGGGTAATGTCTCATGATCGCCCTTGCCTCTCTCCTTACTTCTCTTGGTATGCGAGGTGTTTCCTTCGTGTCGGTCAGCCTTCTTAGGAAATCCCTGACTCCAATTAAGGAACGTGTTTGATCTTCTGGGCTGCTAATTCTTATCTTCATTCTTTATCTCCACCTTTTTACTGTTGTCTCTGATCTCTAACCCCTCCCTTACATTTTTAATGTGCCATTTTTCAGCCATATCACTAACGATCTCCCTGCCAAGCTCTAATGCAAGTTCATCTGCTAAACCAGTGAAGGTTGCATGAGGATGAGCATGAGGTAAATCGTGGCGACCAGAACGATCATATAAATGATTCATAAAGTCGCATCGGTTTTTCTGTAACCGCACCTCACGCTTGACTCTCTCTTGTTGTTCAGTTGATGGCATGTGCTTGTTCTTGCATATTGAAAGCTTAGTCTTCTTTCTTGTCGTCTGCAAGATCCCTTCTTCCCCAGAGGACTAACGACGATCTTCTGCCTTTCTCTACTGGTAGAACCTCATGTTGCATAGCAGAAGGAAAGACAATCATCCTTCCAAGTTTTTCTTCCATAGGACTTTTTATATGACCGAATTTCAATTCACCTCCTTCATATTTTTTTCTGTCTGATAAAATTACAGATGCCGAAATATCCCGATCAATTTCCAATCCACTATCTGCATGCTTTTTGTAAAACATTCCTTTGTCATATTCTGCGTACTGGATCGGCTCAATTATTGCCATTGGAAATTTAAAAAAGTCAGTAGCTATAAAAAAATACATTCGCACAACTTTTTCCATAATGCTTTTTATTTTTTTGTTTTTCACATTGCTTTGGATAAAGCAATTTTTAGATTGCCTTGAGTCGTGAACTTGAGCACCCTCGACTAGTGATTCCTTACATTTACGATGTCCATAATTTCTAATATATTTACATTCCTCCCAACTCAACAAGTCGTCGATGTAAGCGTAATCATGAATCATGATTTTCTTCCTTTGTTGACTTATCTGCTTTTAAAACCCAACCTTTGTTTTGTTGGAAATTACTTTCTTCTGGTGAGTCGTTGTTACGTTTAAAACAAATCTCTTCGTCTTCAAAGAATAAATTAAAACTAATAATAATCCTGTCCTCACCTGATTTATTTGGTATTGTTCTATGTGGCAACCAAGCAGGGAATAATAATACAGTCCCAGTTTCTGGTGCTATTTGATAAGTGGTGTAATACGGATTTAATGCTGGATTAGAACCTTGAGTCATTGTTTTAGTTATCCAACTAGGATCTTGCCAAACAATATCTCCACAATTCTTCTCAGCTTTAGCATAGAAAACAGCACTCCATCTGTAATTCGAATGGATATGCATCGGAATAAACGACTCTTCTGGATATAAAGTCGTCCACATATTGCTAATTTTCATGCTGTCTACAAACTCATACCAATCGTTTCCCTTGAATGATCTAGTCGTACTTTTATCTACACTTGTACCCAACATGTGTTTACAGATGTCTTCTAATTCTGTTTTAATGTCTTGCCACTCTTCTTCTCTGACAAGATTTCTTGAATAAAAAGAGGTGACACCATATTTATCAAAGTCTTTTTTATCTTCGCTTGAGGCACCCTTACTCCATTCTTCGCCTACTAAGCCCTCTCTGCCATTTATTTGATCCCTAAATTTTAGTGCTAATTTTTCAGCCCTTTGAGCTATATCTGTCTTGGTATGACCAACAAAAATAGGCGTTGCAAAAATATCCCTTCTAAAGGGACCAATTCCCGTCTCGCCTTCGAAATACCTTATATCCAAAATGAATTCTCAATCTTACATAGTGTAAGAGAAAGAACTATCTATTGCGTTTATGCCTTGAAGGTACCTTTATTCTCAGCCGTAATTCCATCAGCCGCATTAAACGTTGGAGTTGGAATATCAACAACAACTTGAGAGACAATACCTGAATCTTTGTTGTAAGTGAATTGATGACACTGGTCTACAGCTTCCACTTCATTTACAACTTCACCAAAAACTATCTGTCCACGACCTGTTAGAGGTAGTGCAAGTTTTTCGTCCTTAGTAAATTCCAACACGTTACCGCTCGTGTCGTAGCGAACCCATTGTGTCATAACTACCACTCTATAAGGATGTAACCGGGACCACCGTCACCGCCACTTCCATTGTAGCCCCCGTTGTAATGACCTCCAGCACCTCCTCCGCCTGCGCCTATTCCTCCGTGGCCTGCTATTCCATAATTACATGAGGAACCGCCACCTCCTAGTGCTCCTCCACAGCCACCATTACCCCCGTAATTCATCTGATCATTATCATCGACAATTACTTGTTTTAGTCTGTAACACATTTGGGCAGGCACCCATTCCATTGTTGCATTTTTATCTTTCCAAGGTGCGGTATTACTTGTAAAGCCAGATGCACCTGAACCTCCAGCACCAGATCCCCCCGGACATGCTGTCGCATTCATAGCATTACCACTATCTTGTGCTTTAGTTGGAACGCTTGCACCTCCTCCTGCTTGCAATCTCCCTAACACACCGTTATACATATCGCCTGACATTGCTGCTCCAATAACAGTAGACGTTTCACCTGCTGCCCATCCTTTTAAACTACTACCACCTCCAGATGATGATGCAATACCAAATTTCTGTTCGTATGGACTCCACGAAGTAAGACTTGATCCAGCACCGCCGCCGCCGCTTGCTCCTCCTGTCTCTTCTCCATCACCAAAGTTAGCTCCACAACCTCTCTTCCAAGTAGCGCTACCACTCGGAAACATCGAATGAGGTACTGGATTCCCTGATGCACTTGACATGCCTAGACCTTCACTTACCGAGTTACCGCTTGCGTATTGATCGTTGTATCCACCTGCTGGGCAGGGTGAGTAAGACGCTGTTCCTCCTTCTATTTCATGACTGCTGCTAGGAGGGTTGGAATCGTTATGAACTCCATCGCCACCAATAGGAGTAGAGCCACCAGTACCACCGCCAGCTCCAGACCAATTGTAATAATCACTAGATGTTCGAGATCCTTCTGAATTTCCCCCTCTTCCTCCTATACCGCCACCGCCAGCTCCAGTCCATGAATATCCGTATGAGTTGCCAGAATTACCGCCTCTCGTACCTTGACTACCTTTGAATCCGCATGAACCGCCTCCACCACCAGCATAACCTTCTGGCCCCCAACCAATTGCATTCTGGTTTCCTTGTCCACCAATTCCACCGTCTTGCTTATCATCTGATCCACTAACTAACCGACTTCCACTTGTTGTGGAGGCACTAGCTGTCCCTTTCGCTCCTCCAGAGCCTCCTTGTTGCGGTCCTCCACGACCATAATCAGCTTCTATATTGATTTCATTTTGGCTTAGAGATCCTGATCCATGGACATAAGAATTAGTGCCATGATATCCATCATTGCTACTACCACTTCCAAAGTTTCTGTCATATCCAGCGCCTGATCTTCCGGGTCTTACGTTTAGTGTTTCACCAGCGGTAACTGTATATTCTGCTGTTGAGAAAGCACCGCCGCCACCACCGGAAGACCCATAATAATTAGTTCCCCTTCTACCACCACCACCTCCTCCTCCGAGGCAGGTTACACGTATTTTTGAGACTCCACTTGGGACTGTCCATGCCACACCCGAACTGCCAACCCTTCTGTTTTGAGCAGTACCATCAATAGATCTCTGAGATTGTGGAATTTCAGTTACCAGTTGAGTTCCGACTACAGTTTGCATGGACTCCCCGTAGAAATCCTGCCACTTCTTGTATGTTCTCGTGTCAGGAGCACTACCACCTGATGCTGCTCCAGTATCGATCAGAGCTGAAAGAAGTAAAGACATTCTGGTCCTAAATTTTAATCTACTTATCTACTCTTTATTGTAAACAAAACCTAAACGTCTATTATTCTTTAGGCAATAAGTAACCTTCTCCATTTGCTTTTACATCTTCGCCAAGGGTGTATGTCTCGGCTGGAGGTGTATAGGCAGTAAATTTTTTAGTTGAACTACTATATTTGTCAAAAACCTTTGTTGTTTTTGTACATTTAATCCAATTTCCGGGTGCTCCACCGGGGTCTTTAGTGACTATGCTTGCTACAAAATCACCATCATCTGCTGGAATAACGCATGCCCAATAAGCCATAATTAGTTACCTACCACTCAATAAGAACATAACCGGGTCCACCGTGACCCCCGTAACCACCATAACCACTGAATTGGTTGTTACCGCCGCCGCCGCCGCCGCCAATACCACCCATTCCACCTACTGCATAGTTTCCACTACCACCGCCACCTCCTAGTGCTCCTCCACAGCCACCATTACCTTGCATCCTCATATTATTTTCTCCGTAACTTCTACCATTGACACTACTTGATGCATTATCCCCGAAGAGAGTGAAGGCTAAATTTGCTACGTCCCATTTGAAGGTATACCACCAATTACCAGAGGAATTGTATCGGTTATTCGATGTTGTAGTAGCAGCGCCTCCTCCTCCAGCGCCAGACCCTCCTTCTCCACCCGGATAAGTGTTATGACCGAAGTTGCTGTTATCACTAGTTACACCTGCTCCTCCTCCGCCTACTAATCTTCCCAGTATTCCGTTATATGTTTTAGCCTGACCTTCTATAGGTCTGGATGAAGATCCGGCTGATCCTCCGCTTGATTCAAGAGTTGATTGTCTGTTTCCACCACCACCACCACTACTATCTAAAGAAGGAGCAGGATGAATACCGTCACCATGACGAACACCTTTCATGACGTAGAACCATTTACCGTCAGGACTGGACCAGTCTCCTGAAACAGTAGTTTGGAATCCATAATGATAGTTATTATTCCTAGAACCACTTCCGGGTTCTTGCTGTTCTGCATCGGTGTCATAGCCGTCAACGAGCTTAACGTCTAACCAACCTTGACCTCCATTGCAACCGCCATTGTTAGATGTTTGTGTTCCATCACCTCCGTCACTTCTTGTTCCACCCCCAGCACCTGACTGCCACCAACCGTGACCTGTACTATTGTCACTAGAAGCATCTCCACCTCGTCCACCTATTCCACCGCCACCACCTGAAGTCCAAGAATATCCTGCACTATTTACCGCATTGCCACCCCTATACCCATTGCCCTTATAACTTCCTGCGGAGCCACCTCCACCGCCACCATAACCTTCTGGTCCAAAGCCGAATGATCTATTAGATCCTTTTCCGCTTTGCCCACCCGTATAATTCAACTGATTATTTGCTGCTAATGCACTACCTGATAGTGTTCCACCTCTTGGGTTGGGAGGCAAACCTCCATTCATTTCTCCTCCATAGCCACCATATGCGTAGACGTTCATTGCTCCCGTACCACCGTCCGAAGACTTCAACTGCACAGTGCTATCTGAACCGGCTCCACCACCCTGATTACTGCTATATGCTCTACCACCTCTACCTACGTAAATCTCTAAGGTTTGTCCTGCTGTAACAGTATATTCTCCAGAAGAAAATCCACCTCCTTGACCACCGCCACCGCCTTGGTAATGACTCGAATTTCTAGTACTACCACCACCGCCAGCTCCTATCGCCGTAACACGAACTTTACTAACTCCGCTTGGTACTACCCAGTCAACCTTAGTGTTGTAGGCAATTTTTCTTGATTGCGCCCCTGTACCTGTACCTCCTGATGTATTACCAGCATCTCTTGTGTCGTCAGGTAAGTAGGAATCCCCATACTCTAATGAGCCGAAAAAATCCTGAAAATTCTTAAATTCTAGATTACTTTCAGGAGCGGC
>Ga0209992_10001901_pt1 | contig 20419 bp, 30 predicted proteins | sample 2SBtaG_2_FD_182564 | JGI IMG/M metagenome (GOLD analysis project Ga0209992, IMG submission 182564) | Deep subsurface microbial communities from Kolumbo volcano to uncover new lineages of life (NeLLi) - 2SBTROV12_ACTIVE470 metaG (SPAdes)... | ecosystem: Environmental > Aquatic > Marine >... | reverse complement strand
GATAAACCAGATATAGAATCAGAGTTTTTTTTCTTTTTGTAATTTTTCAAAGATTGATTCCCATTCTTCTTTGAATTTTTCAGGCTCCTCTAGATTCATAATTTGTAATAGATTCGATGCCTCATCAATTAATTTAGCTAATCGTCTTTGTGCCCTATCATAAAGATCATCTTTTTGTTTTTTCCATTCTTGTAACTCTTTGTTAAAAAAATCAATTCTGCCAAGCTTGTAATTAATTTCATCTACCAAAATTTTCAAAGATTCAGGTTTCATGAGTTATCAATGTAAATTGCTTTTAAAACATCAGTTTTACTAATCACTCCACCTAACTTTTCATTAATCCTTACACCCATTCCATTGATTTTGTTTTGAGCCATAGCTTCACATGCAACAGAAAGGTCTTCTTCAAAATCTACTGATTCAAGATTCTTACTCATTACATCTTTTGCCTTTATGGTATTTCCAAAACCAGAATCAGAAAGAAATCCTTTTCTTGTAAAAACTACAGAAATACTTTGATCAGAATTATCCAACACTGAATCAGAATTACCTTGCTCTAGTGCAACATGAAACAGATCTCGAAATGTAATAATTCCTTCAGGTTCATTGTTTTCATTTTTTAAGAAAAGCCTAGAAACTCTATTTTCAATCATTTCAGATACCACATTGCTAAGTGAGTCATCAGAATTCATAGAGAGATAAGAGATAGTCATAACATCTCCAACTTTGTGTTTTCCAGTAACATTTTGGGCATAATGTGAAACAAGATCTGTTTTTGTAATAATTCCTTGAAGACCGCCATCATTTGAGGAAACGCCCAAAGAGCCAATCTCTTTTTCTAGCATTATTTTTACACAATTTTTAACATCCACAGAATCATTAACTGAAGTCAACGTATTCATAATTTGAGACACAGGAATATCATCAAGATTTTTTTCAGTGTCATCAGTGAGTAAAAATAATCCGATATCTTTCTCTGTAATTATCCCAATAGGTGAATCATCACCAGTCACAATCAATCTACTGATGTTATTTTTGATTAGTTCAGAAATTACATGAGATAATGAAGAGTTTTTTTCAACAGTAATTGGTTTTTTTAAAATTGAAGTTAAATCATTCATTCAAATCACCAAAATTATTTAATCAGGTATACAGGAATCTTTGATTTTTGAATGACATAGTTTGATACACTTCCAATCATGTCTTTTGATGCAGAGCCTGAACCTGTAGTACTCATAACAATATGATCAAATTTACCAGATTTTGCAGTGTGTAGTGTTACATGACTAGGAGAACCTCTCAAAATTTTTGTTGAAAATTTAACGTTCTTGTTTCCTGCACGTTTTGTTGCTTTTTTCAAAATTATCTCACCGTCTTCTTTGAGTTGTTTATCAAATGCTTTGGTTCTAGGTCCACCTTCCATTACATGAGGAATCACATAGATACACGTTACATGTCCATGTGTAAACCCTGCAAGAGTTAATGCCCTATCTAATGCTTTGAAAGAATTTTTTGAGCCATCAATTGGTACTAGAATTTTATTTAAATCCATTAGAAAAAAATCATCTGTTATCCAATATTAAGAGTAAATCAGATTATCATAAAAGAAATTTACCTCTTGAAATTATTTTAACTATCTACAGTAACAATAAATAATTAGCACAAAAATATTTTTTCAAAGTTAATTTGATTTGTCAGGATGAAAATCATAAACAAGAATCACCCATTTTGTTTTTATTTCATTTTCACATAATAGAAACATGTCTGCAATTAATAGACAATCAAAAAAATCATCAAATAAAAACTCCATAATGATTATGGGAGTAGTAGCTGTTGCAGCTGTCTTGCTTTTTGCATATCTAATGTGGTATGTAGCACCAGAAGAAAATATTGAAAGAGTCAAGATAATAGCAGTTTCAGAAGCAGGGTGTATTGCTGAGACCTTTGATGGTTATCCAGTGAATCTAGGGGATTGTGATTTTAGTCCTGGAGAGTATATTCTAGCACCAGTTGATCAAAAAACCAAAGAAAGAGCAGCCCTGATGAATCCAACAGATTAATTTTTTATTTCTTCTTTATTTTAGATTCAAATTCTAATCCACAGAAATTCAGTATCGTGAAAGATTAGTTAGCGATTTTTTGTTTAAATGGGAATTACAAAAAACTGTTAAAATAGGAATCATAGGCTTGTACACCATATACTGTTTGTAAAACATATGTTACACATGAAAAATAATTTTAAATAAAGCACTTGATAACATCAATTACAAGAAATCTGGCTATGACATTAGCCAAGGATAAAACCTGAACTGCTATACGCTGATAATGTCTACAACGCATAGGAAGAATGTAGACATGATAAAAATGATAGAGATAATTTTATTGGCCGTTGGAGGTGCAGCAGGAGCAGTTTTACGATTTAAGTTAATTGAATCTCAATTAATATTTGGATTTTTACCAATTAGTATACTAGTTGCCAATATTATTGGTTCATTTGTGTTAGGAGCTTTTATGATTATTTCCAATCAATGGCATTTGGATAGCCGGTATACATTCTTGGTTGCATTTGGTTTTTGTGGTTCATTAACAACAATGTCGGCATTTGCTTTGGATTCTACCACTATGCTTCAACAATCCCACATAGGGTTTGCAATGATCAACATTCTTCTAAATGTTAGTTTATCCATGGGTGCAATTTTTGCTGGAAAAACACTAGTTTCCATGATTATTGAAACATAAAATTTTGTTTATTCGTGTAGGATGCAAAATTAATTTCATAGTACATTATACTGGGACAAGTTTTGTTAAACTAGCTTTTGGATAGATCAAAGTCAATAATTTTTCTTATTGTATATTATCTAGTTTTATTGAAAATAATTTTCATGTTTAAGGAATTACTTGGACTTATTTGGGATTTAGTTTCAGGAAACTAAGAAATAGTAACTATTTTTTAATTTCAACTTTTAGATACAATCCATAATGAGACTCATTTGAGGTAAAAATAGACACATTATCAAATCTCAAAAAATCACTCTTGAAAATAAAACAGATCATATTTTTTATGAAGTGATCTAACTAGTTCACGACATTTATTCCAGAATTGTTTGTATTCATGATCCGTCATAGAACGGCCATATTGAGAATAAAACCAATTCACAAAATCATCTTCAATCTTTCCAAAAACAAAACCAAGATGAAAATCTTCAGACATCTTTACAGAAAATTCTTGTTTTGGTTGTAATTCTTCCCATCTAGTAGACATTCCCACAAATGATTCTTGTGTTCTTTTAAGTAATGATTCTAGATAATCTAATGAGTTTTGTTCCAGGGTTACCAAACTATTCAATTAATAATACATCCAATCTTAATTTAAAATAGACTATCATTACCCAATATGATTTTCAATAATGAAAATTAGTCATCATCAGATATATCATCAAAATCTGGATCAATTATTCCTAAATGATAAAGAATAATATAATTCGGTTTCATTTTTACTTTTTTCTTTGAAGATATTCTGCAAAGAATTTAGTATACATGTCTATACATGTGTGAGCGTATTTATCCCAAGAATCAATGGAAGATAGCCTAAATTGAGTATATCGATGAACAAAATCAGTAGACAGATCAATTTGAGATTTTACTATATTTGCAACAGATTTTAAATAATCATCATACATTTTGAGAACATTTTGGTCAATATCCATTTTATCAAAATAATGTTTTTCAGCTAAACTACAAGTTCCAAAAATATCTTGTATGGAATGTAAATATCTAGTGTATAAATCAGAATAGTTTTGAAAGATTGAAGGCATTTCATATTCTATTTTTTGTATCACATCTATTGCATTATCTTTCATAACTCCACAAACAGTTTTTTTTGTATTTCTCTTATCCTTTACAATTACAGAGGGTTTATTTTGATTTTTTATAATTGCAGTTTCCATATTTGTAATATCTGAAAGTAGATAATAACCTTCGATTAACTATGTTAATTCATCCTTATATTCTCGTTAAATGATAATTCCATAACAGACATGCAAAATCCATTTAATAAAAAAAATAATTGTACTCAATGTGAAGAAAAATTTTCAAATCATGAGGACTTAGTAGTACATGTCAGACATGAACATCACAAAACGATTGTAAAATGCCAAAAATGCAACAAAGAATTCATTCATGAAAAAGATAGATTACATCATGCAAGAAAAGAACATGAAGAAGAGATGAGGGAACGCTCACATAGAAAATCATATCCTGATGAATACAATACACAAAACAGAGTAGATAAATTTCGATCCAGATTTAGTGATAATCTCTAATCATAATATTTGAAATTTAGATTCAAATATGATGAGTATATCATATCTAACAATATTATTAATTTTGAGTCATAGGTTTTTGTTTTCTGTAAAAGGCAAAAAATATCGTCAAACCTATTGAAGCCCAAATTGCAGAAACAAATAGTGCAGATTCATTAAGAAAAATCATCAAACCAATACAAGAAATTGCTCCAAGTACAGGCACTACAGGATATAGTGGAACTTTGAAAAACCTCTTTGTTTGAGATTCAGAACGTCTTAACTTTAGTACTGAAAGATTCACAAAAAGATACGTAAACAGACTACCAAAATTTACAATTGATGCTATAGTTTCAATATTATTGTAAAAAACTCCTGCAAAGGCCACTATTATGATACAAGCTATAACAATGGAGAAATAGGGAGTTCCAAATCTTTTACTGATTTTATCAAACTGTTGTGGAAGTAATCCATCTCTTCCCATTGCAAAACTTGCTCTAGTTCCACCAAGTATGCTACTTAGAACTACGGATCCTGCAGCAATTAATGCAGAAAATGAAATAAAATCAAAAAACATGGAATTATCAGAAACAACTAAAGCTACACTTCCCAAAGGATGTGCATCAGATCCTAAATCTTTCCAATCCAAAACACCAACTAGCAAAAAGGCTACGGCCATATACAAAACAAATGTTACACCAAATGCAAGCATTAGTGCTCTGGGAATTGTTTTATGAGGATTTTTTGTTTCTTCAGACATCATAGTTACGGTGTTGAATCCTATGAATACAAAAAATATCACAGCAGCTCCACTTAGCATACCTCCAAACCCTGTTGCAAATAATGGAGTATAATGTCCAATATCAAAGTGTTCAAATAAATAAAATCCTCCAAACATCAACAATACTGCAATTGCAAAAATCTTAATCAAAACCATTACAGAAGTAACATTGGTGGCTTCTTTTACTCCAATGAGATTTAAAATGGACAACACTATTGGAAGGCCAATGGCTGCAAGAATAATTGGTAATGCTCCATCTAATGAAAATACAGAAGTGAAATAAGCTGCAAAACCAATTGATACTGCAGAACCACCAATCAAATAATCAAAATACTTGAACCACCCCACAAGAAAACTCCAAAATCGTCCAAAAGCTCGTTTTGTGTAAGCATAGCTTGCACCAGTTTCTGTAATAAATGATGACAACTCTGCTGCAGATAATGCAGTCATCATAGCAATAATTCCTGCTATAAAAAATGAAAAAATTACTGCAGGACCGGCAATTCCTGTAGCTACACCACTTAGGACAAAAATTCCTGCACCAATAATATTTGCTATTCCAACTGAAGCTGCACCAAAAGTTCCAATGTTTCTTTTTAATTTAGCCAATATTCTTAAACATAATTTGGATGTAATATTTATTATATAATTATCAATACAGGAATTTTAGAATATTGAACAAGTGCATTTGAAACACTTCCTAGTGAAGGGCCCGTAATCTTTGTGACACCTCTTTTCCCCATAATTACTAGATCAAATTTCTTTTTCTTCATAAAATCAATTAATTCTTCACCTGGATTTCCATACAAGATTTTATCATCAATTTTGATATTTCTTTTTGAAGCGTCTTTTTCTATAGTGTTGAAAAATTTCTTCACGTGATTAATCATAGTTTCTTTGTATGGTTCAACAACTTTAGCCATTGCATCATGATATTCAATTACATGTACCAACGTTATTGTAGATTTAGTAAGTGATGCTAATGCAAATGCTTTATTCAAAGCTCTCTTTGAATTCACAGAATTATCATATGGAACTAAAATTCTTTCAAACATCACATAATAGATACCTCTTGAAGATAGATTAAGCATCTCTAAAATATCAAAAATGATAATCATAGATAAAAATCCAAAATATAATGAATTGTTTTTATGTTCAAAAAAAAATAATCTATGATGAATCCAATTATTCTAAGTTCTAAAAAAAGAGTCAAAAAAGTGTTAAATGAAGATTTTGAGTATCATCATTTAGCACTATCAAGATCAAACAAATTTCTGAGAAAACATGATTCAGAAAGGTTATCCATGTTTGTACTGTATGCGGATTTAGTAGGTTCAACAAAGATGAGCGGAGATATGAGCCCAGATACGCTCAAAATAATTATCAGAACATTTTCTCAGGAGATGTCATATGTAATTGAAAGTTTTGGAGGATATGTTTTAAAATTTGTAGGAGATGCAGTTTTGGCATATTTTTTTGATAAAAAAAACTCTATACAAAAAGCAGATAATATTATCAAGTGTGCAAAAACCATGCAACAAACTATTGATAAAGCAATAAATCCTGCACTTGAAAAAAATGGATTTCCAAAAATCCAGATTAAAGTTACAATAGATTTTGGTGACTGTAGCATAGTAAGATATGGTGCAGACAAACATCGCTCCCATATTGATTTAATTGGTTTAACATTGAATTTAGCTGCAAAGATGCAAAGTTATACAAAACCAAATCAAATAATGATCGGAAAATCAATTTTTAATAAACTAAGTCTAAAGACAAAGAAATCATTCAAAAAGAAACAAACAGATAGTAAAAATTGGGTTTTTCATCAATTAAAAACTAAAACTCCTTATTCTATTTATTACAGTGTTTAGGAATTTTCAATAATTACATTTATGACATCTATTTGCAATTTTTCTATAAACGATTTCAGTTACAAATGCAATACCGACCATTATTACAAAAATCCAAATGTTTTCAGGAGATGTAATTTTAGATTCCCAAATCAGTACACCTAATGATATAAAACATACAATACATCCTATTAATGAAATCCATTTTTTGCTGTATGTTTTTTTGTATAAACGAAAGTTTGCAAAATTAACTGCAGCAAAAATTAGTAAAAACCCAGCACTTCCCATAATTGCAATACTAGTAAGATCAAAAAGATTTGCAATTATCAGAGTAAAAACAGAGGTAATGATTAATCCCTCAACAGGTCTGTTCCAAATTTTACGTTCAAGTTGTTTTGGAAGTTCTCCAGTTTTAGCAATAATATAGCTAATTCTAGATGCGCCATACAATGTTGCATTTATTGCAGAACCAGTAGAAAGAAGGGCAGCTATAGCGATTATTACAAATCCAACATGTCCTAGAAATGGTTTTGCACTTTCAGCTAAAGCAAAATCTTGAGATTCAACAATTTTATCTACAGATAAATTTCCTACTGTAACTATGGATACCATTACGTATAATCCTATAACAAACAAAACAGATGTATAAAATGCCCTCGGTAGAACTTTTTTAGGATTTTTTACATCTCCGGCAGTATTTGCAATGAGCTCAAATCCTTCATATGCCAAAAAAATTATCATGCCTCCTGCCATTAGAGCTACGGGAGGACCCCATGTAGAAGGTTCAAACTTATCAAATTGCACACTCCAAAATCCAATTACAACAAAACCTACCAAAATTAGAATTTTAATTATAACGATTACTTCTTCAGATTTTCCTACAATTTTTGCACTAAGAAAATTAAGTAGTGTAAATGAAATAATTACTGCACTTGTTAGGATGTGTCGCCAAAACGTTTGATCAGATTCAGGGAAAAAAGTAGCACCATAACTACCAAAAGCATACGAATATAGTGATAACATTACAACATAACTAATCCAAAGTAAAATGTTTAATCCTCCAGTTAATACCCCAGTTCCAAGTCCTTGATTTAGAAATTCAACTGTACCACCAGAACTTGGAAAAGTGACAGATAGTTTTGAATAAGAATAAGCAGTTATGAGTGCAACAAATCCTGCAATAACAAATGCTATTGGAGCTCCTCCATGAGACAAATTTACTGCCAATCCCAGAACAGCAAAAATTCCACCCCCAACCATTCCACCAATTCCAATGGAAACTGCAGACCAATACCCCACAGTTTTTTTATTTTCCATCAGATATAGTATTGAAATAATATATTATTTAGTTCAATCTAGAAGAAAGTTTTGCAGATATCAACAATTCACCAACAGTACCTACGATTATAATCCCTATAAGAATAGTAATCCCTTCTAAAAAATTAATCATACGATCCCTCAAAATCTAAAATGCATATAGAAACGTCTTGTATCGTCTTGAAATGACATGTATGATTTTTAGATGGTTTCTTAGTAATATACTTCAATTAACATTGTTAATTGAGATTTAATAATGATTTTAGAACAATTATGTACTACAATGACAAAAAAGTTACAATTATGGCGGATAGTGATTTAGATAAGAAATTAAGAACAATACAAGCACAAGAAATTATAAAGACACAAAAATCTGTTAGCTTTTCTGGAATTATGAATAACCTTTTACGTAAAAGTTTAAAATAAAATGAACACAAAATTCTTAATTTTATTATTTCATTACTAAAATAATAAACTAATCATTATTGTTACAATTGAGATTAGAAAATCCTTATGGATATAATATTTTTAACCACGTCTATGGAATCGACGTTTTATTATCACCATTAATATCACAATCATTACCGGTTTTATCACCATTCAAATCATATTGTAATGAATTCGGGATATTGGGACAATTATCAAAAGAGTCTATGATTCCATCGTGATCAATATCTGCAAAAGAAGCAATCCCAGCCCAAGATATGAAAGAAAATATCAGTGAAATTCCCAGAGCAATTAGTAAAAATTTTATCTTTTTTTCAATCAAATGTGCATTATTTTTGTAAAATATTGTTTTTAGTACTTCCTTAACAATGTTAATCAGCGTGTATATTCAAATGAATTATTCATCGAACATTGCATAAGAAAAAAACAAATCCATCCAGAATATCAAGTATGAAGGAAACTATCACCATAATAAAATAAATTAAAAAATGATGTACCATGGTTTTTCGTAAAATTCATCTTGTAGTTTTTATCATAATAATTGTCATTATGCTATTTCTAATTGGTTCATATTTTGTAGAAAATCAGGATTGGCATACAAAAATCTTGGAAACTAGAATTATTTGGAATTATGACCATTATATTGATTCTAACAGTATTGATACAATATGAAATTCAAATACAATTTAGATTTACCATACAAACAGAACATATTTAGGATTTTATGTTATTGCTAAATTCTTTTAAAAATTCTTCACTTTGTCTTATTTCTTGCATTATTTGGTTACGAATTTCATCATGATTCATTATTTTTGATATTAATTTTTCTCTATAGTCTTCATTTTGCAATAATGCACTAATCTCTATTTCTTTTATTTCTGAATATGGTTCTATGGAAACTTGTCCAAAAATTAAATAACTCAATATCATCCCAGTAAAAAAAATTAAAATAATTATTCCAATTATCACATAATTAGATCTATTTACCATCAAATCTCCATCACATCTTTAAAATTTCTAAAATTACCTTATCATGATCAATATCTCTTTCTGCAGTGAAATACACAATATGACTATGACCAAATTTTACTGAAATTCTTTTTAGTTTCTCATATGTTGCAATAGCATATTCTCCAAGACCGATTTTATCTTCATAGAGATTCCTTGTATTCCATGATTTTATTGCAAGTTGGAGTAACTGTTGACTTTCATGAAAATCTAACAGGTTTTGTACACCCTCTTGATGACCAGAAGCAGAAACTTTTCCATGAGTATCTGCAACTGTAACAAATCTTATTTTTTTATCAATATTCAAGATTTTTTGTACTACATCTTTGTATGTCATACAATTATTTTGAAATGTAGAAGATAAAGGTAGTTTAACATTGTTAAGGAATTTCTAAAAGTAATTTTATTCAAATGTTCAATATGAGTTTCAGTAAAACTTGTCCAATATGCAAACAATTTTTTTCTTCACTTGTTGCGTATATGTCTCATATCAAAACTAATCATAACAAAGTACATCCAGATGAATTTATAAAAAATAATGACGAATTAAAATGGTCATTTAGAAACTAAGGATATGTAAATAATGGAAAAATTATCTAGTGGATTTGTAATGATTGAATGTAAACAAAAATCGCTAGATGAAATCATAAATCAGCTAAATGAAATAGATATTGTAAAAGAATTTATTCTCGTAGAAGGACTATGGAAAATTATTGTAAGATTAGAAGCCAAGAATTTGGATGATATTAGAGAAATTATTAGATGGAAAATTCGTAAAATGATTGGAATTAAATCCACTTTAACGTTAATTGAACATATAACATAAAATACAATAAAAAATCAATATTCTAAACTTTGATAAGTGTAATGTAGAAGTCAGATGATGCTTTTAGCAGACGTCTGGGATGAAAATCAAATACAACAATACAAGGGAGCAAATGTTGATTCTAGGAACGTACCATTTGAACTAGACTGACTTCCACATAAACAGTTTAATTTTATTTCAGTATTTAGTAATCGCTTAACATTGTTAATTATCCTGTAAATACTTGTTTTGTTAACTAATTATACGAAAATGAGTTATTTGAAAAAATGTATTGTATGTAAAAAAGAATTTGAGCATTGGTGTGACGATGTTTGTTCTACAGAATGCTCTAACAAATTAGAACATTAAGACATATTCATTGAAGTTTTTGTCAATTTCATTATAATTCCACTAAATGAAATCGATGAAAGAAAATACCATGCCCAAAGATACAATGCATTTTCTTTGCCAAAACAATGATGTCCTGAATCCAATGCTTGTTCTGCAGTACATGTTAGTTGAAATATATTTCCAGGAATCACATTTAGTGGAATTGGGGACAAAGCGACAGTATATGAGAATAATTGGGGCAACACTAGATAAAATATCAAAATTAAAGGAACAAAAGTAATCATCATTGGTCTCATATTCATCTGCATCATCTCCATTGACATTTTGTTCATGTAAGATGATTTTTTGTTGAGTTCTGCAGTTCTTGCAGCATCTTTTGCTCTCATTGCAGACATTCTTTCTTTTTGCCATCCACGTGTCTCTTTCATGATTCGTTTTAGTTTGTCTTGATCAACCATTTTCTTTCTTACCATTGAATTAAAAATATTAAGAATAATTCCAAATCCTGTAACTCCAAATAATGTTAGAATTACACCCTTTACAATTGGGTCATCACTTCCCAATGCTTGTCTGCCTTGATTCATAAATGAAAAAATTCCTCCATTGTCACCTTGAAGAAATACATTTTCAAAGAATAGTATGATAAAATTAAAATCAAAAATCTCAATCATATTACATCCATTCCGTAATCCAGATCAGTTTTTTCTTAAAATAAAATGCATCAAGGCTTCTTTAGAATAATCTATTCCATGTTCTTCATCAGTATGGTGACCAAATTCTTCTAGTACTTGTTCAATCTCCCCTTCAGATATAAAATTACATTCGAATCCATAATCAATACATTGTAATTTTGCCAATTATCATTTTTTAGATATTTGACTGTAATATACTTCAGTTAACAATGTTAACTAAACTTTTATTTTTAGAAAATTGAATGCAGAAGCAAAATTAGGAAATCACTATTGTGTCTATACGCATAAATGAAAATGAGAACTAGAACGATAGTTCATCATCATTCCTATTGGAGTGATTTGCTTCTGCATTAATTGTGATTTGATTCATCAATATTTAGGAAATGCTTAACAATGTTAAGGAATAGAAACTATTTTTACATCTTGATGTTATCATAATATAGATATTATAACATAGATATCAAAGATTAATTATTTTAACAAATATAGAATATCACATGATTTTCAATAAGATTGAATTAACATTGTTAAGTATTTCCTAAATAGTATTGGAAATTAATAACGAGAGTGGAATCCAAGAGAAATTTTAATACAACCTTTACTAAAATGTCTCTAGAAGATATGAAAATGGCTGATTTGAATATTTTAGAGGTGAGAATACTTGTCTGATAATAAAAACAATATTCTAAGTTCAATGGATCTTTTCATAGAAAAAATCCAACATCTCAAAGGAATGATGTTGGGAGTTTCATTGTCAGCACTTATTTTAGCACCACTTGCAATAGGGATTTCAGTATATCTAATAACACATCCAAAATTCTTACATCTAGTAGAAAATGAAAGAGAATTTTCTACTCTATTAACAGTTCTAATAACAGTGGTCCTAGTTACTTCAGGAATTTGGTTAATTGCAGGCATACAACAATTCAGATCTCTTAATTCTTGGAACAAAAGATATTCTGGATATTTAAAGAAACGTGATGATTTAGATAAAAACATCACTTCAAAATTTCATCTAGATGAAGAATGATTATTCAGAATCTAACAATCTAGATACACCACTTCTTGGAAATAATTTTTCAAATGGTTCCAAAATTTCATGACAAAAATTCATTCCCTTATGAGTTACACTAAATATTATAATGGTCCTTTTCCCTTCAACAGTTTTTGTTTTCTTAATCATTTCATTTTGCTCTAAATTATCTAGAATCTGCTTGTGTTTTGAAATGTTTAATCCACAAAAACTAAACAATGCTGTTTGATTTAATTGGCCATATTCAGATAGAGTCAAAATAATATCTTTTACAATATACACTCTATCACGATATTTTTTTGTAGCCAATATTCATACTATTCATGTTTAGTACTTTAACTATTTGGGAAATCTGCAATTAACAATGTTAAGCAACTGCTTATAATACTAAATTGCAAATCATCACATGAAACCAAAATCATTTTTTAGTAAAAATGTAGTAAAGAGTATTCTAAAAAGAGAAACCAAGTTTTCTAATACATGCAGGATTTGTAATATGGAATTTACAGATCCAGAAAGAACAAAAAAACACATGATAAAAGCACATTCAAAACCAAAGCGTGAGAAGCGTAATTAGAGAAAATAATACAAATTACTTTATCAAATATTTTTGCAAAAAATTAATTTTGTTTTAGCATTGAAATAATACCAATCATAATTGCAGAAACAGACAAAGATATTGCCAATATTGAAAAACCATTAGTAAACCCAGTATTTCCATCAATGGTTGTTGTGTTAGGATTAGACTTTATTGTACGTATATCGTTTTGTATATATTTTATAGAATTTTGAAGTGAACCAAGTTCGTTATCATATGAAGATGTTTTTGATGGAAAATCCAATACCGCAGTAGGTTCTACATCTTCAACAGGAATTTTTACATCAATTGGAGTATCTCGAAGATTACCTTTTAGTTCCATCATGTAAGTTCCAGTCTTTGTAGGAATAATTGGTGAAAAATAATATCCAGGTCGTGGGTCTGAATTCACATCAATTTTTTTAGATGCACCTCCAAAATAGACAGTTGGGTTAACATCTTTGAATGCATTTGTAACTCCCTTGTATGAACCCTGAGTCTCCCCAGGTTCAGTAATTTTTAAGACGATATTATTTTTTATTCCCACAATAGGAGGTTCAATTTCCCAGCCAACTTGAATTTCATATTTATCAATGTCTATTGAAGTATGTCCATACGCATAAGATGTTCCAAAACTTAGTAAAAAAACAATTACACCAAATACAGAATGAGAATACAAAGATTTCATCATACTTCAATCACTCCACTGTTTACCAGAAATTCTAAACCCTTAGCAAAGTCTTCATCTGAGATCAAATCATCTGCCCACCAAGATGCATTGTTTTTAATCCATTCAGGGATAACAATTGAATTTTTTTCTCTGTAGTACTTGTTGAAAAGGAACCTATTTCAAAAATACCACTATCGTCTAATCCAGTAAATGTTAATTCAGGATTGTTTCCAACTCCTGTTCCAAAAATTGCAATATCAATTTCATATGATCCAAATTCTGAAATAGTGATTATCTGTGTATCTAGGCCTTCACTAGCAACAAGAAATTTTTTGTTCACTAGAAAATTTTGAGATAATCAATATTAAACATCGATTAACTTTGTTAAGTGATTTCTAAATATCAAAAGAACTATCCAATAATCATGTAAAAGTCAATTCATCTGCTGGTGTTTTCCTAGAATTGTTGTGCTTTGTAGTCGTATCTAGGTTCATTTCATTTGAAACTGCCCTTTTCAACACCAGCGACTTTTACATTTTACCAAAAAAAACATAGATTTTTTTTATAAAAGTAAAATTCCGAATATCTGTACAAGAATTGCAACAACAGCAAAAATCACTAGTTTTATTCCCAACTTCATAAGAATCACCTAGATTGTATGCAAAAGTGATCATCCCAAGATTGATGTTGATCATTAAGCATAACAAAAATAATTCATAGGAATTACTTTTAGGTACTGCTTAACATTGTTAATCTAAAGATATTATCTATTGTGTATTTAAAATACTGAAATGTATAATTAATTTAAAGACAAACTCAATAAATAAAATTTCTAATTAGGAATAATTATAATTCCTTCTTTAATCAAAAATTGAATGCCTTGAATAAAGGAATTATCATCAATTGAGCCGTCTGCCCACCAGCCTGCATTGTTTTTAATCCATGTGGGAATTTCATTTGAATTAGAATCAGAGCCTTGTGTAGTTGGAGGAATTTTTAGAACATCTTCTTTAATCAAAAATTGAATGCCTTGAATAAAGGAATTATCATCAATTGAGCCGTCTGCCCACCAGCCTGCATTGTTTTTAATCCATGTGGGAATTTCATCTAATGTTGTGTCATCATTTAATTTTTCAACTAGCGGATTTTCTTTGATTTCAATATCTACAATAACATATCCCCCCATAGATGCATCAGGTATTTCATATTCTGCACCAGTGCCATGAATGAATATGGCGTAATGTACGATCCCTGCTTTTTCTTCTATTGGGAAAAGTAGGTGAACCTGACCAAATCCATTAAATAAATCTGCCCGTCCAAGGTCTTGAGCATATGAACGAATCCTATTACCTTCATCATCAACCACCCAAATATCATAATGAACTTGATCAACAAATTCAACTTCATTATACTTGTTCATGAAATTTATTTTCCAGTCAATATTACATCCTTCAATTGGGAATTCGGGCGAATAATTATACTGAATCTCCATTGAGAATGTATTTGTAGATACACGATCACTAGTGTATTCATGAAAATCAGTGTCACATCCTAACAATACTTCTTTTTGAATTGTCGATTCTATATCCATGAATGGATTACTTGATATATTTTCCTTAAAATCCAACAAAGTGTATTGATACATTATTGGAGCAATTCCTGTAGTAACCCATGCATAAGTTAATGCTTTAACTGGAAAGGGGAAATCATCAACCACCCAAATTTCATTATTATTTCCACTATACCATCCAACAACAACTGCATCTGAAGATCCGGCAGGAGTAGTAACTATTTCAGCACGTTTTGGAATTAATTGTGCTCCACCTATGGCTCCTATTTTCCCCCATGCTGCATCACTAAATTTTTGTGGACCGTGAATACGATCACCTTCATTTGCCGTAGCAAATGCAGATAACCAACTCAATGAAGATTTGAATCCTATTGCATATTCAAATAATTCATCATCAAAAGTTATTGGTTCTGGAGCAGTTTTACCAAGCCCCATTGAACCTTTAATAATTTTATTTCCATCAATTACTACAACTTTTGTATCCCACAATGATTCGCTCCCGTTTTGTATTTCACCTTTAATCCACATTTTCAACTTGATAGGTGCACAATCATTAAGATCTATTTGACACAAAGAATACTCAAAATAATTTCCCTCACTAAGACCTTCACCTAAATACCAAGAACCTTCAACATCAACACCACCAGCAGTTTGGACACCTTGTCCAAAAGCAAGATTTGAGAACCCAAGACTAGAAAAAATAACTAATACACTAATAGATAGTAACCTATTATTCATTATTAATTTCTAAATTATTAGATATTAAGTTTGAATTAACATTGTTAATTAATCAATTAATATGATTTTTACCATATTGAAGTATGAATATCCTCAAAAAAAATTCATACACAAAACAAGATGAAAGCGTTTTTTGTCCATACTGTTCATCTGTTTTTAAATCTGCAAAAATAATGTCAAAACATGTTGATGACATACACATTGGTAGAGGGTTAGTAGAAGGAAATCTGATGAATTGGTAACAATTCATCAAAATTTTTGTAGGATGTAATATACATATGGGAACGAGTTAACAATGTTAATCTAGGTTTATCTCCTGACATACATGTTGTTTTATGATGGCCTATTGCTCAGGTAAATGTAAACAATTCAAGGCTTTCAAACCAAGACAAATTGGTAGATACGCATCAGGACAGAAAAGATGTAATTTTTGTGAAGTGTTTGTAAATTATGATGGATTGCTTTGCCCTTGTTGTAAAAGGAAATTAAGATGTATGCCTAGAAGTAGAAAAGATAAGGAATCATATCAAGCTCAAATTGTAAGGTAAAAAAAATTATTTCTAACAATTACATCCTTTTCCAAACTTTGGATTACAAATTTCACAATCTAACAGACACTTGTTTTCAGGACAATTACCACAAAATTGTTTCTTTTTAGACTCTGCCAATAGATTCTTTCTCACTACAAATTACAAAAGAGTTGTTACAAATTGTGAATCTATAGAGGTCCAGATACTTGTTTGAGGATAAAATAGACGCAGATATGAGTGAGTAGTTCGAGGGTAAGATCTTTTTTATTTTCAAAAGATGCTTGTCATGTATCCATAAACAATGAAAGTCACAAGTAGACCTACAAGGAAAATCGTTAGAGTGTAGTTCTTGGGGTATTTTTGTTTAGATTGTTTTGTTTTGTTTACTGTTTTTTTGACTCTTAATCCAATTGTTCTTATGATTCTAAAATAAGCACCTGAAACAGCTAGAACCACTCCAATAAACAACATCAATGACAATACTCCTTCCTCAAAAGATGCAATCTGACTTACAATAATGAAGACGATTCCAATAACTAGTAAATGCAGAGAGTGGATAGTAGCCATGATTTAGTTCAAAACATGTATCTTTACAAAGATATCGTCAAGGAAATTATTGTTAATTCAGAAACTGTTCTTGGAAATTAATCCAGATTCTTTGTAAATGAAAGTGCATACTGTTCAAATCCTAGATGTTCATAGAATTGATGTGAATCTTTTCGTTGATTTCCAGATTCTAGTCTGATTCTATGACATTGTTTCTTTTTTGCAAGAACAATACATGAATTGATTAATTTTTTACCTATTCCTTGATTTTGATATTTTTCATCAACAGTTAATTCTGGAATATACATCTCCAGATTAGTCTGGTTAAGTCTTGACAAATACATCACACTCACCATTCCGATAATTTTCACATCATCAATTAATGCAACTAGTATTATTTTATCTGAATCTGAAATGTATTTTGTTACTAATTTTCTAAATGTATCAACATCAGAATCTTTTTGGGGTTTTGGTCGTCCTAAATCATATAACAATCCAAGAATAATTGAAACATCTTTGCTAGAAGCTTCTCTAACAATCACATTTTCCATAACCACATAACAACATCATCCCTTAAGAGTTGAAACTTTGGAGATGAATAATTTATGGGATGAATTAAGATGGATAGTTAGTCAATGTTTAGTTTCAAAATTAATAACCAGCTTTAGAACTAAATAAGAAAAAGACAATCAATTTTGTATGAATAATAAAAAAATCATGGTTTGTTTAGATGGATCAAAGAATTCTCTACGAGGATTAGATAAAGCAATTTCATTTGCAAAACAATCTGATGCTACCATTATTGGTGTTCATAGTGATACAAGTTTTAGTGCATTTTCTGCTGTTCGTGCACCCATTCTTCCAGAAAAAAGATGGAAAAAAGATATTAGAAAAATAATTCAGGCAGCAATGAAAAAAGTAGAAAAAAACAACATTGAATTTCAAGGAATTGTAATTGGAGGCCATTCTTCAGGTACTGATTTAGTTACATTTGCTAATAATCCAGGAAATAGAATTGATCAAATCGTAATAGGGTCTAGAGGAATGGGATTTCCAAAGGAGTTATTTTTTGGAAGTACATCAAACTTTGTCTTACACAAAGCAAAGCCCCCAGTAACTATAGTAAAATAATAACCACTCAGATATCATCAATTAGATTTCTTTTGTAATACTACAAACAATGCTTTTGGAAAAAATTCAAGAGAACCACGAAATTCACTATCAATAATTTTTTGAATATCAAAATCGTCATTAAAAGAATCCATTATTTCTTGTTTTGAGAGTTTATGAGGCATCTCATTATCTGGTAAATTTTTTTCTTCAATACTCATACATTTCAGAAATAAAATTCCATTATCATTTAAGATTCGTTTGATTTGTTTTCCATATTGTGGTCTTTGAGAAATATCAAAAATATGAAAAATCCCCCTATCCAAAATAAAATTAAATTTTTTATCAGAAAGTTTTGAATTTAAAATATCATCTACTAGAAAATGAATTTCATTTGAGAGTTTTTTTGCTTTGTCTATTGCACTTTGTGAAATATCAGTTCCAGTTACCTCAAAATCATATTTTGATAATTGTAATGCTTGTGTTCCAGGACCAGTACCTAAATCTAAGAAATTTCCAGTGTTGTAATTGTTTGATTTGATTTCATTTTCCAAGTCATGATCTAAATTTTTTTCATACCAAGGCATTACCTCAACTTTAGTATTCTTATAATATTCATCCCAGCCAGGAAAAGTTTCATTGAAATTTTCTAATTCTTTGTCAGACATTTATCCGCCCCAAACCATTGGTACCAAAAATACCATCATCACTGTAACTATTGGAATACAAATAAGATCAAATGGCAATCCATATCGAACCATTTGTTTTATTGAAACATAACCACTTCCAATTGCAATTGCATTTGGTGGAGTTCCAACTGGCATCATGAACCCATAGCTTGTAGCAAATGCAACTGGGGCCATCAGTAATATCGGGTCAAGGTTTGTAGCAGTTCCCAAAACTGCCATTATAGGCAACAATAATGCAGCTACTGCAGTGTTACTCATCAGTTCACTTGTCAGCATTGTAATAGTTACAATTACTAGTACAATCAAGAAATAATCCAATTCTCCCAAAAATAGCAATTGGTCTGCTATCCACATATCAAGGCCTGTTGCAGTATAGCCACTAGCCAAAGCCAAACCTCCACCAATTAACACTAAAACTCCCCAAGGAATCTTGCGAGCAGTACCCAAATCCAATAATCTTTGCCTCTTTAGTCCTGATGGTAAAATGAGCAGTGCAGCTACTGAAACTAGCACTATCACATGGTCTCCCACAAAGGGAGCCAAGTCTTTCCAAAACAATCCACGAGTTATCCATGCAATTGCAGTTGCAGCAAAAATTATCAAAACAATTTTTTCATTTTTACTCCAGTTTCCAAGGTTTCTTAATTCTTCAGTGATGATGTTTTTGTCTTGAAGTATTGGTTTTTTGTTATCCAATCTTGAAGAAGTTGTCATGTATATCCACAACATTAAAAGTGAAACAATACTAATTGGAACTCCAACCAATAACCAATCAAAGAAGATTATTTCTACACCACCAATTGATTCACCTAGAGATGCAAAAAGTGCATTAGGTGCCGTACCAATCATAGTTGACAGTCCTCCTAAACTTGCAGCATATGCGACACTAAGTATCAAACATGTGGCAAATCTTTTTTTCTGTGCAACATCTACTTGAGTAATTATTGCAATTGCAATTGGGAGAATTAACAATGTTGTTGCAGTGTTTGTAATCCATCCACTCATGCATCCAGTGACTATAATAAAACCCAAAATGATATTTTTTGGTTTTGTTCCAACTATCTTCAAGGTGTTAAATGCAAATCGCTTGTGGAGATTTACTTTTTCTATAGTCTTTGCAAGTAGGAATCCACCCATCAGTAAAAATACCAACTTGTCACCATATGCAGAAATTACTTTGTCAATGTCTGCAATGTTTAACAGTGGGAATACAAACAATGGAATTGATGCAGTAACATAAAATGGAATTGCCTCAGTAGCCCACCATATTGCCATCCATACAGATAATCCCAAAACAAGCTTGGCCTCAAATGCTAATCCATCTATAGGATAAGATAAAATGATAGAAAATAAAACTGGAGATAACACAAACCCTGTAATTCGAAGTTTACTGGATAAGGG
>Ga0209992_10001900_pt1 | contig 20423 bp, 15 predicted proteins | sample 2SBtaG_2_FD_182564 | JGI IMG/M metagenome (GOLD analysis project Ga0209992, IMG submission 182564) | Deep subsurface microbial communities from Kolumbo volcano to uncover new lineages of life (NeLLi) - 2SBTROV12_ACTIVE470 metaG (SPAdes)... | ecosystem: Environmental > Aquatic > Marine >... | reverse complement strand
AGTGCCTGGATTCGGACGCGGCGGAAGGGCATGAGGTCGAGGATAGCCGCTGGAACGTGGCAGCATGCGCCATGCCCGGTGCGCTCGACCGATTCCGACTCTGGCTGTGGTGCGCCGTCACCTTCGTCGCCGCTGGAAGCGCGCTCTTCTACCTGCCGATGAGCACGCAGCCGCGCTTCGAGCAGCTCTCGGAGCAGCCGGCGCCACTCACGGCCTTGTTCTGGACCTGCACGGTGCTCTCGACCGGCCTCTGGGCCACGGCCACCGGGAGAGCCTGGCGGCAGGTGAGGCGGCTGATGGCGAGCGGCGTGGTGGCCGGCTGGCTCGTCACGGGCTTCTACACCTTCTACGTCTACCACCTGTCCAGCACGCTGGCGTCGGGGCAGAGCGCGCTCGAGGTCGGTGAGCTCGCGCCGGACTTTGCCGTGACCGATCCCACCGGCCGGACCTGGACGCTCTCGGAGTTCCGCGGTCGCACGGTGCTGCTGGTCTTCTACCGTGGCGACTGGTGACCCTTCTGCACCCGGGAGCTGGAGGGTCTCCGCTCCATCGCAGATGAGATCCGACGACGCGGCGGGGCCGTGATCGGCGTGTCGACCGACCGCTTCGACCAGATGCAGTTCTGGGAGGCCACCTTCGCCAGCGGTGTGTTGATGCTCGAGGATCCTTCGATGCGCATCATCGGGGCCTACGGCCTGGAGGACAGCACGCTCGGCAAGGAGGTCGCGCGGCCGGCTTCCTACGTGGTGAACCCCGAAGGGCGCGTGGTGTGGAGGCACCTGCCGGAGGACTGGCGGCTGCGCCTGGACGCCGAGACCTACCTGGCGGTCTTCGAGGAGCACGCGCCATGAAGCGCTGGTTCGACCTCCCGCTGACCGTGCTGGGCGTGGCGATGATGCTGCACGGCTTCTCGTTCTGGATCCTGGTGACCCTGGCGGGGGCGCCCTGGGTGCCTTGGATCGGCTTCGGGCTCGGGGTGTACGGAGCCTGGCTGGCGGTCGGCCGGCACGTGATCAGCCGGCGGCGAGGAGCGCCTTGACGGTCTCGTAGTCCGTGTCCGACACCGCGCTCATGTAGACGCAGGCGATCTCCTGCTTCTGGTCGAGCAGGAAGTGGAGGGGGAGCACCGCGGCGGCGCCGTCCACACCGTTCTTCGCCAGCCAGGGGTCCATGGTCTCGGCGTCGGCGATGCGTGGGCCCAGGGGCAGATCGGGGTGCTGCTCGGCAAAGCGTGTCACCTCGCTCGCTCCGGCATCGAGCGACAGGAAGCGAAGTCCGCCTTCGCCGACGTCGGCCTGGAGCTTCTCTTCCCACTCCACGAGCATGGGCATCTCGGCGATGCAGGGCTTGCACCAGGTGGCCCAGGCGTTGACCCAGGTCCACGCCCCGCCGGCCGCGGGCTGGTCGCCGTCGAGCTCCGGCCACACGAAGGGCCTGCGCTCGCCGGCGGGTGCGTAGTGATCGCACCAGGTCTCGGGCGGCTCGACCTTGGCTTCCCTCTTCACCGTCACGACGGCGTCCACCCGGGAGCGGGGCGGCTGGGGGGCGGAGGACGAGGAGGAGGAACCGGAACAGGCGAGCAGGAGCGACAGCATGCGTGCGGACTAACCGACCTCGTCGCCGTGCTCGGTGATCGGCAGGGGTGGTGGACATCGGCTGCTCACGGCAGCTGGGGTGGAGCATACTGTCCGCGCACCCTTGGAGGGATCGTGTCGACAGGGCGGATGAGCTGGCTCGTCGACCTCGTGTGCCTGCTGTCGGATGGACTGCGAACGGTGGTGCGGACCGGTCGCACGCCGGGTCAGCGACTTCGTCACCTGGGCCTGCTGGTGCTCTGGTGCACCTTGCTGCCCGCGCTCGCGCTGGGCCATCGGCTGTGCCTGGCGCTCGACACGCTGTTCTGGCCCGACCTGCGGGGTGCCAGGCCCGAGCGCCCGCTCATCGTGCTCGGCAACCACCGCACGGGGTCCACGTTCCTGCACCGGCTGCTCGCCCGCGACACCGACACCTTCTCGACCGCCCGCCTCTACGACGTGCTCTTCCCGTCGCTGCTGCAGAAGCGCGGCTTCGCGGCCCTCGGCCGTCTCGACGTCCGGCTCGGGCGTCCGTTGGGGCGGGCTCTGGCGTGGCTCGATGCACGGTGGGCCACCGACTACCGGAACGTGCATCCGATGGGCATCGCCCTGCCCGAGGAGGACGAGTACTGGCTGCTCCTGTGGGGACGGTCGGCGGTGCTCTGGGAGCTCTTCCCGCGGGTCGACCGTCTCCGCCGGCACTTCTGGGTGGACACCGAGATGCCCCGGTGGGAGAGCGATCGCGCCCTGGCCGCCTACGCGGCGTGCGCCGCGCGCTGCCACCGCTTCCACGGAGGCGCCACCTGGCTGACCAAGAACCCGCTGTTCACCCCAAAGGCGGCGGCGCTGCGGCGCGCCTTTCCAGACGCGCGCTTCCTCGTGCTGGTGCGGGATCCCCACGCCGTGGTCCCGTCCACGGCCAGCCTGCTCCACGCGGCGTACCGCGGGGTGGGCTCGGTCGGACCGGACGAGACGCGCATGGAGGTGGTGCACGAGATCTGCCACCGTTTCTACGACGAGCCCCTCGCCGCGCTGGAGGGCCTGCCGCCCGATCAGCTCGTGACCGTGCGCTACGAGGACCTGAAGGCCGACCTGGCGGGCGAGCTCGGCCGCGCGCTCGGGCAGCTCGGACTACCGCTCACCGACGCGCTCCGGCAGGCGATCGACGAGAACGACCGACGCAGCTACCGGCGCACCCACGCCTACGACATGGCCGACTGGGGTCTCGACGCCGAAGGTCTCCGCCGAGACTATCGGAGCACCCTGACGGCTTGGGGCTACCCCTTGGGGGCCGAGACGGGGTAGTCTTGACCGGTCCAGAGAAGGAGGACCCATGAATCGTTGGATGCTGATCGGCGCTGTGTTGGCGCTGGGCTGTGGCGAGAAGAAGGCCCCGGAGGCGGCGGTCGAAGCTGCTGCCGAGGAGGCCCCGGCCGCCGAGGAGGCCCCCGCCGCCGAGGAGAGCGCCGAGATCGTCGACGTCGACCGCAAGGCCGAGGAAGGGGAGGAGGGTGCCACCCTCGATCCCGACCCGGAGCGGAAGGACGAAGCGGCCGAGGAGGGCGCCGAGGAGGTGACCCCCGAGCGCAAGGACGAGGCGACCGAGGAAGCCGCCGCCGAGTAGCGGTGGCCTCATCGGGCTACGGGTCGCCTTCGGGCGGCCCGTCGTGCTCTGGGCGGGCCTCGAGGGTCGGCCTCAGAGCTGGCAGTCGATCCAGGCCACGAAGGCGGAGCGGTTGAGATCCGCGGGGGAACACTCGTCCCCCGAGCGGTTCCAGTCGCAGAAGCTCTCGTCGAGCTGCGCGAACTCCTCGCCGAGCCAGAGCAGACCGACCTCCTTGTCGAGGTCCGGGTCGTCGAAGGTCTGACGCAGGTGGCCGAGCACGCTGTCGCCGCGGCGCTGCGACAGCTGCTGGTTGTACACCGCGTTGCCTTCCGGGGACGAGCGCGCGACCACGAAGAAGTAGCTGGCGCCGCGCTGATCGGTGAAGACCGTGTCGAGCAGCCGCTCGTCCGAAGGGTCCAGGACGTCGTCGTCCTGACCGAACTGGATGATGCCCGCGCGGTCGGCCAGGGGCAGGAAGAGGTCGTTGAAGTCGCCGCCGCTCAGCGCGGCCACGTTCTTCGCCTCGAGCGGCTGGCAGCCGCGGCTCTCGCCGGAGCCCAGCAGGCCGCAGCTGGCGAGCACGCGGCGCAGCACCTTCTTCAGGCGCGCGTTGCAGTAGCCCTCGTCGGCGTGGGCGGCGACGGCGACCTGCGGTCCCTCGTCGTCGTAGCTCTCCGACGCTTCGAGCCGGTCGGCGGCGGAGCCCATCCAGGCCCCGACGATGCCGGGGGTGAACAGCCCCAGGATCACGAAGAGCCCCAGGCTCAGCAGGCGGCGTCCTTCAGCGGTCATCAGATCCTCTCCAGCATGCGGCTCAGGGCGTAGTCCAGGCCGAGGTCGGTGTCTTCGTCGCAGAGCTTGTCACCGGCGACGTAGAGCTGCGGGGTGAGCACGGGCAGCTGGTTCTGGACCGCCCAGCGCAGGCTCTTGTTGAGCTTGGAGCGGACCTTGGCGCTGCCGATGCACTTGGACACGCTCGGGAACATGCCCGCGACCAGGGTCTTCGCGCCGCCGGCCGTGGCGGTCTCGGCGGCCATGATGGCGTCCTGGTTCTCGAAGGCCCAGTGCAGGATGTCCCTGGCGCCCGCCGTGTCGGCGCACAGCATCGCCTCGCTGACGGTGCACGCGCCCGGGTGCACCGCCGAGCCGACCATCCAGTTGCAGGTGTTGTCGAGCGGGAAGAGCACCGCGCGTCGGGCCAGCCGGTCGTCGAGGCCGCTGGCTTCCAGGCGGTTCTCCAGGCCCCGGCAGCTCGGGCAGAGCGGGTCGAGCACCTCGATGGCTTCCACCCCGCCCGAGGTGAGCGGGATCATCACGCCGTAGGGGTCGCTGGGCTCGGTGAGCGTGCCGCACTCGCCGATGTAGCGCTCGAAGTCGGGCGACAGCACGATGTAGGCGCCGAGCGCGATGCCCACGAAGATCACGCCACCGAAGAAGGAGATGGCGTGTTCCCGGTTGGTGAGCCCCTCGCCGTAGCCGTCGTCGTCGTCGTCGTCGTCGGTCCACTTGGGCTTGCTGTTGCCGAAGTAGGCGCCGGCCGCTCCCACCAGCACGAGGCCCGAGGCGACGTAGGTGCCGATGCAGAGCTTGCAGGCCGCGTCGAGCTCGACCAGCGAGATGTAGCCCATGCCGACGCTGGCGAGCACGGGCACCAGCGTGGCCGCGAGCAGGAAGCCCTGCGCCCCCTTGTCGTCCTTCCTGTCGCTCACGAGGACCCAGGCGACGTAGGCGAGCAGGAAGGCGAACACCGCCATGCCGGGGACGGCGATGGGGATGCCCCCCCAGACCGTGTCGCGGAGGACGGAGCTGTAGGGCGACATCAGCGTGACGTGGCAGCCCGTCGAGCCGCTCACGTCGGTGCCTTCCAGGCCCGGGATGAAGGAGCAGTGCAGCCCGTGGACCTGGCGGTCGAGGTGTTGCACGAAGTCGTGGGTCGAGAAGCCCAGGAAGAACATCCCGAGCACCGCTCCCACTACGACCAGGTAGATCAAGGCGTCTCCAGCAGGGCTCCCAAGGCATGGAGCCGTCTCCCCAGGGGGGTATCCTGTGGGAGGCCCATCGCGCCCAGGACGCCGTGTGCCAGGTCCCAATCCCGCTGGGCGCGCTGCGCTTCCCCGCGCACATGGAGCACGTGGCCGCGCGCCGTCAGGGCGATGACCAGCTCGGACGCCTCGTCGAGCGCCTGCAGCTCGTCGACCGTCTGCGAGAGGTAGCGGCAGGCCCGCTTGAGGTGCCCGCGCTGGGCCTCGCCGAGGGCCGAGCGACCGCGCACCACGGCTTCTCCTGTGGGGTCCGACATGTTGCCGTACGCCCAGGTGGCTTCGGCGAAGTGGCGCATCGCCTCGTCGGTCTGACGTCGGAAGAGGGCGAGGTCGCCCAGGTGCCGGGCGGCCGTCCCCACGGCCAGCGGTGCGTCGACCTGGCGTGCGGTGAGCAGGGCCTGTCGCAGCACACGCTCGGCCCGTTCGTGCTGGCCGTCGTCGAGCAGGTGTCCACCGATGTCGGCGAGCAGCGCTGCGGTGTCGCCGCTGCGGCCCTGGTCCCGGTAGCCATCGAGCGCTCGATCCAGGCGGGCGAGGGCGCCCGAGAGATCGCCGCGGGCGGCGCTGTGGTTCCCGAGCAGGTGCAGCAGGTTGGCGACCTGGGTGGGCCGGTCGAGGTCACGCTCGAGGTGGAGTGCCTCCCGCATCAGCGCCTCGGCCCGCTCGAGGCGTCCCGCCCGCTGGTGGAGTGCGGCCAGATCCCGGCACGCGGCGGAGATGCCCGGGCGGTCGCCGAGCTCGCGGTAGATGCGCAGGGCCTGCTCGTGGCGCACCACCGCCTCGCTCGGCTTGCCGGCGGCCGCGAGGCAGCGGCCGAGGGCGCCCACGTGGGCCGCCTCCTGTCGGACGTCGCCCAGCGCCGCCGCGAGGCGCAGCCCGTCGCCGTGCAGGTCGCAGGCCTTCACCAGGTGCCCCCGGTGCCGCTCCACGAAGCCCTCGAAGCGGAGCACGTGCAGCTCCAGGTGGGGATCGCCGTCGGCACGGGCCCAGGCGCCGGCCTCGGCCAACCGACGCTCCGCCTCGTCGATGCGCCCCGCGGCCCACGCGATGGCCGCCTGGTGCCAGCGGAGCCAGGCGAGGGCGCCGGGGTCGTCCAGCGCGAGGGCGAGGTCCAAGCCCTGACCGACCAGCTGCTCGTAGGCCTGGCCTTCACGGTGACGCCATGCGGCGGCTGCGGCGAGGAGGAGGCGCAGGCGAGCGGCGTCGTGAAGCCCTGGATCGGCGATCAGGTGCCGGACCTGGGCTCCGACGCCTTGGAGGCCGCCTCGGAGCTCCTCCGCCTTCAACAGCGCGGCGGTGACGTCGCACGCCTCGCTCAGGCGGCGGGTCTCCAGGGCGTGGTCGAGCGCGGCCTGGAGGTTGGCCGCCTCCCGGAGGACCTGGGCGATGCGCAGGTCGCCGCCCGTCGCGTCCAGGGCCGCCAGGCGGCTGTCGGTTCCCAGGCGCGCGAACCAGGCCAGGTGCCGCGCCTGGATCCTTCCGGGCGCTTGCAGCCGGTCGGCCGCGAAGTCCGCGACCGCTGCGAAGAGGTCCAGGCGCGGGGCGCCCGCGTGGCCCACGCTCGCGCGAACCAGGGACTTCTCGACCAGCACGCCTACCACGTCCACGGCCCACGGGGCCTCGGGCCACGCCGACAGGTCGAGCACCTCGGCCGCCTGGTCGAAGGTGAAGCCGCCCCGGAAGACGCTGCACTGGTGGAGGGCCTCCTGCTCCCAGGGCTCGAGCGTGGCCCAGGACCACAGGATCGTGCGCTCGAGGGTGACGCCGTGCCTCGCCTCGCCGCCCGCGCGCAGGCCCGCGACCTGGTGCGCCTCGACCGCCTCGAGCAGCTCCCGTGCCGACGTGCGACCCAGCCGGGCCGCCGCGAGCTCGAGCGACAAGGGCAGGCCTTCGAGGGTCTTGGCGAGGCGGCCAGCCACCCGGGGATCCAGGGGCCGCTCGCTGCGAGCTTCCAGCAAGGCGATGGCCTCGTCCAGCGGCAGCGCCTCCAGGGCGAGCTCGGCCTCGGAGGGGAGGTGGAGCGCCTCGCGCGCGGTGTAGAGGACCGCGGTCTCCGGCGCCTCGCGGGCGAGGGCGGTCAGCAGGACGCCGGTGGCCGCGCGCACGCGGTCGCAGCGATCGAGCACCACCACGAGCGGGCCTTGGCGAGAGATGGCCTGCGCGAGCTGATCCGCGTCCCGTGGCATCGGCAGGCCCAGGACCTCGGCCACCACCCGGGGCACCGCGGGTGCACCCGGCGCCCTGGACAGGTCGACCCAGTGCCCGGAGCGTCCGTCGCTCCGCGCGAGCTCCAGGGCGAGGCGGCTCTTGCCCACGCCGCCGGGGCCCGTGATGGCGAGCAGGCTTCCGCTGGCGAGCGCCTGCCGTCCGGCCTCGAGCTCCGTCGGTCGTCCGACGAAGGACGCCTCCACCCGAGGGAGGCCTCTCGGCGAGCGCGCGCGGCGGGTGCGGGTCGCCGGGCCGACCCCGAGGCTGGTCCTCACCGCCCGTCGGAGCGCGCCGTAGCCCGAGAGCCGGGCGCGGATGCCATCGAGGGCGTCGACCACCTCGTGCGCGGAGGCTGGGCGGCTGTCGGGGGTGGCGCCCAGCAGCCGCACCGTCAGGGCGCCCAGCCCTGGCGCGAGGCCGTCGAGGGTGGCGCCCACGCGCCGTCGAACGAGGAAGGCATCGGAGTTGCGGATCGCGCGCACCGTCTGGCGCCGCCCGGCTGTCTTGAAGAGACGCTCGCCCGTGGTCGCCTCGTAGAGCACGGATCCCAGCGCGAACAGATCCGAGCGCGCGTCGAGGTCCGTGCCCACCGTCTGCTCCGGGCTCATGTACGGGGGGCTGCCCCAGATCTGGGTGTCGCCCATCGCATCCCGCAAGAGCGCGATGCCGAAGTCGGCGATGAGCGCGTTGCCGCTGCGGTCCAGCAGGACGTTGGCGGGCTTCAGGTCGCGGTGCACGAGTCCTGCGGGCTCGCCCTGCACCTGGAGGTCGTGCGCGGTCGCGAGCCCCAGCGCCAGCTGGCGGCCGAGCTCGACCGCGGCGTCGGCGCCCAGCCGGGTCTGCTTCAGGAGGTCCTTCAGCGTGACCCCATCGACGTACTCCATCACCAGGATGAGGGCACCGTCCAGCTCCTCGAGGTCGTAGGTGTCGACGAGGTTGGGGCCTCGCAGCAGGGCGCCGATGCGTGCCTCGCGGACCAGGCGCCGGCGGCCGTCGTGGTCGTCGACGCGCCCGTGCAGCACCTTGAGGGCGACCGGCTTGCGGAAGCCGCTGGGACCGGCGAGCTCCGCGAGGAAGACCCGACCCATGGCGCCGTGCCCCAGCACGCGCTGGAGCTCGTAGCGTCCGATCGTGAGCGGGAGATCCCGCCCGTCGATGTCGTCGAGCCTCGTCATCGGCGCTGAAGCATCGCACGCTGCCGGACGGTTATGGCTGCGGCCGTGATCGCCCTGCTGCCCCTTTCATTCGTCGCCTGCCTCTCCAACAAGGTCGACCGGCTCACCGTGGACGGCGTGGTCGGCATCGGGCTGACCGTGCCCGACATGGACAAGGCGTGCCAGCTGGGCGCCAGCTTCGCCCACGTGTTGCCGGCGCCCGTTCGTCGTACGCCCCACAAGGCGATGGTGATCACCGAGGTCACCTCGGCCGCCTGTGAGGAGGCCGACGCGTGGGAGGCCGAGCTGGCGGCGGCCCGCGCCCTGGTCTCCCTCGAGGGTGCCTCGCGCACCGCTGCGGTGAAGGACGCGCGGATCCTCGAGGAGCGTCACCACGCCCTCGCCGCCCAGCGCTTCTGGCGCAGCTACCAGGCCCTGAACGAAGCCTTCGGGCCGGTGGGCGAGGGCTGCCCCAGGATCGGCGAGGACGACGAGATCGTGTACCTGCTGGGCCTGTATGCCGGGGTCAACGCGCTCCTGCACGACAAGGCCGCCGGCAACGTGGTGGGTGTCCCGGCCGATGTGGTGGCGCAGGTCTCTCGTGGGGCCACGTGCCTCGATGACGCACGCTGGTGGAGCGTGCCCAGCGCGCTCACGGCGGCCTGCCAGGCCACCATCCCGGGGTCGGCCCCCGAGGGCGTGGACCCCTGGGTGGAGCTCACCGCGGCCGCGGCGGCGGGCGAGGCCGAGGGCGTACGGCTCGCGAGGGCCCTGGAGGTGCTCATCGCGTCGAACGCCGGGCGCGACGAGCACGCCGACACGGCCATCACCGCCCACGCGGCCAGCCTCCTCGCTCACGAACCGGACCCCAACGGTCGCTTGCTCGACGAGTACGCACGCCTCGTGAGCCTGCACGTGGCTGACCTTCGGTGGACCGCCGCCGAGGGGCATCGAGCCCCTGCACTGGGGGTTCCGCCCGCGCCCGAGGACCCCGAGGCCGCGGGCGCAGACCCCTTCGCCGACGATCCCTTCGGCGACCCCTTTGCCGAGCCGGCGCCCGAGAGCGTGCCCGAGCCGGCCCCTCCGGAGGAGACCCCATGAGGACCTTGCTTCTGTGCGTTGCCGCCCTGCTCGTCGCAGGCCAGGCGAAGGCCGCCACCGTCTGCGTCTTCGATCCGGGGGGCAAGTCCGGCGACTACTACCGCATCATGGAGGCGTGGGCGCTGGAGGCGGGCGGCTGGGGCACCGCGGTCGAGCTGAAGGCCTACACCGACGAAGAGACCGCCACCAAGGACTACGACGCGGGCCACTGCGACGGCGTGCTGGCCACGGGGGTGCGCCTCCAGCGCTTCAACCGCTTCCCCACCACCTTGGAGGCCGTGGGTGCGTTGCCCGACTACGACCTGCTCGAGGGCATGCTCAAGACCCTCGCCACGAGCGACGGGGCAGCGTCGAAGCTCTCGAGCGGCGGCCACGCGACGGCCGGCTTCGTGCCGATCGGGGCGGCCTACCTGTTCGTGCGCGATCGGAACGTCGACTCGGTCGCCGAGCTGGCGGGGCAGCGCATCGCCACCTTGGACTACGACAAGGCGAGCGTGGCCATGGTCGATCGCGTGGGCGCCATCATGGTGCCTGCGGACCTGGGCAGCCTGGGCCCCAAGTTCAACAATGGCGACGTCGACGCCTGCTACGCGTCGGCGCCGGCCTACCAGCCCTTCGAGCTCCACCGCGGGCTCGCCAACGGTGGCGGCATCGTGAAGGCGCCGCTCGCCCAGGCCACCCTGCAGCTCCTCATCCACGAGGACAAGTTCGCTGCGGGCTTCGCCAAGGCCAGCCGCCAGGACCTCTACGACCGGTGGAGCGACGCCAAGGCGGTCATCGACGCGGCCGAGTCGGCCATCCCCGCCAGCTCCTGGATCGAGATCTCGGACGCCACCTTCGCGGAGTGGGAGGAGATGTTCCAGGGCGTGCGCATCAAGCTGCGGGACGAGTCCGGCGCGTACGACGGCGCCATGCTCAGCGTGATGCGGAAGCTGCGTTGCTCGACCGACGGGTCCCGCGCCGAGTGCGCCGAGAAGAAGGAGTAGCGCTTGTCTCGCCCATGGACCGCGCTGGCCACGCTGGCGCTCTTCGGAGCGCTGGCCCTGGCGCTGGTCGTGGGCATGGCGCCCAACCTGCACACCGTGGTGGTCTCGCTCGGGGAGCGGACCTGGCCGGGCTACGCGGCCGAGCTGCGGGACGACCCGGTCGCCCCCGAGTGCGACGTCGCGGCGCTCGACGAGCAGCTGGGCACGTGCTCGTCGTCGTCCGAAGGTTCCGCCGCGGACCCTTTCGACGGTCAAGACCCCTTCGCGGACCCGGATCGGGTGGAAGCGGACCCCTTCGCCGGGGAGGACCCCTTCGCGGATCCGGAGCCTGCCGAAGCGGACCCCTTCGCGGACGACGATCCCTTCGCGGACGCCGACCCCTTCGCGGACGACGCCGCACCCGACGGCCCGAGCTGCGAGGCGGTGCAGGCGCTGCGCGACCGCTGCGTGCAGCGCCACGCCGAGTACGAGGACAAGCGCTCCCGCCTGAACGGTCCGGTGATGGTCTTCCGGGCCCTCGAGCGCCGGATCAGCGACTTCGCCCACTTCGGCGGCTGGAAGCACCTCCTGTCCCTGGTGCTCCTCATCGGCGCCTTCAACACCACGTTGCGCCGTCACCACATCGCCCTGCGCGAGGCGGAGAGTCCGCTCGAGCACACCGTGGCGCAGGGCACACAGCTCGTCGCGCACCTGTTGTGGACGGCGAGCTGCATCGCCGACTGGCAGGTGCAGCAGGCCAGCTCAGCGGAGTCCGAGCACGGGGGCCTCCCGCTGATCTGGGCGGTGGGCTTCGCGGTGCTCGCAGCCATCAACGTGCTGCACCTGGTTCGGCGGCCGAAGGGGCTCGATGGCGGCGGGGGCGTGGCTCGCCTGCTGATGGTCGTGCCGCTCTACGCTTGGATGGCCTTGATCGCCGGGGCGTGGTTCCTGCTCGGCGAGCAGCACTTCAGCGGCCAGGCGATCTACGTGCACAAGTTCGTGCAGGTCCCCACCGTGTACCTGGGCATCGGGCTCTACATCTGGGCGGGCATGATGCTCGCCGAGACCACCCTGGCCCAGCGCACCATCGCCGTGCTCACCCCGTGGAAGCTGCCGGTGATGGTGCTCGCGTGGGTGCTGGTGCTGGGCGCGGCGTTGCCCACCGCCTACTCGGGCGCGAGCGGCATCTTCGTCATCGCGGCGGGTGCGGTGCTCTTCAACGAGCTCCGCAGCGCAGGCGCCACGCGGAGGCAGGCCCTGATGGCCACCGCCATGTCGGGGAGCCTCGGCGTGGTGCTGCGCCCGTGCCTGGTCGTGGTGCTCATCGCGGTCCTGAACAAGCAGGTCACCACCGACGAGCTCTTCGGAAAGGGCCTGCAGGTCTTTGCGCTCACGGCGGTGTTGAGCTTCGCGGCGTTCCTCTGGCGCAGCCGGGAGCCCTTCTCGATGGCCCCGGCGTCGGAAGCCCTGCCGAAGTCGGTCGCGGCCATCAAGCGGCTCGTGCCGCACCTGCTGGTGCTCGCCGGCGTGCTGGCCTTCTTCTACTTCGCGCTGGGCACCGTGGTGAACGAACACACCGCGCCCTTCGTGTTGCCGGTGTTGCTGCTCGCGGTCGTGCTCTTCGACAAGCCTGGGCTGCGCTGGAAGAGCCTCGTGAAGGCCACCGACGAGAGCTCCAGCCACGTGGGCGCGCTGCTCACCCTGATGGTGGGCTCGGTCGGCCTCGGTGGGGTCGTGGAACGCGCCGAGGTGATGAGCCTGGTGCCCACCGAGTTCGGCTCCGTCTGGATCACGATGGCCCTGCTGGTCGTGGTGATGGTGCTGGTCGGCATGACCATGGACGCGCTGGGTGCCGTGGTGCTCGTGAGCGTGTCGGTGGCCCCGGTGGCCTACGCAAACGGCATCTCGCCGGTGCACTTCTGGATGATGGTGCTGGTGGCCTTCGAGCTCGGCTACCTCACGCCGCCCGTCGCGCTGAACCACCTGCTCGCGCGGCAGGTCATCGGCGCGGAAGCCAAGGTCGAGCTCTACGCGGTCGAGGGCGGCTGGTTCGAGCGCTACGAGCACATCGTGGTGCCGATGCTCATCATGGGGGCCGCCCTGCTCCTGGTGGCCTTCGTGCCGCTCATGGTGGGCGGATAGACAGCTCCAGGGAGGTGCCCATGGGCATGTTGGTCGAGGGCGTCTGGCACGACGTCTGGTACGAGACGAAGAAGCACGGGGGCCGCTTCGTGCGGAAGGACGCCGCCTTCCGCTGCACCGAACGCTTGATCGCCGAGCCGGACCGCTACCACCTCTACGTCAGCTACGCGTGTCCGTGGGCGCACCGCACGCTGCTCATGCGGGCCTTCAAGGGCCTCGAGTCCATCGTGCCGGCGAGCGTGGTGCACTGGCTCATGCTCGAGAAGGGCTGGACCTTCAGCGCGAAGTTGCCCGACCACCTGTTCGGCAGCTCGTGCATGCACGAGCTCTACACCCGGGCGAAGGGGGACTACACCGGCCGCGTCACGGTGCCCGTGCTCTGGGACAAGAAGCTCGGCACCATCGTGTGCAACGAGTCCAGTGAGATCCTCCGGCTCTTCGATGGCAGCTTCGAGCCCCTGGGCATCGAGCCGGCGCGGTACTACCCCGAGCCGCTGCGCGAAGCGATCGACGATGTGAACGAGCGGGTCTACCACCACGTCAACAACGGTGTGTACAAGGCCGGCTTCGCCACCACCCAGGCGGCCTACGCCGAAGCGGTCACCGCCCTCTTCGACACCCTCGACTGGCTGGAGGCACGGCTCGAAGGGCGCACCTGGCTGGTCGGCGAGCAGCTGACCGAGGCCGACATCCGCCTCTGGACCACGCTCCTGCGCTTCGACCCCGTCTACGTCGGGCACTTCAAGTGCAACCTCCGGCGGCTGTGCGACTACCCGCGGCTGCACGCCTACGCGAAGCGCTTCGCCGATCTGCCCGGCGTCCGGGACACGGTCCACATGGACCACATCAAGCAGCACTACTACGCGAGCCACACGAGCATCAACCCGCACGGTGTGGTGCCGCTCGGCCCGGTCGACGGCCTGATCTGAGCCGGTGGTTCAGGCCTCCGCGAGCGCCTGCAGCACCAGCTGGTTCACGAGCCCGGGGTTGGCCTTGCCGCCGCTGGCCTTCAGCACCTGACCGACGAAGAAGCCCGCCAGGCGCTCGTTGCCTCCCTTGTAGCGTGCGACGTGGTCGGGGTTCGCGGCCAGGGCCTGCGCCACGAGGGGTGCGATGGCGGCGGGGTCGCTGATCTGCACCCACCCGCGCGCCTCCACGATGGCGCGCGGCGAGCCGCCCTCCGCCAGCAGCTCGGCCAGCACCTTCTTGCCGAGCTTCGAGGAGATGGTGCCGTCCTCGACCAGGCCGATGAGCGCGGCGAGCTCTCTCGGCCCGAAGGGCAGCTCGGCCAGGGTGCGGTCCTTCCGGGCGCGCTGGAGCTCGTGCACCAGCCAGTTCGCCGCGCCCTTGGCCGACGCGCCGGCCGCCACCACGCGGCCGTAGTACGCGCCCAGGATGGCGTCGGTGGCGAGCAGCTCGGCCTCGCTGCGGGCCAGGCCGGCGGCTTCGTGGCGCGCGATCGCCGTCTGCTGTTCGTCGGTGAAGCTCCGCTCACCCACCTCGCCCACCGTCACCGCCTTGGTGGGCTGCGCGCTGGCGTCGGGGCTCTTGCCCCAGGTGTCCTTGAGCGGAACCGTGCGGTTGAAGGCCCCGGACGGATCGACCACGAAGTAGCCGGTGCGCTCGAACTGGAAGCGCTGGCCGCTTGCCGCGTCGGCCAGGTAGGGCTCGACCCGGGCGGTCACGACGGTGAGCGCGTCGGGGTTCAGGTCCTCCTCCCAGTCCCGGTCCTTCCCGGGCTGTGCCGCCTGGAACAGGCGGTCGTAGAGCCGGACCTCGCGCTCCACCGACTCGCCGGCGGACACCCAGTGGAGGGTGCCCTTGACCTTGCGCCGGTCCGGGGTGGTGCCCCCGCGACTCGCGGGATCGTGGGTGGCGTGCAGCCGCACCACGCGCCCCTCGCCGTCCTTCTCGACGGCGGTGACGGTGACGAAGTAGCCGTAGCGGAGGCGCACCTCGACGCCGGGCGCGAGCCGCCGCCAGCCCTTCGGCGGCTGCTCGGCGAAGTCGCTGCGCTCCACGTACAGACGACCGGAGAAGGGCAGCTTGCGGCTCCCCTCCCTGGGCACGTCGTGAGGCCACAGCGCGCCGTCGAGCCACTCGGTGCCGCCCTCCCAGCTGTCGATCACCAGCTCGAGCGGATCGAGCACCGCCATCACCCGCGGCGCCTGGTGGTTGAGCGCGTCGCGCACGCAGTGGTCCAGCAGGGCCGGGTCCACGATGTTGGCCGCCTTCGCCACGCCGACGCGCGCGACGAAGTCCCTCAGGGCTTCGGGCGGGACTCCCCGACGGCGCAGGCCGGAGAGCGTGGGCATGCGGGGGTCGTCCCAGCCGTCGACCACGCCGGTCTCCACGAGCTTCAGGAGCTTGCGCTTGCTGGTGATGGTGTAGCCCAGGCTCATGCGCGCGAACTCGTACTGCTTCGGCACGGCGGGCACCGGGCAGCGCTCCACGAACCAGTCGTAGAGCGCGCGGTTGTCCTGGAACTCGAGGCTGCACAGGCTGTGGGTGATGCCCTCGATCGCGTCCGAGAGGCAGTGTGTGTAGTCGTAGAGCGGGTAGATGCACCACGTGTCGCCGGTGTTGTGGTGGTGCTGGTGGCGGATCCGGTAGATGGGCGGGTCGCGCAGCTTCATGTTGGGGTGCGCCATGTCGATCCTGGCGCGCAGCACGCAGGCTCCATCCTCGAACTCGCCGTCGCGCATGCTGCGGAAGCGGCGCAGGTTGTCTTCCGGGCTGCGGTCGCGGAAGGGCGAGGGGGTGCCCGCCTCGTTCACGGTGCCGCGGCCAGCGCGCATGGCTTCTTCGCTGAGGTCGCACACGTAGGCGTGCCCGTTCACGATGAGGTGCTCGGCCCAGGCGTAGAGCTGATCGAAGTAGTCGCTGGCGTAGAGCAGGTTCTTCCACTCGAAGCCCAGCCAGCGGATGTCTTGTTCGATGGCGCGGACGTACTCCTCCGACTCCTTCTCCGGGTTGGTGTCGTCCATGCGCAGGTTGCACCAGCCGCCGTACTTCTGCGCCATGCCGAAGTCGATGCAGATCGCCTTGGCGTGGCCGATGTGCAGGTAGCCGTTGGGCTCGGGCGGAAAGCGGGTCACCACCTGGCTGTGCTTGCCGCTCGCCAGGTCGTCTTCGATGATCTGCTCGATGAAGTTCGTGCCGGTGTCGCTCATGGGCGCCGGCTATCTCGGCCCCGATGCCGGGTCACTCCCCTCCGAGGGGCTCCACACGGGCGAAGTGTCGGGCCAGGTGGCTCACCAGCTCGAGCGGTCCACCATCCTTGTTGACCACGCGGCCCGGCATAGCGGCCACGAAGCGTTGCATCTCGTCGCCGACCGCGCCGCCGGTGAAGAAGACGAAGCGGGGCTCCAGCGCGGGCCACTGGCGGCTGGCGGCTTCGTAGAGCAGGCGGCCGTCCATGCCCGGCATCATCAGGTCACTCACGATCACGTCGTAGGTGTTGGCGGAGAGCAGCTCGAGCGCAGCGCGGCCGCCGTCGGCCTCGTGGACCTCGTGGTCGCGTCGGAGGAGTCGGCCCACCACCTTGCGGACCAGGTGGTCGTCGTCCACCACCAGCACCCGGAGCCGGGGACCCGCGAGCGGTGTGGGGCTTGGTCGACGGGAGCATCGCGGGGCCGGTAGCTGGACGGCCACGCGGGTGCCCTGCCCCGGCGTGCTCCGGATCTCGAGGCTGCCTCCGTGCGCGCTGGTGATCTCCTGGGCCAGCGTGAGGCCGAGGCCAGCATGCCCGCGCTTCGCCGAGAACCACGGCTCGGTGGCCTTCTCGAGCACGGCCTTCGCCATGCCGGCGCCGTCGTCGTGCACGGCCACGGTGATCGCGTCGCTCTTCCGCTCTACGGTGACGGTGACCGTGCGCTCTTCGTGTTCGCCGAGCGGCATGGCCTCGGCGGCGTTGGTGATGAGCGCGATGACCAGCTGGATGAGCTGGCCTCGGTTCGCGTCGATGGCGGGGACGGGCGAGGTGCCGATGACCAGCCGCGCGCGCTGCTGCACGTCGTGCCGGACCAACATGCCGGCGGCGTGGGCGAGGTCCGCCAGGTCGACACGTTCGCGGGTCGCCGGGTCGGCCGAGGCGAAGGCGGAGAAGGTGGCGGCCACCCTCTGCACGTGCCTGGTGGCGGACTCGCACTCCTCGATCACGGCGAGCAGGTGATCGATGGCCTCGACGCCGAGCGGTTGACCCGCCACGTGGGCCTTGAGCGACTGCCGCACGACGGCGAGGTTGCAGCGGAGCGTGAGGGCCGGGCTCGAGATCTCGTTCGCCACGCCCGCGGAGAGCGCACCCAGGGCGTGCACGCGCTGCCGGGCTGCGTGCGACTCGGGCGCTTCGGTGGGCTCGACCTCTTCCTGGGTCTGCTTCATGGGGAGAGCCTACCAGTGGGGCGCAGGGGGTGGCGTGGGAGCGTCAACCCGCCCCGAGGCTCCTGCAGGGCCGGAACCCGAGGTCGTCCAGGCGTTCGTCGGCGCCGATCGCGCGACGCGACGCGCAGCGGACCTCCTGGTCGCGCCAGCTCCCGCCGCGCACCGGGCGCTGTGGCAGGCCGGGATCGTGGCCGGCCCGAAGTGCTCGCCCGCCAGGTCCACAGGGAGGATCCGCCGGGTTGCCAGCGCACCAGGTCCGGACGTTGCCAGCGAGTCCTCGCAGGCCGTACGGGCTCTCGTCGCCGCTGTAGTGGGAGACCGGCGCGGGTCCGCGCACCGCGCGGACGGTGTCCGCCATGCACGCCCAGCTCGGGTCGAGGTGGTCCCCCCACGGGTAGGTGCGCTCGTCCGCACCGCGCGCCGCCTTCTCCCACTCGGTCTCGGTGGGGAGGCGCCATGGCCGACCGGTGCGGTCGGCGAGCCATGTGCAGTAGGCGGTGGCCGCCGCAGCGTCGATGCCGGTGACGGGCACGTCCCCGGTGAGGCCGCCCCGGTGGAAGCCCCCGTCGTCCTGGACGTAGACAGGGCGCTCGAGGTGTGGGGCGTGGCGGAGGGCGCGGGCGCGGTCGCGCTCTCCGCGGCTCCAGAGATCGTTCAGGAACACCAGGTACTCGGCATGGCTCACGGGGTGGCGCTGCATCACCAAGTCGTCGACCCACACCCGCAGCCGGGGCCACGCATCGGTCGCGTCGCGGTCGCCACCGATCACCGTCCAGCCGGCCGGCACGAAGCACGCGTCGGCCCCGACCTCCATCGCGCTCGGGAGCTGCACCGATCGGATCGCGCCGGAGGGGTCGCGCGCCGCCCAGCAGCGGTCCGAACGAGCGATCGCGAGCGGCAAGCGAACCCGCGCGCGTCCGGGTGCATGCAGGTGGACGACGTAGCTTCCGAGCGCGGCGCGGTGCTCCGCGATGGGGGTGACGCCCAGACGGGTCGCGGCGCCTTCGACCAGCCGCCTGCCCCGCTGCTCATAGCGGTACAGCACCGCCTCGGCTTCCACCGCGGTGCGCAAGCTGAGGTTGCGCTGCGGTGCCAGGTAGTCGGCGTGTTCACCGCGGTCGTGCCGGCGAAGGGCCGCCTCGTGGCGGCTGGCGGCGCGGGGGTCCCGGAGCGCCACCGCGCGCTCGTGCTGGGTGCGGTGGTGCCGCGCGAGTGCCGCGTGCGCGACCGGGTGCTCGTCGTCCTGCATCAGGGCCTGGTGCAGGCTCGTCAGGCTGGCCTCGTGAGCGTCCGCCGCCTCCAACGCGTGCTGTTCGGCGCGGTCCTGGAGCGCCCAGCCCTGGGCCTTGGCCGCGGCCGGGGCCCCCTTCGGCAAGTCGCTCAAGATCGCGGCCGCGTCGTGGTGCAGCCGGGCGGCGCTCTTCCGCAGGGAGGCTGCTCGCTCCCGTGCGGTCTTGGCGGCGATGAGGCACGCTTGCGCCCGCTGGGCGCGATCGCGGCCGCTCAGCCAGTGCGCCAGGCGCTCCGCCACCTCGCCCGCACTCTGCGGGCGGTCGACCGGGTTCAGCTGCGTGCAGGCCACGATCAGGTCGGCCAGGGCTGTGGGAACGGGCTCGCCGCAAGGGGTCAGCCCCGCGCGCAACGACTCCGCCTGCAAGGGGGCCTGGACGCTGCGGAAGGTCCCGGGTCCGGCCAGGCTCTCGAAGAGCAGCCCGCCCAGGCAGAAGACATCGCTCCAGGGTCCCTGTTCGTAGCCCAACCCGGCGGCCTGTTCGGGGGGCATCCACATGCGGGTGCCGGCGACCTGACCGTCGAGGGTGCGGCTGCGACGTCGGGTGCGCTCGGTCTCGATGTTCCGGGACCCCGGGTCCCGCGGTGTGCCCACGCGGGCCAGGCCCCAGTCGAGCACGAGGACCTCGTCGAACGCTCCGACCATCACGTTCTCGGGCTTCAGATCCCGATGGATGACGCCGCGCGCGTGTGCGAAGGCCATCGTTGCGGCGACCCGGTGCAGCACCTCGACCCGTCGTCGCAGGCGGACCTCGCCGTCCCGCAACAGATCCTCGAAGGTCCCGCCGCCGATCTCCTGCATGGCGTACCAGGGGCGCTTCCGCGCATCCACGCCCACGTCGTAGATCTGCACGACGCCGGGGTGGCCCAGCTGCGCCGTGGTCTCGGCCTCCGAGAGGAAGCGGGTGCGCAGGGTGGCGTTGCGCGCCATCGCGGCACGCATCACCTTGAGCGCGACCCGGCGGCCCAGGAGGCGATCCCGCGCGGCGTAGACCGTGCCCATGCCGCCTTCGCCCAACAGTTCGATCACCTCGAACCGATCCAGTTCGGGCGCCGCCTCGGCCGACGCAGCGCGGTGCTTCCGTGCGATGGAGCTGGTCATGCCCCCTTGGACGGCACGAGGGCCGCCGTCCATGAGTGGACAGTCCGCACACCACGTGATTGCTTGTGGCGGTGCTGGTGCTCGTGCTGTCCTGTGCCTCCTCTCCAGTTCCCGATCTGGATCAGCCTCCCTGTGGAGGGGCGGTGGACTGCAGCACGTCGCTGGGCGCTTTCCAGGTGTGGGAGCCGGAGGGCTGGAGCGGTGAAGCCCTCGACGTGCTCGTCTACTTCCACGGCTACGAGGGCGAGCCGGCGCAGTATTCGGGCAGCGAGAGCCGCATGGAGGACTTCTCCGACGCGGGCGTGCTGCTGGTGTTGCCCTACGGCGAAGGGGGCAGCTGGGACCCCAGCGGGGCCTGGGGTGGAGGGGGCGACCGGCGCGACGACATGGACTTCTACCGGGAGATGGTGGAGCACGTGCAGGCGTGGTGGCCCACTGCCCGGCTCTGGGTGTCGGGCTTCTCGCTCGGGGCGTCGATGGCCTACCAGGCCGCTTGCGAGGAGGATCTCGATGCAGCCGTCGGCACCTCGGGCGGCTTCTGGGAACCCCTCCCCACCCGGTGCGACGCGGGCAAGGTGCCCTTCCGCCACGAACACGGCACCGCGGACTCGACCTGGCCGCTGGAAGGTCGCACCTTCTCGGGTGGGGCTACGCAGGGTGCGGCGGTGGACATGGTCGCCTTCTGGAGGGAGCACAACGGCTGCGCCGAGACCGAGGTCGCCTACGACGACGAACCCCTGGCCTGCCTGCGCTGGAGCTGCGACCAGGAGACCGTGGTGGACTACTGCCTGCACGACGAGGGTCACAAGCGTCCGTCAGGCTGGATAGGTCGCCTCACGACCTGGCTGGCCTCGAG